>Ga0190313_1000662_pt1 | contig 20140 bp, 24 predicted proteins | sample 4870071011_MG_FD_169989 | JGI IMG/M metagenome (GOLD analysis project Ga0190313, IMG submission 169989) | Hydrothermal vent sediment bacterial communities from Southern Trench, Guaymas Basin, Mexico - 4870-07-10-11_MG | ecosystem: Environmental > Aquatic > Marine > Hydrothermal vents > Sediment ...
CATCTGAGATCTTCTCTGTCCAATCCCTAGCCGCTTCTTTAATTATATACTTGGTAATTTTTGTCTCGAGCGTCATCCTTTTCACCGAAGCCCGTTGCTAAACTATTTGAAATTGTAAACCAAAAATAAAGATTATTATTTTTAATAATCTAGCATACTCATGACAAAAACGTTACAAAAGCACCATCCTTCCTTTGGAGGGCACTTTATGTCTTTAATGCAGGATCACGAAAAGAGCTTTACAAAAAATAAAACACAGTTTATCCACGTATCAGCAGATATTGAAGATGTATTTCGATACATAGAATCTGTGTTAAGTGCACTTGAGGTAAAATACTCTAAAAGAGTGCATTCAAATAAAGAAATTGTGATCTCAGGAAAAGGGTTTAGAATAAGACTCTTAAGCAGATATTATGGGACTCAGATAGCAATCTCTGGTAGAAAATCACGTATAATAAAGGAAAGTCTCGAGATAGTGCTTCCAAAGGCAGTTATTCCAAAAAGACATAAAGAAGAGAAAAAAGCGTTAGAGAAACATAAAAATGAGATCTTTGAGGAGATAAAGACAAAATACTATATGTCTGTTATGCCGCTCATTGGAACTGTCTTAACTGTAGCATCTCTTATACCTCTCGTGGCAGTCAGCGCCTACAAAGGGTCACTTATTGGAGTAATAGCAGTCATACTTCAAGCAGGATCCATACTTAACGTGTTTACAAGGCATAAGTATAGGAAGAGAAAATGTGGAGTAGTGCTTATGGAAGTTGAGTATGTTCCCTTAAAGGTACTTGAGTACAGAAGAAAGTTCTTGGAGATGAAGAGAATACAATTTGTGACAAGTAGGTCGAGGAGATAAGAGAATGTCTTCTACAGAGATAACGGCTATTATAATGGTTCTTATGATATCGTTTACAGGAACTGCTGCTTTTAGAGTAAGCGTACCTGCTGTTGCCTTTTATACAAGACAGATTCTCGAAACGACAGCCCTAGGTGTTGGTCTTCTTACCTCTTCCTTCTTTGCTGGAAGAGCATTATTTGCAGTTATAACTGGAGGAATATCCGACAGATATAGAAAGAAAATAATATACCTTGCTATCATATGCTTTGCTATCAACGCTCTTGTGGTTTCACTTTATTCATATGCTGACAATATCACTGAGGTCATTCTAATTAGAGCTCTTCAAGGAGCTTTAAATGGAACTGCTTGGGTGTCTATACAAGTTATCCTTGGAAGTATTGTCAGGACATCAATCAGAGGAAGAGTATATTCCATATATTTTGCCTCAGGAACTCTTGGAAACGTTATAGCAAATACATTATACTCTCACATGGCGAATAATCCCCTTAGTACAATCCTTGTAGTGTCATCAGGGCTCTTCCTAATGGCCTCCTTATTGTGCGTGGGAGTAAGCCTTCTTCTGCCCTCTATTCTAAGAGAAGACATTATCATAAGAAGGAATGAGAAGAAGGGATCCAACATAGGAGAGCCCATGTCTGGTCTTGCAGCAATTCCAATAGCTCTCATAATACTAGGAACAAGCATGTTCACGTCAGTAGTTCGTGGTGATCTTATTTATATATACATGAATGAGGGGTTTAACCTCCTAAAAAGCGACGTAGCAAATATCATAGCCATAACAAGTCTTCTAGCTCTTCTAGGAGGATACCTCATAAGTTGGATATCTGACAGGATCAGCGATGTCCTAGCCTTAAGAATGGCAACAGTAATAGGATTCCTTGGAGCACTTTCAATAGGTGTGAGATCCATTGTAGTTGTGTTTATTGGCCTAATCCTGTATTACATAGCTAACTCTGCTGTAATTTCCATAAGTAGAAGAGTTGCAATAACATATTATAGGTTGGGCGGAACATTCCTAGGAATAGTAAACGCCATAGGAAACATCGGAAGCATAACTGGATCATCAATAACAGGTATAGTATATGATGTATATGGGCTCTCTACTATAAGCATTGGCGGGGTGCATTTTACGGAGTTCGTGTTTATAATTTCGATGATAGTAGCCATACCAGTAGTCTGTTCCTTTCTGCTATTAAAGACTCAGCATCGTTAACTTTATTGTAAGAAAATTTTATAAATAAGCAAAATGTGACAAACTAATATTTCACTTCCTACGTTATAAGTGCCAACTGAACAGTTACACTATGGAGGAGGACTGATATGCGCCAATGGTAAAAAAGCCTATAAGAGCAAACCAAAACCCTAGTTCTATCCCTAAGAGATGGTATAACATAGTAGCAGATCTTCCTGAAAAGGCTCCACCACTCCTTCTTCCAAATGGGAGACCTGCAACAGCAAGTGATCTAAAGGCTCTGTTTCCATTATCCCTTGTGAGGCAAGAGCTCTCTAAGAGGAGATTTTTAAGAATACCAGAAGAACTAAGAGAGCTATATGCTGAACTTGGAAGACCTACACCACTTTTCAGGGCCAAAAGACTTGAGAGAGTTTTGAAAACGCCTGCAAGAATATACTACAAGTACGAAGGAGTACTCCCAACAGGATCACACAAGATAAACACAGCCATAGCGCAGGCATATTATAATGCCCAAGAGAGCGTAAAGAGACTTACTACAGAAACAGGTGCGGGACAGTGGGGATCAGCTTTAGCCTTAGCGGGAGCACTCTTTGATTTAAAGGTCAGGGTGTACATGGTAAGAGCAAGCTATGAGCAGAAACCGTATAGAAGAGTCCTAATGGAGATATACGGAGCAGAGGTCATACCAAGCCCTAGTAACAGGACGAGATATGGTAAGAAGATACTCGAAAAGGATCCAAATAACCCAGGAAGCCTTGGAATAGCTATAAGTGAGGCCATAGAGGATGCTCTTATGAGTCAGGACACTAAGTACTCATTAGGCTCAGTACTGAGTTATGTATTGCTGCACCAGACCATAATAGGATTAGAGGCCAGGGGACAAATGAAAAGCCTAGATGAATATCCTGACTATGTTATAGGCTGTGTTGGTGGCGGTAGCAACTTTGCTGGATTAATGTATCCGTTCTACTATGAGTCAGTAGTAAAGGGCAAACATAACATAACATTTATAGCAGTAGAGCCTAGAGCAGTACCCACAATGACAAGAGGAGTATACGCCTATGACTATGGGGACACTGCAGGATTGACACCGCTTCTAAAAATGTATACAATAGGACATAGGTTTATCCCACCCTCCATACACGCAGGCGGACTAAGATATCACGGTGTAGCTCCAACCTTAAGCATCCTAATAAAACATGGATACGTGAGGCCAGTGGCTTATCACCAGAGAGAAGTATTTGAGGCCGCTAGAATCTTCGCAATATCAGAGGGAATAGTACCAGCACCTGAAAGCGCTCATGCTGTAAAAGCGGCAATAGAAATAGCATTAGAATGCAGGAGAAGAAACGAAGAAAAGGTTATACTGTTCAACCTAAGCGGACATGGGCTCCTAGACCTCAGTGGATATGATGCATACCTAAGAAATAAACTGGAGAACGATGAGCCAAGCTCAATAGACACATCATATCTTCCAGTGGCTTTTAACAGTAATTAGAAAAAGAAAAGCAAAAATGCAGAGATGTGTTCTAGTGATAAACCTTAAACAATAGGCCATGGGTGGAAGCTTATGAGCACTATATTTACATCTAAGCGCGAGAATACTGTTATAGGGTACACGAATAAAATGAGAAGACACATGGAAAACCTTAGTGTTACTGAAAAACTACTGCTTTCTGTAATCTTTACCATGCTTACGGGTGTAGCAGCAAAGGTCAGGATACCGTTCTGGTTATCCGCTACTTTTGGAGCGCGAGACTATCGTAGCGGATAACCTTCTCTCCTCTGGTTTCATTGGCTGGCTTTTGGGAGCACGCGAGCTCCACATCCTCGGAGGCTCAGCGATCTCCATTCGGGCTTAGAACCCCACATATCGGGGAACCGCCGCACTATAGTGGGGTAAATCCTGTGGAGTACTTAAAATTGTGGAGGGGAAAGGTGGCAAACATTTCACTTTTTGCAAACTATGGAACAGCCTTTCCCTTTACACCAGTTCCAGTAACCCTTCAGACACTTATCGTGGTTGCCCGCGTCCTATATTTGAGCAACTACGGAAACCTTAGCAACGGACGCGGGCTTCCCCCTCTCGTGCCTCATTATAATCAGCACGTCATTGGGGGCGACATTGACGGGCACCACGGGACCCGCCTTACGGGAGATTAGTATGATCCTCTCACCTCTGATGGCTACTTTGCCGTCATCGAGGCAGTTCACTTAATATCCTATTCCTCCCTTCCCTTATTTAAATGTTTCGTTTCCAGGATTACCGAGAATACTATTATACTCATTTAACGAAATAGTCCTTCTCTCAGGAGCGCTTCTAGGATATTACGGGGTTCTCTCTCAGAGCATGTATGTGATCTTTGGTATTGTCGGTGTGCCGTGGTTTGCATATGGCGGTGGACTATCATATGTGCTGTCTCCGACTTTTGGTTATGTTCTTGGGTTCATAGTGGCATCAGCATACGTTGCGAGGGTGCTTTCAAAAAAGCGGAGAAGGTTCCTTGGAACTCTTCTGGTGCTTCTGACAGCGAACTTCGTTATAATATATGGCCTTGGAGTTACTTGGCTTTATGCCTACATGAACGCTGTGAGTAGCATTAGTATCAAGGAGGCAATCCTTATGGGAGCGATACCTTTTATCCCAGGAGATGTCCTAAAATTAATAGCTGCTGCAAGCTTTGTAAGGATTCTAAAGGGCTAATTTTCTTTCATTTTAATAATATTTATAATAGGCCGTTTCCTCGAATCATATCGCTCCATATTTTTGCCTTATCACGATACAGTTTTCATCAGTTTCGCCTCTCCCAGAGGGCTCGCCTCGCGGCTCATCCCGTAGGCTCATGGGTGGCGGTCGAGGCTAACGGCACAGGCCTCCCATCTAAGCTATGCCCTACGAGGCTTAGAGGATTCCTCCCATCCTCCGCGTACTCATAAAAACATTAGCACAGCACACTATAAACATATTGCTTGAACAAAATGATATAATACAAAAAGCTACGGTTTAATGTTTCTGCCCTCAACAAAACCGATCATGTTTAAAACATAACATCACCCATTTGTTCTATTAAGAACATCTAAAGAGGTGTTATCTTTGGGAAAGATCTCTTGGGATGAGAACACGTTCTCAAGGTTTACATATGTGGACAACGTCACTATCTCCCGAGATGGAAGATACGTGGCATATGTCCTCACAAAAGCAAACATGAAGAAGAACAAATACGAGAGGACAGTAGTTATAGAGGATCTAAAAACGGGAGGAAGGTCATTCATTGAAGATGCATTTATGCCAGTAATATCTCCAAGAGGAGACAAAATAGTATATTTAAGGGCTAAAGAGGAGAATAAGGAACGTCTATTGGAGCTATGGCTTGCGGATCTCAGAACAATGGGATCCAAGAAGCTCATAGAGGCGAAGGTGATAGATAGTGTCCAGTGGAACGAGGACAATAGGAGGATACTAATAAGGTCTAGAAAGAGGCTTGAAGACGAGGATCTTATATTTGATCAGGACGTTCCCGTATGGTTCGATAGCTTTGGATTCTTCAGTGGGGAGAAGACTCTTTTCTGGATATACGACACAGAGGGAGAGGAAGTTATAGACGAGATCGAGGCATATAAATTCTCCTCAGCTATATGGCACGGTGATAAAGTCCTATACGCAAGCCCACACAATAACATCCTTGACTTCAAATTCTATGATATATGCTTGTATTCGGAAGGATCCTCAGAGAAGATCCTTGAGGGAGTGTCATTTGTCCCTATAGACTCCAATGGAAAGAATATATTACTGTATGGAAAACCTAAGAAGATTAAGAGAAGCGAGCATGATTATTTGTATCTCTGGGATCTCAATGAAGTTGTTCCTATAACAGAGAAGTACGGGTATGAGAATTTCACAGGAAAAATAACATCTTCTGGGGCTATTTACTTTAGCACATATAAAGAGGGAAGGATTACACTAGAGAGAGTTCAAAACGGAGAGCTCATCAGTATAGTGAATGAGCCATGTTGGGTGACATACTTCGATGTAAGCGATAACGATGTTGTTGCGCTCATAAAGGAAAGCGATGTAAAACTTCCAGAAGTGTACGTGTGGAAAGATGGTGAAATAAGACAAATAACAGACTATAATGGATTAATATTAGACAAGCTCAAGGTAAGACCAATAAGGCACTTCAGGTACAAAAGCCTGGATCTGGAGATCGACGGATGGTACATAAAGCCGGATATAAAGAGAGGAGAGAAGGCCCCTGTTATAGTCTTTGTCCACGGTGGTCCAAAGGGCATGTATGGATATAGGTTTAGGTATGAGATGCAGCTTCTTGCAGATAAGGGATTCTTTATAGTATTCACGAACCCAAGAGGGAGTACGGGGTATAGCGAGGACTTCGCTCTTAGGGTATTAGAAAGGGTAGGACTTGAGGACTTTCAAGACATATTAAACGGCATTAAGGCGTTCCTAAATCTAGAGCCTCAGGCAGATCCTGAACGTGTAGGAATTACTGGAATAAGCTATGGAGGCTTTATGACGAACTGGGCACTAACACAGAGCAATATGTTTAAGGCTGGGATCAGTGAAAATGGGATAAGCTATTGGCTTACAAGTTATGCGTTCTCCGATATAGGTCTATGGTTTGATCGGGAGATTATAGGTGATAATCCACTTGAGAACGAGAACTATAGGAAGCTCAGTCCGATATTCTATGCAAATAACGTCAAGGCACCAATACTAATAATCCACAGCCTTGAGGACTATAGATGTCCATTAGATCAATCCGTTATGTTCTATCACGTCCTTAAGGATCTCGGAAAGGAGGCCTACATAGCAATATTCAAGAGAGGAGCCCATGGTCATAGTATAAGAGGCTCTCCTAAACACAGAGCAAAGAGATATAAGTTAATAGTGGAGTTCTTTATGAGAAAGCTTATGAAAGGTGAGGAGGGGTTCCCAATAGAGGAGATAATCAAAGACATCGGGGAAGAGAAGAAGTAGTCATCTTTCTGTCATCTTATCTTAATAGCCCGATATATAAATGCTAATATATCTGCGTACTCCACTATTCTTATCCTTGGAGAGGCGCCCATGTGACCGCTTTCAGTTTCCACTCTTAAGTACACGGGCGCCCCAACCTCCTCAAGTCTTGCAACGAACTTAAGGGCATGCCCTGGGTGTACGCGATCATCATGAAGTCCAGTGTACACTAAGGTATAAGGATAATTCCTGTCTTTTGCCACGTTGTGATATGGAGAGTACTTTAGAAGAAACGCTCTGTCTTTAGGATCATCTGGGTTTCCATACTCTGTGGTCCATAGATGCCCTATATAAAGCTTGTGGAAACGCATCATGTCTATTACAGGGTAACCTATTAGAGCAACATCTAGTAACTCTGGACTTTGAGTAAGTGTCGCTGACACTAAAAGACCACCATTGCTTCGCCCCAATGCAATTATTTTAAACCCCCGCTCCTTAAATACCCTAATAACAGACTTATAATCCTCAAAAACGTTTTGCTTCTTCTCTCTCATGCCCATTCTATGCCATTTTTCTCCATATTCCCTACCGCCTCTAAGGTTTGCTACAACGTACATGCCTCCATCCTCTATGAATGGAATTACATGATTTAGAAATCTTGGAGTAATAGAGAGGCCAAACCCACCATAGCCGTAAACTATTGCCACATTTCTTTCCTTTCTTTTGTTCCTGACAACAAAGTAGTGAACTTTAGTATTGTCCCATGATGTAGCAAATCCTTCTTCAACTTTCATCCAGTCAATATTTCTCTTTTCTCCGAATATTATCTCAAGATCTCCTGATGTGATCTCGTAAAGAGTTGGCGGTCTACTAAAGCTCTCTATAACGGAAAATACCCTTCCTTTATACTCTTTTAGAATTTCTACAGTAGATGGCTCATTGAATGCTATTTCTCCCTTATGATTACCATCTAAGTCAAAAAGACATATCCTGCTTGATGCGTTCACTAGGTAGTTAACATATATCAAATCCCCTGAAACTATCGCACCCTCTATAGGGCTTTTAGGATAGAATTCCTCACCTATTATCTCTCTATGGTCTCCATTTGTAATCCTAACGATACGCCCAAATCCCTTTTTATCATACATTACTACATATGAAGCTCCTTTTCGGAATCCTATTGGATACGCCACGCTCTCTTGAATGTCAAGCAACAGTTTCCACTTATCTGGAGAAAGCTTTGGTCCACCATATACCCTAGACTTGGCCCATCCATAGTTAACGACTGCGAATATCCAGCCCTCCTCTGGAACATCGAAAAGGCTTATCATATAGTTTCTTTCCAGCCCCAGCCCAAATGTTACTTTCTCCTCCTTGCTCTCTATATCTCTAAGTATTATTCTTTCTGCTGGTGCTTCAACGCCATCTGGCGTTTTTCCTTCTCTGTAAAACCTGGCGTAGTATATCTTCCTATCATCAAGCCATATGAGGTTTCCTACGGAACCTTTAACTTCATCTATTAGTTCGCCAGTATTTGTCTCTATGATCCTGAGCTTGCCAACGTCACTTCCAGATATTGTGAAGAAGAACCCAAGCCTCTTTCCATCCTTTGATGGATATATTGAGACTATTAAGGAATTTTCATCAACGTCCTTAGACGAGAGTATTCTCTCCTCTTCTCCATCCCTTACTCTGGAGATTACGTATTCATCCCATAATCTGTAAAGGACGAATATACCAGAGTCCGTCAGAGAGAAATCTAGTACTGTTTTAAGCTTGAACCATGGCTCAAGTCTTCTGTAGAGTTCATTAGGAAGTTCTCCAACGAACTTCTTAAAGCGTAAATTATGTTCCCTTATGAAGTTTAATGTTCTTTCATCTTTTAAGTTCTCAAGCCATAAGTACTTGTCATTAAGGCTAGCCATGGTAATCTCCCTCAAATCTACTCTAAGAGACTTTTATGTTATAACGCTTATATAGTTTAAGTTAAGTGTACTGAAGTAAATTTTATTAGTACTTAATACAATTATAGTTGTAGTAAAGTTCATTATAGTTTACTTAAGGCGATGTCTTATGAACAAGATTAACGAGGTAATCAATGACATTATCAGAAGACTTGAAACTCTCAGAGAGGCTCTTAGCGATCTTGAAGGTGAAAGAACAGAAGTTACAGAAATAAAGCCAGAGAATGTAGATGTCATAAGGGTTTCAAAGGTACTCAGTGCAGCTGCTCATAGAGATAGAGCTAGGATTCTCACGCTTCTATATCCAGACGGCAAGTACTTCACCGAGCTCAAGAAGGCAACAGGCCTCGCTAACAGCGCTCTTTACTTTCACTTAAAGGTTCTGCAGGATTCAGGAATTGTGGAACAAGAGTACTCTAGAGGAAAGTACATCCTCACTAAACTTGGAAAAAGGCTTGTTGTTGTGATGTGGGAGATAACAAGACTTTTAGAGACTATGAATAGAGGGCTATTAAAGTAAAATGCCATTTGGGAGGTGATGTATTATGCTCCTAACAAGAAGACTCACTGTGGAGAGTGTAAGATCCCTAGAAGATGACTATGTAGTTGAGAAAGACCCTATATTATTTACACTAAGGAAAGGATCTTATATAATTACGTTTAAGGAAAGAGATGACGTTATAGGGATTCACGGCACATTTGACTACTTGTATAGAATAGTCCTAAAGCTTCCCTTTGGGAAGTTCTCCAGAGAGGTCTCCAATGAGGTGACAGGATCTGGATACGTAATCTCTAAAAGTGGCATAATAAAGGATATTCTCGAAAAATCTAGAGAAGTACCAATAGACTCATTAGAAACTAGCGTTCTTAAGGAAATAGCACTTAGAGCCCTTAAGTTCCTTAGGGACAATAGCAAAGTCCCAGAAATTGCGATATCCGTTAATGACTCCTTCAAAACTATATTCAATAATAGCTCTGAGGTTACAAAGGTAGATGACGTTAAGGTAGTAAGGAATAGAGATAATATAGTGCTTAAAACAGGAAGGATAAGGCTCGTTATGAATTACCTATCGAAAAGTCTTGTCTTTAGGTCCATAGATGGTACTAAAGTTGTTATGTCCGGAGACAGCATAGTAACAGAGGGTACTGTCATAAAAAGAAAGAGCTTGGTCACTAGAAATATAGTTGCAAAGGACGAAAACCTTGCAGCTCAAGAAGCTGCAAAAGTCTACAGTAAAATCACAGATGTCTTAGAGGCTGATGGGTTCTTTCAGGAGGAATAGTTAATAGTGATAAGTTAATTAAAAATAAAATTAGACGACAAGAGAGTCTATGTCCCTAGGGACTTTTGTTATTATTTTTCCTCCTCTTTCAGTGACTACTACAGTATCTGAGTGTCTAAACCCTCCTACCTTGGGAATATAGAATCCGGGTTCAATGCTTATTACCATGCCAGGTAGGAGTTCCAGATTAGAGTCAAACCTCAGATATGGTCCTTCATGAGCTGAAAGCCCTAGTCCATGGCCTGTTCTGTGTATAAAGTATTTTCCATACCCTGCCTCTTCTATTACTTTTCTAGCTGCATTATCTATTTCAGAACACTTTACTCCTGGTCTCACGGATTCTATTGCTTTTCTCTGTGCTTCAACCATTACTTCAAACACGTCTTTATATTCCTTTTTCACACTTTCCACAAAGTAAGTTCTTCAGACTCCCCTCTATAGCCAAAGAGAGTCACCTGCCTACTATGTATTACAGTGTCTCCTTTTTGGATCTTCCTTGCTATTGAGAATAATATCACGAGCTTTTATAGGCTAAAGGGAGAAACATACAAGATCCTTAGGGAGAAGTACCCAGAATTACCGAGCCACTACATTTACACCACGTGCCAAATGGTAGTGAGCATTTACAAGAACTATCACAAAAGAAAGCGCAGGGGAGGCTTCATAGATTAAATTTTATAGGGCTCCAAGCGATAATAGAGTATAAGGCTAAACTGGGGGGTATAAAGGTTATATACGTTGATCCCGCTCATACTTCATCCCTGTTCCTGGTATGTGAGGTAAGATTAAGCCCGAATGGGCACAGGATCATGAGATGCGAGAATTGCGGTTTCGAGGCAGATAGGGACATTATAGGCTCCTGGAACACCCGTCTAAGAGTCCTGAAGGTGTAGGGAGCTCCGTTTCCCCTGAGAGTCCTCCAATGAAACCAGAGGAGGAAGGTTATATGCCACAATAGTCTCGCGTGCTCCGAGAGTGGCGGATAACCAGAACGATTTATCGATGATAGCACATGACGTCCTAGCACTTCTAGCATTTGTTTTAGTATTCCTCTAAGTATTCGATAAGCGCGGTAGTGTGGAGATTTGTAGATTTCTTATTATTAGTATTGTATAAATCTTTGAAAAAATCAATAGTATTATTAGTTCTGATGTTCTTTTGCTAGGAAAGATCTTATAGGGAGCTAAAATAGGGCAGCATCTCAGCGTGATTAGTGAGAGGTGTTCAGAGTTGAACGCTATTATCGTGGTACTCATAGCAGTATCTGCGCTTATTGTGATGCTTATCATGAGGCTTCCACTTTATATAATATTAGGAGTAGTACCTATAATGTCTGCGTTCATGTATGGGGGAGGATCCTTCTTAAAGGATGTTATTAATGTCTCTATAACCAGTAGAACAACGTGGGGACTTGTCCTTAATGTCTTTGTTATCTCGTGGCTAGTCTCTTTGTACAGATCCCTCCATGTAATAGATAGGCTCGGTAAAGAGCTTTCAAAGGCATTTAGGAGTGATATCCTTGCGCTAACGATAGTGCCAGGCGCTATAGGACTTCTACCAGTAGCTGGCGGCGCCCTAATGTCAGCGCCTATAGTGAACTCAATAGGAGAGACTTCAGGGATCTCTAGAATTAGAAGGAACTTCGCAAACGTCTGGTACAGGCACGTCCTTGTTTACGTCTATCCCCTAAACTCGACCCTCATAATAACATCCTCTGTCTTTAGCATCAATCTTGTAAGCTTAGTTAAGGATCAGATTCCCATAGCAGTGTTCATGTTCCTTATAGGGCTTCCAGTGATAGGGTTTAGAGTCTCCAAAAAGGAAGGAAAAGTGAGTGCTAAAAACTTATTACGAGACTTCTCCCCTATAATAGTGTCCGCTTTTTTGGCGTTTATCCTGTTTCCTATAGACAAGTATTTTCCAATAGAAAGAGTTTCAGTTACTATTGCAGCATTAGTAGGGATAGCTGTGTTCCTTGTGCTTGAAAATGCAAGGTTTGATGCCATCAAGAGCTCATTTAAGGATAGAAAAATCTGGGAGCTTACCCTTATCTCGTTTGAGATAATGGTCTTCAGAGCGCTCTTCAGTGAAATGAATCTAAGTCCCTTAGTGGCTGCGATCTCTAAAAGTGGCCTTAGTGAAAGCCTACTTATCATAACCCTACCAGTCTTCTTTTCCTTCATAAGTGGAAGCCCTTCTGCTGGCATAGCAATATCAGCGCCAATCCTTCAATCCATAGTTGGCACGTCAAGGGGAATTGCCGACTTAGTATACGCTGCTGCTTTTATGGGGTATTTGGGATCACCTCTTCATTTGTGCTATGTGTACTCTTCAGAATATTTTGGAGTAAGTATGGTGAAAAGTTATAAGTACATGCTTCCAATGTCAATGACGTCCCTGTTGTTTGCATGGATTCTTTACATTCTTTTCTGGCTCTAACGAGTTTGTGCTATTAGTCTTGTGTAGCATCAAGTATAATAACGAAATGTAAGTTCAATTGTGTTGTTCTGTGTCCTTTCAATGAACACAACAAGGATAATTAAAGTATTCATTAAAATTAATAGTCTCAAAGGTGAGGATTATGAAAATACAGTTCGTTGAAGCATATAAGGAATTTGGAGGTCTTATTAGAGGTCTTGTTAAGAAGATCACGAGTAACCTTAGTGAGATTTCTGAAATAAAGGAAGAAGAGGGAGTCATTAAAAGAATACGTTCTAAATCTCTTGAGTTTTTGAGCTATCATAATAGTCTTGGATCATGCTTGGTAGTATACGATCAGAATCTTGCAAAGTTACTTGAAAGGGAAAGATACATAGTGCTCTCGGATGGAAGTCTAGTGAACGTAGAGCTCTGGGATTACTTAATATATGAGGTAGAAATGTCATTCATGAGTTTAGATTCTGAGGTCATTGAAAAAGTACTTGATAGAGAACTACTCCTCGAGGAGGAGTTTGATAGCTATCTTGAGTTATCGTTTGATGGCCTGAACTTGAGGTTATACAAGGATAGGACTCACATAATACTTCCAAGCTTAAGGGTGGATGAGGCAAACTCACTAGCTACGCATGTAGTGTCAAGGTTGAGGGAAGCTTATGAGTTATAAGGTATTCGACAAATACTTTGAAAGGTACGAGACATGGTATAGGAAAAATAGAACTATTGTCGAAAATGAACTTAAAGCCTTGGAACTCTTAAAGCCAGATGGTTTGGGACTTGAGATTGGCGTAGGAACAGGATATTTTGCTGAAAAACTCGGCATTCAGGTAGGGATAGATCCCTCAAGAAACATGCTTAAGATAGCTAGGAACAGAAACATAGATGTCATCCAGGCATTTGGAGAGCGTCTTCCGTTTAAAGATTGCGTGTTTGACTATGCATATATAATAGTGACGCTCTGCTTTGTGAAGAACCCAATAAAAGTTCTAAAAGAGGCAAATAGGGTTCTAAAAAATAAAGGGAAGCTTATAATTGCATTTATCCCTAGGGACTCATCTTGGGGGAAGTACTATTTAAAGAGGAAACACAAGAGCGTCTTTTATAAGTACGCTAGATTCTACACAGTTGAAGAGGTCTTCGACCTTGTTGAGTCTGCTGGCTTTGTAGTGGCTAAGGTTGTATCAACTCTTCATTTTCCACCGTGGGCTCCTCCAAGAGCTGAAGATCCTAAAGAGGACTCTGAGGGCGGCTTTGTTTGTGTACTCTCTGTTAAGGTTTAGAGATTGCTGAAGCATAACGCTCTTTTACAAAGAGCTTCTAATGTACTTCTTTCTTAAAATAAAGGCCTTCAGCTCTCAGATGAGGCGGCGAGTTAAAAATTCTCAGCTTAATGAATAAAAGTTTATTTAGGAATACTGTCATTTATTTATAAGCTCGATCTCCTCATTTGAGCATATCGGGGTGTGTCAGTTGGTACTTAAAGATAATTACGGTAGACCTCTCGTAGAGCTCAGGGTGTCTGTAACACAAATGTGCAATTACTCGTGTATTTTTTGCCACAGGGAAGGAATAAGTGGCAACCACGTTGAAATAAGTTTAGACAAATGGGAAAAAATCTTCAAGGCTGCTAAAAACCTTGGAATAAGGAAGATAAAAATTACTGGAGGAGAACCACTTTTGTATCACCAAATTGTGGAGTTTGTGAGAACTGCAAAGAAATATTTTGATGAGGTGTCCCTTACAACAAATGGATATCTTCTTGAGGAATTCTCACAGAAGCTAAAAAGCGCTGGAATTGACAGGATAAACGTAAGCCTACACTCACTAGATAGGAAGACTTATAAGAAAATTACAGGAGTTGATGGCCTCAAGAAGGCATTAAGAGGAATAAAAGCAGCCAGAGACCTTGGCATAAAGGTGAAAGTTAACGTTCTGGTTCTCAGAGGAATAAACGACAGAGAAGTAGAGAGATTTATAGAGTTCGCTCGTGTAAATATGGTAGATCTTCAGTTTATTGAGTACGAACCCCTTCTTGGCCTCAATAATGAATATCACATATCTCTTGACTTTATAGATAGGATTCTCGAAAAGAGGGCTATTGTGATTAAAATAAAGAGAAGACACTACAAGAGGTCGTACTTAATACCTCCATGGATAGATGTTCTTCACACATGGCATAGCAGGGAGACGTGCATGGGATGCACGAGGCTTAGAATTACGCCAGATGGAAAGGCATATCCGTGTATATTTAGAGGGAATGAAACTGTCGATTTACTTCCTGACCCGGTTAATGGAATTATAAAAGCTAATAGTTTAAGAAGACCATTTTGGAGGTAATGTATTATGCCTGTTGTAGACATATCCAAGAAGCCAACAGTTAGAAGAGAAGCTATTGCCGAGGGATATATAAAGTTGAGAAGAGAAACTGTAGATACAATAAGACGAGGAGGCGTTAAAAAGGGAGATCCACTTGAAACTGCGAAAGTTGCTGCTTCGCTTGCTGTTAAGAACACCCCTAGCATAATTCCGTACTGTCACCCAATACCGATTGAGAATGTGAAGCTTGAGTTCAAAATCATGGATGATGGCGTGCTTGTAAGGTGCCACGTAAAAGCAACTGCTAAGACAGGTGTAGAGATGGAGGCCCTTACTGGGGTCTCCGTAGCTCTTCTTACTATATGGGACATGGTAAAATACCTTGAGAAAGATGAAACTGGACAGTACCCATTTACAGAGATCAAGAGTATTAAGGTTATAAGTAAGGTGAAGGGGGATGGGACACAGAGAACATGAGAAGATCGCTAAGGAGAAATTTAGAAGCGTTAAAGTCTCTGTAATAACGATTTCAGATACTAGAACTGAGTCAGAGGATGTGAGTGGAAGGATAATAATAGAAATGCTCCAAAGGAGTGGCCACAGAATATTTAGGTACATTATATGTAAGGACGAAGTTCATGAAATTCGAAGAGCTGTACTGGAAGTTCTTAGGGGATCTGACGTCATAATTACAAATGGAGGTACGGGAATATCAAGCAGAGATGTCACTTTAGAGGCTATAAAACCGCTTTTTGACAAGGAGATAGAGGGATTTGGAGAGCTATTTCGGGCCTTGAGTTATGAGGAAATAGGGCCTAGTGCTATGCTCTCTCGAGCAATAGCAGGTGTTATAGACAGTAAGCTAGTATTTTGTCTCCCAGGATCCCAAAACGCTGTAAGACTGGCAATGGAAAAGCTCGTGCTGCCTATAATACCACACGCACTTTATGAGGTGAGGAAGCATGAGACCATTTAAGAGGCTAATTAGCCCTGATGAGGCTCTAAGGCTCATCATGAGTTATGCCAAACCAATTGAGGACAAGGAAGAGATAGAAGTGCTTGCGGCACTTAATAGGGTGCTTGCAGAGGATATAAATGCGTCAATTGACGTGCCTCCATTTGACAGGGCTGCAGAGGACGGATATGCCGTTAGAGCTGAGGACACGTTTGAGGCCTCAAGAACAAATCCAAAGAGGTTAAGGATTGTTGGAAAAGTGCTTGCTGGGGAGGATCCCAAGATAAAAGTTACTGAGGGAACGGCCGTTGAGATCGCCACAGGTGCCGTGATTCCAGAGGGGGCCAATGCCGTGGTTCCTGTAGAGGAAACAGAGTTAGATGACGATGGAAAACACGTTATAATATATAAAGCGGTGCATCCAGGCTTTGACGTCTCTAAAAAAGGAGAAGACATAAGCAAGGGAGACATTGTTCTTAGAGGGGGAACCGTCCTAGGACCTCCTCAGATAGGAGTCCTTGCCGCTCTTGGAATTACAAGAGTGATGGTATATCGAAAGCCAAAGGTTGCTGTAATACCAACAGGAGATGAGCTCGTAAATCCTGGAGAGCCATTGCCTAGAGGAAAGATATACGACGTGAATACGTATACGCTGTCCTCAGTAATACTAGAAAATGGAGGTATACCGGTAATAGTCGAAAGAGTGCCAGATGACCTCAGTGACTTAAGAAATGCTTTAGAGAGAAGTCTAAAGGAAGCAGATGTGGTTATATTCTCTGGAGGGTCATCTGTTGGTGTCAGGGATTTCCTGCTGGATATATTCTCAGAAAGAGGTAAGGTGCTATTTCATGGAGTCAAACTAAAGCCTGGAAAGCCTACCTTAGCTGCCATAATAGACGGAAAGCTTGTAATGGGCTTTCCAGGATATCCAACGTCATGCCTAAGCAACGCGTATTATTTTCTTGTGCCAGTCCTTAGGAAAATTGCTAGGCTTCCAGAGAGAAAATGGAGAACCCTGAGGTGTAAGATGGGTCATAGGATAACATCCACCTTAGGAAGGATGCAAATACTCCCTGTAAGAGTTGAAAATGGTGTTGCCTTCTCTGTTTTCAAGGAGTCTGGTGCTATTACGAGTCTATCAAATGCTGAGGGATTTGTGTTTATCCCTGAGGATGTTGACTTGATAGACAAGGGAGATGATGTTGAGGTTTATATGATTAGGGACTAGGTGAGGAATTTGCCTCTTCCTGTTTTATACATAAGGGGCCCATCTGGAAAGGGTAAAACTACGCTGATAGAAAAGCTTACCTCAGATCTCACTGGAAAATACAAATTAGTTGTGATAAAGAGTAGCAGGAAGGGATTCGATGTGTCTGGAAAGGATACTGATAGGCTGTTCAGGGCAGGACCCTATATGGTAATTGGAATATCACGCGAGCAGATGCTCTTGAGATTTAAGGAAGACCCTGAGAGGATTCTCAGGAAGATCCTTGAGGGCTTAGATGCTGATCTCGTTATAGTTGAAGGCATGAAAGGAGCTTTAGGACCAAACATAGCTCTTTCTAGGGACTTTGTTGACGACTACACAATTACAATCTACAATGGGAAGAACTACAGTGAAGTTCTTGAGAACGTTATAAGGGTTATAGAAATTGGGAAAATATTCAAAAGACTTCCTGGACTGAATTGTGGTAGGTGCGGATACGACTGTTGGAGGTTAGCAGAGAAGGTTTACTCTGGAGAAAACGTTGAATGTGTTGTGCTTAAGGAGAAGAAGGATTTAGAAGTATATATAAATGGAAAATCCTTTCCATTGAATCCTTTTGTTAGAAGGCTCCTTAAAAAGCTGCTAATAGCGTTCTTAAGGGAGTTGAAAGGATATGAAGGAGGATCCATTACCATCAGGCTTGAGGATAGAAATAAAGTTATTTATGAAGAAAGGTGATACTCTAATCTTTGGTCCAGGGACTTATAGGCTTTTAAAGCTAATAGATGAAAGTGGTAACATAAGTGAAGCATGTAGAAAGCTTAAGATATCTTACAAAAAGGCGTTAAGGCTTATAAACAACGTTGAGAAAAAGCTTGGAATAAAGGTCGTTGAGACGTTTAAGGGAGGAGCTTCTAGGGGAGGAGCAAGGCTAACTAGAGAGGGTAAGGAGATAATTAAGCTATATGAAGATGCCCTTGAAATGATTAACAAAACGATACGGGATTATATTAAAGAGATGGCTCAGAGATAGGTCTAAAGTATGTTATCTCGCTATTTACATTATTGAAGCCTTTAGCACCTTCCCCTACGACTAAGATCTCACTGCTGTGATGTTCTGCATTTTCCTGGTGATCAGGACAGTTAAGCATAGCATAGGGCGTTAGAAGTGCAAGAAGAGAGATCACTAGGAGAATGATCCCTATCCGTAATAAATTTATTGAGTTATTTGCGTAATCTTTCATAATGACCACCAATGAGTTGATGAGGAAGGATGAGTTAAATGTGTTCCCACTTGAATATTATCAGTGATAATTATGAGGCTTGATGATATCGATGCAAAAATCTTAGAGTCCCTCCTTAGGGATGGAAGAATATCCTACAGGCTTCTAGCCAAGGAGCTTAATATAAGTCCTCCAACTGTCAGTAGCAAGATAGAAAGGCTTCTAGAGCTAGGAATAATAAGAGGGTATACAGCAATAGTCGACCACACGAAACTGGGACAAATGCTAGTGATAATAATTATGAACAAGCTCCCTGACGGGGTTATTCACATGGATCCAATAAGGATCATGTACAAGACAGCAGATGGTAGGTTCCTTGCTATATCGTCTGTTGAAGGTCTTGAGGAGCTTCATGAGCTTTTATCTTATCTCAGGGAGTTGGACGTGGAGTTCGAGTATTACGTCACAGTAGGAGAGCCTATCAAAGAGGAGCCTCTAGTTAGGATAAGAAAGGATCTTCCTATTAAAATTCGTTGTGCTAACTGTGGGAACATAATTGAGGGGGAACCAATAAAGAAGGTAATTATGAGGAGGGTCTATTATTTCTGTAGCGAAAAGTGCGTTAATGAGTTCAGTAGGATTTGAGTGGTGATACTATGGTGCTTGACCGTGTAGACATAGAGGTTCTTAAAAATCTTGTTATAAACAGTAGAATGACAATTTCTGAGATAGCAAAGAGAATCAGCAGAGCAGTTGCTAAGACCACAGTTCATTATAGGATACAAAAACTTGAGAGAGAGGGCATCATAAAAAGGTACACTGTAGAGCTAGACTATGAAAAGCTTGGGTATACAGTGCTTGCCTATATACTTGCCACTTATGATCCTGATGTGAAGATATCGCAGAAGGATCTGATAAAGAGGATATCAAAAATACCAGGTGTGGAGAAAGTACACATAGTAACAGGAGACTGGGATTTAATAATAGAAGTAAGAGCAAAAAGCGTTAAAGAGCTTGGAGACTTAATAGTGGACAGGCTTAGAGTGATGCCAGGAATACAAAGGACAATGACCTGTATAGTTCTTCACTCTACTGGAGACGGTCTACTAAACATCCTTGAAAACCTAAAGTGGAAAAAAGAGAACGGGTAAACTAATAAGCCTTGTGAGAGATCTCTATCCTTATATTATCTGCTTTTATCTCTAGTAAGTCTCTTTTGTTAACTATTTTTGGGATCTTACCCTTTAATATCATGGAAACTAAATTTCTTATGCTCGAAAGGTTAGACGTCTCAAGCACAATATCCTCAAAATTATTTATATATACTCTCACAATAAACCTCGATGAAAGAATTTTATTAAAGAAGTCTAGAAATGACACGTTTTGAGTAGCATCCATGGTTACCACCATACCGTTAACTATTTTCTCCTATCTTATTCATATACTTTGCTTAAAAAACTCGCAATAGTGAGAACACGGTTTGATAATTCCCGGTTATATCATGAACTTTGTACAATGTTATATTCAGTTAAGCAAATTTTGTCTATAATAGTATAAAATATTTAGAATACTTTGATAGACAAGGTCTAGCAGCTACCTTCTCCTGTCCTGAAGGGCGTGGGTTCCCCGTAGGGGGACCGTCTCTTATCTCGTCTCGCGGGGGTCTGGTGTTATCGGGCGCGGTAAGAGGCGCCCTCTCGGCATAATATGGCAGAAAGTGTTTGAAA
>Ga0190313_1000663_pt1 | contig 20118 bp, 26 predicted proteins | sample 4870071011_MG_FD_169989 | JGI IMG/M metagenome (GOLD analysis project Ga0190313, IMG submission 169989) | Hydrothermal vent sediment bacterial communities from Southern Trench, Guaymas Basin, Mexico - 4870-07-10-11_MG | ecosystem: Environmental > Aquatic > Marine > Hydrothermal vents > Sediment ...
TTGTCAAGCTTGTCAATTAGATAAATATTTATCTCCCGAAGTAGCGAGTTTATGGTCGAGCGGTAATATATGAATTTTTTCAGAAGGTCGTCGGTCGGTTCGGAATTATTCCTCAAAGCCGCCGCAATATCTACGATAGCGAGCAATGATTCGGCTGATTCGTTGAGGTAGGTTTTACATTTGAGCCTATGTGGACAAAAAATACAATGAGCGCCCGCCACTTGCTCCGGATTATCGCTTTTTGCCCTTTCAATTGCGTGTATAACCTTATTATCGAAAAAATCCTTTATATCTTCAACCTTGAATCTTGCCTCTTTAACCATTGGCGAAGTTTCGGGCTGGAATATAACAAGATTTACATATTCGGCGTCCGGGTTATATTCTGTAAGAGCCAAATAGCCATATATTTTTAACTGCGAACTTGTAGGATCCACAGGAAACGAACCGCTTTTAAAGTCGATAACTTCTATTACGCTTCCGCTTACCACTACAGCGTCGGGCGTGCCAAATATATCTCCTACCCCGATAGTCTTTTCAAGTATAATATTGTTCCTTTCCTTATTAATGTAGCGAGTTATCAATTGTGCGTATTTTTTAGCTATCAAAAGCTCTTCACTTGTGGGCTTTCGGAATTCGCCTTTTTTGCCGTCGAGTTCAAGTCTCATATTTTGGAGCGTAGGTATTATAGCTGGTTCTTTGCCTTCTATCGCCAACTCCGCGGCTTTTTCGCAAAGAGTATGCAATGCGGTTCCCCGGTCGGCTTTTGTATGGTCGCCCCACGTCCGAAAACTTGAATCTTTTACGGAATAAGGGCAATTAAGCCACCTATCCGCCCCGCTTGGTGAGAATTTACAATGTTTTTTCATATTTTACTCCTTTCCGCCCTTTAGGGCTTTAATTTTTATATTTCACTCCGTCATAAAACTATTTTCCGATAATTGTCAACCAATTGTTTCAAATTTTTATTTTCTGCCTCAAGTTTTTTTATTTTTTCTTTAAGTTTTTCTTTTTCCCTTTCGAGTTTTTCAATCAATTCCAAGTGTTTCCTCATACTCTACTCCTTTCCGCTCTTTTGAGCTTCAAACCTTTGCTTTATTATTTCGCAGTATTTTTTCTCGAGCTCAATCCCTATCCAACGTCGGCCGAGTTTCTCCGCGGCTAATAATGTAGTCCCACTGCCAGCGAATGGGTCGAGGATTGTTCCTTCGTATTCTTCTATAATTTCCGCCAATAAACTGATGGGTTTTTCAGCGATATGTGTCAATTTTGTAGGCGCTATTCGTCTATGGCGCAAAATATTTCCTTTATTTTTGCTTCTTAATACGCCTTTATTTTTTCCTTTAACGCCGTATAAAATGAATTCGTGATTAGGGCGCCAATTATAACCCATTCCGAACCACATTTTATCCCACACGAGGCAATTTTTTAAGGTATAATATTTTTTAAAAACGGGCATAATTTTATCAACTTCCGACCAACCAGCGAATAGATACAAAACATCTGATAAATTCGCGGCAAGGGGTAAAAAATGCGAAATTATATCGACGTTTTCGTCGTTTGCTATTTTTATCCCGTTGAATTTACTTGTTTTCCGTTGGGCTTTTAGACTTATGCCGTAAGGTGGATCCGTTATTATTGCGTCTATGCTCTTATCTTTTAATTCAGCCATAATTTCGGGGCAATCCCCGCAATAGAGAGCTCCTAATTCCGTTTTAAAGTATTCTTTCATATTTTACTCCTTTCTCTTAAAATTTTCGTTATTATTTGTCCGATTGTTTCGGCGTTAGCCTCACATTCGAACTTTTCGCCATTAAAATATATTTCGGCTTTTAATTTTCCGTCGAAATTATCGAGCCACACGGTAAACTGGTATTTTTCATAAAGCCTCATAGATAGCTCCTTTCCGCCTATAATATCATTTTACCTTATGCGACCGTATTTGTCAAGTATTTTCTATCGGATAAGCCTATAAATTTAAGGATATCCGCCTCTTTTCGATACAACGCCTCAGCTACTTTCTCATCTATTGTTCCGGGTATTACAATATACTGAATTAAAACGTTATCTTTTTGCCCTATTCGGTGGATTCTATCTTCAGCTTGAAATACATTTGCCGGCGTCCAATCAAGCTCCGCAAATATGGCAATTCTTGCCCTCGTGAGCGTTATTCCCACGCCCGCCGCGGTTATACTTGCTACTAAAGCGTCTATTTTTCCGCCTTGAAACTTGTCGACAATAATTTGTTTTTCGTCCGAACTCATACCGCCATATAAAACGTCAGACGTGTAGCCTTTTTTGCGAATCTCCGCCGCTATTCGCTCAATAACGTTTCTATGGTGAGCGAATATAACGACAGGACGGCCATCGGATTCCATAACTTCTAAAACGTGCTCCACTACGGCTCCTGCCTTTGCCTCTCCGATAAGACGACGCAACGTTGCGAGCGGCATTTCCTCGTCGTCCGTGGCTTCTATTATGGCTTTGATTTGCGATTGTTTTACGCTTGAAAGTGGGATTATTTGTATTGTTTTTTCGGGCAATTGTGTTAGAACTTCGCTTTTGAGCCTGCGAATAAATCCGACCCCTTTTAATCGCTCTACCAGTTCGTCCTCGTGCTTAACGCCGTAATATTTGTCGACGTATTTTATTCGCCCGTTTCCAATATGGAGTTCCAATAAATCGTGATGAACATAACGGCGGCGGAAGTCGACATATTTCCCCAAAACGCCGATTTTTAGGGCGTTCGCCAATGGATAGACGTCTAACGCCGAGTTTTTGTAGGGCGTTCCCGTGATAAATATTTTCGATTCTGCCTCTATTTTCTCTATGTTTCTATTTCCGAGGATGTATTGTGTGCGTTGTGCTTGCAAATTTTTGAGATAATGGGCCTCGTCGCAAATTAGAACGCCCCATTTTTTCGAAGTTGTTATCCAGTGCATTGATTTAGCCTTCGCGTAATTCATAATAAGAATATTGGCGCCGAGCAAACGCCTTATCGCTTTATCACTTTTCGGGATTGACTTTGCCACTTCGATTTTCTTATTCGCAGCCCATTCTCCGCCCCACTTGACAACTTCTCGATACCAATTTATCAAAAGGTTAGCTGGACAAATGATAAGAACCGAGTCAGCGTTTTTCAAGCGACAAAACTCAATGGCTTGAACCGTTTTGCCGAGTCCCATTTCGTCGCCCAAAATTCCGCCGTTATACTTAATTAAATGAGCTACGCCTTCTTTTTGATATGGGAATAACTTTTCATTCATCATAACTTACTCCTTTCCGCCCTTAAATTTCAAGGCTTTTAAGTTTTTCGATAGTTTCTTTATCTTTTACTACAACGCTAATATTTCCGAATTTTCGGTGCTTAAAATGGTCTACGCTTTTCAAAATCAGCGAACGCCCCGTCGTCGTAAAAAATAACGGCGGCAATGGCGCTGATGTTAATTAATGCCTCGTTTCCGTTTACGTATGCTTTTACAAATTTTTTCATTGTTCTTTTCCTTTCTATATAACTTCGTCTAATTTGAGCAAATAAGCAGCGAGCATACCAATAGCCCACTTTGCCACGTGCTTACCGTTTCTTTCAAATTCAATCCAACCGCTATTGTGGCTTGTTCGATAAACTTTGCCGCCAATAGTGATTTTTAGCTTTTGTTGCGGTCGGCGGGTGCTTTCGATAATTGTCTCTTTCTCTTTGATTTTGTAGTAGATTCTCATTTTAAACTCCTTTCTGCCCGTCTGTGCGGGCCCTTTTTTTCTGGCAGCCCTAAAATGGCTATGCGGGGCTTTGCGCCCCGCGTGTTTTTCTTATTTCCACTCGCAAAAAGTCAAATCGCCGTGCTGATGGGTAAGAATATTTCTAAAAGTCTTTTCGGCTTCGTCTTTTTTGTCTGTTTTGACGTCGATAGTATTCCTCTCTACAAATTTTAAGTTTTTATCGTCGTCTTGTTCATACCTTTTGAACTTAAATACCACCATTGCCTCATCTTTTAACAGAACTTTTTTGTAGATTATTACTTTTTTCATATCGTTTCTCCTTTCCGCCCGTCTGTGCGGGCCCTTTGGTTTTTTTATGGTATTAAAGTTAGGGGGTTATCCCTTAACCTTAAATCCGTCGCAACCTACCGGGCGACCTTGCTCGTCGCGCACAAGGTTACCCGGTGCGATTACGTCCGGACGGTCGGTTGCCTCAAACACAAGCCCGGAAACGATGTATACAGTTCCGGGTTGCGGTTCTGGCAACCCCTCAACCGCGCCATATTTGGCACGATAAAGAGGTATGCCACCGTCCATATCGGCGACTTTTTCATAGGTCACCGATACGCGGGCAACCGTTCCGGAAGGTTCAAATGTCCTTCCGGAGTTTACCTCTTTAATAGCGTGCGGGGTGAGATTTATCATCTGCACGCTATCAGCCGGCTTCTCTTCCTCTTCTTCGGAAGTGGAAGCGTCGGCAACTTCCAGTTCTTCCGAGAGCTTGCCGGTGGACTTTCGATAGTATCCAGCGTCCACACGGTCAAGCCCTATTTTTTTTGCCTTGCTTTCGAGTTCGTCGAAGGCAAGGCTGAGCTTTTTAGCAAACTCAACCAGCTGGTCGATTGCCTGCTGGTCGAGGTCGCAAGAGAATTCCTTGCCGTTGTCAACAGCGTCGGCGATGGCGCTGTCGATTTTTGCAAGAAGTTCTCTTGCAGTTTCTTGGGCTTGGCAGGTCATTTCGAACCAAGCCCAAAGCCCATTGGCAACCGCCTTTTCTTTGTCAGCGGTCGCCTTCCTGAGAAAGTAGGCGTCGTCCGGGTCTTCCGGGTCGCCTACCATATTTTCTACAACCCGGCGGCATTCGTTATACCACTTCGGGTCGTATTTAGCCAAAAAAGAAAGATAAGGATAAAACCCGAAGGTTTCCCTTATCTTCCTTTCTTTTTTGAGACTATCCGCTACCGCTTCGAGGTAGCGGATATCCCCATTATATACTCTTTCGTTTATTTCATCTTTATAAATACCTTGCATATTGCCCCCTTAAATTTTTTTATTTTTTTATCCCTCTAATTATATTATACCATATTTTCGAATGAGAGTCAAGGGTAAAAATAAAAAAATTTTAGGCAAGTGGTATTTACCACCCGCCCAAAGTCGTATTTAGTTGGTAGACAATGTTATTCTGTTATCAATACATTTCTAAAATCTACGCCGTCTTTTTTCCTACGGCCGATTTTAGCTCCTTCAAATATCGACAAGAGCCTATTTTTGTATTCCTGCTTCGCTTTTCGTTTTTTAATCAACGCCATTTGCGTCTCTTTTTCCGATTCGTCGAGTTTTTCGCTTTCTATCAAGGAATCCACAAAAGCCTCGAACAATTCGAATATTAAAACCATTTCGTTATTTGCTACATATTCCTCGGAAAATTCTTTAAAATCCTCGAAAAATTCGTCGAATATGAATACTTCGTCCGCGGGGTCTACGTCCTTCATAATTCCGCGGCACTTGAGATAAAAAGACGATATTTCCTTATTCTTATTTTCATATTTGCCTATATTTACGGAAACACGCTCGAACAATACATTTTCAAGGGTTATTGGTTCGTAGTTATCTTTTACGCAGGACAACTTAAAATAATCTTTACTATTTATGCCCAACGCCGCCGCTTCTTTTTTCGTAAGTGATTCCAATACATACGCCCGCCGTGCGTTATCAATTAAAGCCGAGGCCCCTCTCGCAAGGTCTATAGTCTTTTTTCCTTTTGCATTCTTTGCGGCGTGATGTATTGAAATAATGGCGCAATTGGCCTCTTTTGCTATATATCGGAGTATTTTCGACAATTCGCCCATTGCCCCGTTGTCGTTTTCGTTGGCAGTGTGTAAATACTTGAGCGGGTCGAAAAATACGATTTTAATTTCATTTCTAACAAGCGAATCCAAAAGGCGATTAACTACCGCATAATCCACTTTATAGCCGCTCTTATCCGATTTTATCAAAGAAAACATATTAAGCTCATCTGTGCTTGAGAAAAACATATTTCGGCGTATTTTTTCTTTTATTTCGGCCGGCAATTCGTCGCCCCATACGCCCTTAAAAAGCGCTTGTAATCTTTGGCGTGTTCGGGCGGCGTCGTCTTCAATATTAGCAAGCCATACCCTTTGCCCGCCGTTTAATTCGTCGTTGCTAATAAAAGGTAAATCGTCGAAATTTTCGCCCGTGGCAACCATAACGCCGAGATATAAAGAAAGAGCCGATTTTCCTATTCCGCCGCGGGAGCTAATTATTGTCAAATCCCCGTAGGACGCGAAAAAAGGCAGGACAACTTCGTATCTAAATTTTGTGTCGAATATTCCGAACTCGTCCGCTCCGAATATAAAAGATTCCTCGTTTTCTATGGCGTCAAATTCTATTTCGGGAATTATATCTCTTATGGTTAGCCCGACGGACTTTTGCCCCGCGGCTTGCGAACGCGAGGACACAAGGGCAAGGCGGGATAATATTTTCTTATGGATTGACTCGGGCGTTAGCTCCCCGCTCGTATCGCCTTTGTCGCCTTTGTTTATATTGTTAATAAGCGTCTCCACTTCGCCCGGCGGCAGATAATCAAGCAAAGCGTCAATTAGCTCAATCGTATCATTGTTCCCGTGCCCCGTTCCGTGCTGCAAACTCTTTTCGGAATTCCTCATAAAAGCGTCGATTATAATATTAGCTTTTGCGAGGCCGTATATTAGCTCCTCATTTGTCAATTTTGCTACTTTAAAGCCCTTGTATTTATCGTCTATCAATTCGTCGGGCAGAGTCTCGCGCTCCCTTGAAAATTCCATAAGCCAATCGGGCGCCGTGGCTATTTCGTGGTCGTCAATAATTTTATACTCGGCGCCGTTCGGTGCTAAAACATAGCCCTTGAATTTCAAGTCGACGTCGTCAACAATTTGTTTCCGGAATTCAAGCGACTTCCAATCGGTCCCGCTCGGCAATCTAAAATAATAATGCCTTCCGCCCGTCTGGGTTTCGACCGTTAAAGTTTTTGGCAAGTGGTAGTTATTGGACTTAAGAAACAATTTAAAATTTTCAATGCCGTTTTTCTTTCCGTTTTTGTGGTCTACGTCGACAACGATTAAATTTTGATAAGCGCACGGCACCCCGAAAAATCGGCTCCCGCTCGCTTTCAAATCGCTCAAGTTATCAAGCCAGTTTTTTGGGTCAAGCCAGCTCCCTTTTACTTTCGGGCGCCTTGACTTGTCGGCGACAAATAGTTTTAATTTTTCTCTTTTAATTAGGATTTGTAATGATTCTTTTAGATTCATACGCGTTCTCCTTTATCAAGTTTTTAGGACTTCGTCCGCCCTTAAATTCATTATACCAAATTAAAACAAAAAATCAAGGCGTCAATTTTAAAATTTTTTTGTCGCCTTTTTGACGCCTTTTTAAAATTCGATTGCGGGACAAATAAATATAACGGCGTCAAATAGGTTTTTGGAATTTTTTAAGGCGACAAGTAGTATTTATTTGCGACACAATGAAATACAAAGACAAAATCAAGGCGGCGACAATTATTTTTCCTATATATATATATTTTTGACGCCACCTTCTCGGAGTCGAAATGGGCTGTAAAGTAATTCGCCTCTCCACAAAAAACCCCGTAAATCCTTTAGGGATTTTACGGGGATTTTTTGAGATTCGGCGATTACTAACAGCCATTAAGCCAAGCCACAAGCCCACAAATTTGGCGCCCCTTATATAAATAAGCTTGTTAGAAAGATAAACCCACCTGACGCCGAGTTTTTGTCGCCTTTAAGTAGGTTTGTTCGTTATTTGCGCATTCGCGCCCTTATATAATAAGTTTATCTTTGTGTTTTTAGTGGTTATTCGCCCGTCAGAATGGTTTTTATAGGCTGGGTAGTATAATTTATCATCTCGGCTTTTAAAAATGCGTTAGAGAGGCTAATATGGGCTTAACTAACTTTTGCTACATTCCGCACCTTCTTTTTTTATTGAACCCCTTGACCCTGCCCTTTTAATTTGGTATAATATAACAAAGGCCCCGAATATAAAAGAGCGTTCTCCTTCAAAAGCTCTTTTCCGCCCTAACAACTCGGGGTCTTTTTAAACGGATTCGTCCATTTTTTTAGTTCATTCATCATTTGCCCGCTTGTATTTCGATACGGCGGGCTTTTCTTTTTGCATTTTTAGTGGTTATTCGCCCCGTAGAATGGTTTTTAAGGGCTGGGTAGTATAATTTATCATCTCGGCTTTTAAAAATGCGTTAGAGAGGCTGTTATGGATTTTAGGATTTTATTTGATTTTTCATTCCGAGTTAGTTATAATTATTACAAGGTCCACGACGGGGTCTCTTTTCGGCTACTTGGGCTCGGATTGCTTAAATTCGGGCCCATTTTTTATTTGATTTTTCGCTTGTTATATGGTATAATTATTTGAACGATAGCCGAAAGGAGCGTTTTTTATATGGGAAAAATGAGCAAAAATAAAGGTAAACGAGGCGAGCGAGAAGTGGCGAAAATACTAACGGCCGCGGGTTTTTCGGCCCGTCGCGGCGTTCAATACAAAGGCACGCCCGATAGTCCCGACGTTATAGCCGAAAATTTGCCTATTCCGTGCCATTTTGAAGTTAAAAGGACGGAAACTTTATCTATTTATAAAGCCTACGAACAAGCGAAAAGCGATTCAGGCGCAGATGAAATGCCGATAGTATGCCACAGGCGCAATCGGCAACCTTGGCTCGTGATATTTTCGTTCGGTGATTTTATAAACCTTTTGAAATATATTGAAACCTTGGAGAAGGAGCGAAAAAAATGAGCGCGAAAAAACCGCACGGAAACACAAAATACGACTGGGACAAAATCGACGATATTATGCGGGCTTATGCAAAGCTCGGAATAATCGGCGTAAGAGCGCTAAGTAAGCTCCTCGGAATACCACAAGGCACAATTGAAAATCATTTGCGCTCTAACCCCGCTTTGAAAGATGAGCTAAAAATGATTTCTTCGGAAACCGACAAATTGCTTATATTTCAAGCGATTAAGCAGGCCGAGAAAGGATACTGGCCCGCTATCGAGTGGCTATTGAACCGAAAGATAATCCGCGTCCTTGATTTGCTTGAGGAAGAAGAAAAGATAGAAAACGGCCAAAAGATTATAATTGAATTCGTGGATATTGAAACGACTAAAAAGAAACAAAAGAAAGTTAAAGTCAGAGGCAAAAAAGACGAATGAGACAAAGAATCGAGCTATTTCCAACCCAAAGAGCTTTTATTGAGTCCAGCGCGTCTTTAGCGGCTTTTATTGGTGGTATTGGGTCGGGCAAGACTTTTACTGGCGCCGTATGGCTTTTACGTTTGGCGCTTACGGCCGGGGAACCCCTAAATTTTTACGCCTGCTCGAATACTTATCCCCAGCTAAAAGACGCACTTTACCCGAAATTCTTTGGTTTTCTCGGACAATGGGGGCTTCGAGAAGGTTTGCATTATACATTTAATAAGACCGACAAGGATTTAAAGTTTTTCAACGGCTCTGTTATTATGTTCCGAAGTCTCCAAAATTTTAATATGCTACGAGGAGCCGAGGCCGCGGCCGCTTTAATTGACGAGGCGAGGGACGCTCCCGAAGAGGCAGTAAATGTAATTATCGGGCGTTTGCGACAAAAGGAAAACGCCCAGCTAAAAATCACGACAACTCCAGCGGGTTTCAACTGGATTTATGATTGGTATATGGACGGCCGATTAGACGTTTATCGAATGCCTACCGAGGAAAACACAAAACTCCCAAAATCATACATCGAACATTTGAAAAATCAGTATAGCGGCGACTTCTTAAGACAGGAGCTTTTCGCGGACTTCGTCAATTTCGGCGGGAAGCTTGTCTATAACGAATTCAGCCGCCGAAAGAATATTTTTGTTTACAAGGGCGACCTTGGAGACGACGAGCCCGTCTATGTAGGCCTTGATTTCAACGTTGACCCATTTTGCGCCGTGGCGGCTTTCGAGCGAGACGGCGTTTTTTACTTCTTTGATGAAATAGTTTTGCGGGGGCTTACGATAGCCGATATGACGCGGGAAATTCATAGACGCTATGGCAAAAGAGGCAAAAGACCAATTTATATCTATCCCGACGCGTCCGCGAGGAATAGGAATGTAGCCAAAATGACGACTATTCTTTATGATTTGCAACGCTCATTTGGAACCGACCGAGTGCGTTATTTTTCGTCTAATCCCCGCGTAGTCAACCGAATACAAACGACGAACAATTATTTAAGGGATAAAAAGATTATGATAGACGAACGCCTCGAAGTCTTAATTCGGGACCTTGAGCGCGTAAAATATAAAGAAACGGGAGCGATGGAAATTGATAAATCAGACGCCCAGCTAACACACGCGAGCGACGCTTTGGGCTATTTGATATATTATGAGAGCGTTAAGAACAAAAATGTCTGGAGGCAAGAATGATTGAAATTCTTTTCAAAGAGCACATTACGGCTTTACGAGGGGTAGTGGATTCCGCCCGTCGTGAAAGGGCGCAAGTCAAAAAAGATTATTATGAGGGAAAATTTATAGATTACAAAGGTGAAATACTCGGAAATCACTTTAAAAACGCAGATAGAATAGCGCCGTCCTTTGAATACTTAAATATCCTTGAATACTTTATAAACAAAAGAGCGCGAATTCTTAAGAGAGGCGTTGATATCCGCCTTGAAAAAAGCGACGAAATATTTTCAAAGTGGGCTACGGATTATTCAATTATTGCGAAGTTAAAACAATTCGAGCGCTATGTCGAGCTTTTGGGTATGGTTGCAATTCGCTTTTTCAAGGATAACGGCGAAGTTAACTTTGAGATGATAACGCCGAATAGATTTTATGTAGCAACTGACCCGGACGATAGCTTAAAACCAGTGCTTTTCATTTGGCAACGACAGAACTATACCGAAATCGTGCCGCAGGAAATTCAATATTACGCCTATGATTCCGAAAATTTTTATATTTTGAACGAAAGCGGCCAAGTGTTATCGAGCGAGCCCCACGGCTACGGCGTTATTCCGGTTGTGTTTATGTATTCGAAATATAGAAGCGATGAGTTTTATGTGGAGTCGGACGAGGATTTGAGGATAGCTCAAGATAATATAGCTGTCTGGTTGACTTCTATAAACTATCTTGCGAAATACCAAGCCTTCAGCCAGCCGGTAGCTAAAGGTTTGCCCGAAAATATTTCGATAGCGACCGACCCTTCTACAATCATAAGAATTCCGATGATTCCCGAAATGAACACTTTTGGCGACTTCGAATTCAGGACGCCCGATTCAAAAATAGGGGAGTTATGGAATACTTTAATATCAAAGATTCGTGCGTTAGGCGGCCGTTATGAAGTTAATGTTAACGAACTTATAAAAGATGTTCAGCAAAAGTCAGGCATTGCTTATGAGTGGGAGAACCTGCAAGTTATGGAAAGCCGAGAAGACCGAGAGGAACTCTGGCGCGATAATATAAAACGCTTTGTCCGGATGTATTTAAGATTAAAAAGCCAGTTAAACCCAGCTATTGACCCGGCGCAAGCTATAACAATTGATTTTCCAGATATAAAACTTATCGATGATCCGGAAAAGGAAATGAATCGCTGGCTTGTTCTTATTAGCCGCAATGTCCGAAATGTGCTCGACTGGATAATCAGCGACAACCCCGATATTAAGACTTATGATGAGGCATTGAGAATTTATAACGAAAACAAAAAGTTTAACGAAACAATAGCCGCGGAGATACCGAGCGATGACGACGAAGGATAAGAATAAGCTTTTCGATCCTTTTTTAGAGGCGTTATTAAGGGCGGAAGGGAAAACCCGCCGCCTTTTATTATCGAACGCGAAAACAAAAGACGAGCTTTTAAAATTTGCGGCGGGCGCATACTATGATATATATTCGACACTCGCCAAAGAGAATTTACCGAAGGAATACAAAAAAGCAGTCGAGAAGGCGTGGCGTAAACTAAAAAAAGATATCGACAAAAGATTGAAGCAAGCAGGCATAAAGCCGTCGGAAGTTTATAAAGGGACGGATATTGTTAATTATATGAAACGCTGGGGCGGGCTCCAAGTCGACTATTTAACCCGCCGGTATTCGGCCGATTTATATATGGCGACAATAGAAGCGGCGTATAGCGTTGATTTCAAGGACGCGGTAGCACAATTAGAAAGCAAGCTCCCGCTTTTAAGCAAACGATATTCAAAGACTTTAGTCGAGACAAGCTGGCGAACTATGGAAAGCGGCTACACAATTAATCAGGCGGAAAAAGTGGGCGTTCAGAAGTTCAGATACGACGGACCCGAAGACGCGAAGAACCGCCAATTTTGCGCCGAACACGTGGGAAAAATCTATACGCTCGACGAAATAAAGCAAATGTATAACGATTTTGGGCAGAGCGCGTGGATATACCGCGGCGGTTGGAATTGCAGACACTATTGGACGCCTATTGTGGAGTGATTTATGAAGGTTGATATAAAACACACGAAAAAAGGAAAGCTCAATTTGCCGGATAAAAATAAAATGCTAAAAGTAGGGCTCGGCGGAGTTGAAGTGATAAGAAAACGGACGATATATGAGCACAAAGATGTCGACGGAAAAAGCTTTAAAAAATATTCGCCGAGTTATAGAGATTACAAAAAGAAAGTTAGGCCGGGCTCGGCTGGGGTTGATTTGCAACTGACCGGAAAAATGATGGCAAATTTAAAAGTTAAACGGCACAATGAACAAGAGGCAGTTATAGGATTCAGCGGCATTAATGCGGTTAAGGCGATAGTAAATGATAAGGTTCGGCATTTTTTCGCGTTGAGCAAGGCCGAGTTTAAAAAATTAATAAAAAAAGTATTCAAGGGTTGACAATAGGTGTTTTTTTACCTATAATTTAAAGTGTAGTGGGTAAAAAATTACCTATTGTAAGGAAGGAGCGGAAATGGCTATAAAAAAGCGAAAGGAAAACACGGCAAGTAGTGTAAAAGCTACTAAATACGCTGACCCGGTTAACAAAAAATACCCTATTGATTCGCCAGAACACGTCCGAGCGGCAATTGTGTATTTTATCCGCTACGGCTTGAAATTTTATACGAAACAAGAAGCGCAACTGGTAGCTCGTAGGATATTAAGAGCTGCCAAAGAATATGGAATAAATATAAGCAAAGACAATAAAATTTGGCAAATAGCAGGCGTTGAGCCCGCTTAAAATATTAAACCCCGGAGGTATTTTTTTATGAGCGACGAACTTAACAACACAAATGCAGGGCAGAACCCCGCAGGTGAGCAAGAAGCTCAAAACAACGGCGGAAGGCAAGAGGCCGACAAGCCGGAAAACAAAACTTTTAGCCGCGAATATGTAGAGGATTTACGCGAGGAAGCTAAAAAATACAGGCTAAAATTGAGAGAGCTCGAACAACAACTGGAACAGCAAAAGCAAAAGGAACTCGAGGAACAAAAGAAATACCAAGAGTTATACGAAAAGACAAAAAAAGAGTTGGAAGAGCTTAAGGAACAGCAGGAATTAGCGGCCTTCAATAAGGCTTTAAGAGATTACGCGGCAAAGGCAGGATTGCGGAACCCCGACGATATTCGTCTTGCTAATCTTGAAAACGTTAAACTTGAAAATGGCGAGCTAACGGGGATTGATTCCGTAATCGAACAATTGAGGAAAGAGCGCCCTTATCTTTTTTCGGAGCAAGGTGCGGGCGACAATACCAAAGGTTCGGAAGGCTCCGATAACATAAACCCGGACGACTTTTCGAAGCTGTCTCCCGAACAGCGGGAAGCTTTATTACGAAAAGCGGCCGAAAACTTTAAAATCTAAAATCAGGAGGAAAAATTATGGCTAATACATTACCTACCAATGAATTATTCGCAAAAGCGTTGATGGAAGAAATAAACGGAGAACTTTTCTTTTCAAAATTTATAGGTTCCCCGGGCACTCGTTCTCTTATTGTTCGCTATGACGACCTTTCTAAAAAAGAAGGCGATAGAATTAAGATACCTATTGTTAAATCTTTGACAGGTCAGGGCGTAAGCGGAACTGCTACCCTCGAAGGCAACGAGGAAGATATTAAGACTGCCGAATTCCCACTCGTTATCGACTTTATCAGACACGCGGTAGTCGTTAACAAAAAAGAAATTCAGACTACGCCTTATGATATGCTTACAACCGGTAAAAACCTTTTGAAAAACTGGGCACTTGAAAAAATCGAAAGAATGATGTTTGCCAATGCGTCCGCGAATAATGATATCGTTCTTTATGGTGGCGATGCTACCACTATTGACGAAATCGACGCAACCGACGTTTTATCAACCGCTGTTATTTCAAAGGCTAAAGCTAAAATAAAAGCGTCAAGAAAATGCGCGCCAGTAAGAGTTGAAGGTTCCAATTACTATGTTATGTTCATTGATTCTTTTCAGGCTTATGCATTGAAGCAGGATCCGGCTTGGAAGGAAGCACAGAGAGAAGCAAACTTAAGAGGCAAGGATAATCCTATATTCAGCGGCGCCCTCGGTATTTGGGACGGCGTTATACTCTACGAAAGCGACTACCTTGTAAGCGGAACGAATACCGGCTCCGTTCGCTACACAAAAGCTCTTTTAATGGGCGCGGAAGCTATAGCTTATGGCTACGGCCAGCAGTTTACTTTCGTCACCCAGAAGAAAGACTATGAATTCAAAGTAGGAATCGGAACTGACGCTTGCCTCGGTATCGAACCGATAACTTTCGACAGCAAACAGCACGCAATTATAGCAGTTATTACCGCGTCAGTAGACCCGAACGCATAATAGCGTCGCTCGATAAGTTAGGCGGGTAGGGCTTTAATGGCTCACCCGCTTAACATCTTATAAACAATTGAGGGGAGAGGAGAAATGAAAATAGTATATGTCGGAAATAAGAAAACAAAAGCCTTCGAAATATCAATTGGAAAAATCATCAAGTTTGAAAAAGGAAAACCGGTCGAATTACCGGAGAGCTACGCTCGCTATCTCATTAACGTTAGCAAAGACTTTAAAGAAGCTACGAATTATAGCGCAGATAAACGCAAAAGAATCAGGAAAGCAAAGGCAAACGATACAAAAGCAAATAAATCTAATGATAGCGGAAGCGGACGCGGCAACACTGGAAATGTTATCGATGCAGAAAAGCAGAATATTTCAGGAGATAATGAATAATGGCTATTAGCATTGACACCGAAACACTTGCAACCTACGAGGGCTTAATTAACGACGCTTTAACGAAAACCGGAAAAACAGACTGGGGCAGTCAGATAGAACAAGCGACAGAAGATTACAACTTCGAAAATGCCGCTATTATCGACTATATGAGCGACGAAGAAAAACGTTTAAGCCTTATTTATTATTGTCTCGCTTTTATTTTTCGTTATATGGCTACAAGCACGGAAGATATATTCTACCAGAAGCAAAAGCTCTACGAGGATAAATACCGGGCGGCTATAGGCAGAGTAAGCGTTGATACCGACGGAGACGGCGAGGACGACGCTGGCGGGTATAATATAGATTTGGTGAGGTGAGTTGATGAATTTCGAAGATTTTAAAAGCCATATAAAAGAGGCAATGACAAACGCCGGGCTAACCGAAGCGCCGGCGATTGCCACTTATAGCGATAGTATTGTGGATAGTATGCCAGATAAGAGCTATCGCCTATTACCGAAAAGTTTTTCTATTGATAACGGCGGAGCGACGCTCGGCCACACGCCGCGTGTTTTTTCTTTAGAACTGGGCGTTTTCTTTATTATGCGGAAGGACTATATTACGAATGAAATTTTAACAACTTGCGGCGACGTTTTGCAAGCGCTCGACAATTTAAAAAGAGATAGCGGCTTTGAAAATTTGGAAATAACGGCTGGCGATTTCGAACAATTGCCACAAGGCCTTAAATATAAAATAGAAATGACAATAACTTATTAGGAGGACAAAATGGCACTTTATAACGGCAAAAATGTAAAAGCAACAATCGGCGTAATGGACGGCGATGATAATTTAACAGGTGGAAAAGATAAGTATTTAAGAGGCGAAATAAGCGTAGACCTCGATGACCGCAATATGATAGTTGATGACGTGCTTGACGGCGGTGATTTGCCGGCTCCCGTGGCTTTGGTTCAGGGAAAAAAGCGGGGAAAGTTTTCTATAAAGCAGTTGGTTTTGTGGGACAACTTTTTTCCGGAGCTTATAAAGAATTTTGCAAACGTTGGCAATGCAACCAGTTTTCCAATTAGTTTTACGAACGATAGTATTGATGAAAAAGTTGTGCTCGGCATAAATCAAGGATTATCGGGAAATAACGTATTTATGGGGCGCCCCAACGAATTTAAATTGTCAGTTGATGCCGAAGAGCAATTTATTTCTTACGAATTTAACGGCGTTTTGGGGGAATACGATACGATAGACGACAGCGAATTTTCTTTGGCGGGTTTAAATTTGCCGCAAGGGAAGCCTTTCAAGGCGAACGACGCAAGGTTGCAAAATAGCACAGGGGACGATATTGCGGATGTTAGAAAAATAGAGTTAACTTTGAAAAATGGGCTTGAAATACTCGAAAATCTCGGCGACCCGAACTTTGGCGCGCCGGCGTATGAAGGCGAAGGCGTTTTGACAATTGCTTTGAATCCGACTACGTTAAACTTATTTAATACCGCTTTGGACGACGCCAGCCCTTTAATTTTAAAGATTTATGCGGAAGACCAAGACGGCCACACTTTGCTAATAAATTTACCGGGCGTTGCCATACTTGGGAAAGGCTATGATTTCAGCAGGCAGGCAAAGATTGGAACGCAGGAATTCAAGTTCAAGCTTGTTAGGGACGATAGCGGCAACACAATAACCATTAACTTTGCGTAATAGGGGGCTAAAATGGGACTTTTCGGAGAAGTAAAAAAACAAAATGAAATATTGGCAAGCAAGGAAATTGAGGGCGTTAAGGTCGACGTCCTCAATCTTTCCACAAGAGAGGACATAAGCTTGAAAAACGAGTTGGCGAGGCTTGAACCAGACAAACACGGCTACGAAATTATGCTGACGTCGGTAAGCCACACTTGCAGGTTTGATGGCGAAAGAAAAGATATTATTGAACTTGCCACCATTCCGGAAGATAAACTGGTTGAAATCTTCAATTTTTTAGTGGCGACAATAGCCGAACGTAAAAAAAAAGCGCATACATAAGGAAGGCAATCCTTGCGAATGTAAAAGGCGCAATTGATTGTATGGAATTGAGCGACGAGGAGTTGGCCGAAATGAACGCACTTATCATAAGTATACGAACGGGAATAAGCTACAACGAGTTAATGGCAATGCCGGCTGACGCATTCGCAAATTTGGTTTTCGCGTATAACAAACTGAACGAGGAGCAAAGAAATGGCCGCAGTTAGCGAATTTTATAACATTATTTTTACCACAAAAGGCGCAAAAAACGCCGAAAATTCCGTTAAGAAAATAGGCGACGCCGCCAGAAAAGTAAAGACGGCGCTTATAGCAATGGGCGCCGGGGCTTTTGCGGGCTTGGCTTATGCAGTAAAAGAAGCGAACGCGGCAGCGGAGAGCGAAGCAAAACTCGCTAATGTTTTGAGGGCTACGAAAAATGCGGCGGGTTTGACAAAAGACGAACTTTTAAAAATGGCATCCGCTTTTCAAAAAACAACGACTTTCTCCGATGAAATGATAAACGAAGCATCATCAATGCTCCTAACTTTTACGGGCATCAAAAAAGACGCTTTTGAACCCGCGATGCAAGCGGCGCTTGATATGTCGGTTGCTTTTAATCAGGACTTAAAAAGCTCAATTATCCAGATTGGAAAAGCGTTAAACGACCCAGCCAGAGGCTTTACGGCTTTACGGCGTATAGGCGTAAGCTTTACGCAGGAACAGGAAGAGTTGATAAAAAAATTTCAGGAGACTGGCAACGTGGCGGCCGCGCAAAAAGTAATTCTTGACGAGCTAAAAAGAGAATTCGGGGGCGCAGCGCAAGCGATGACGCAGACTTTTGGCGGCCAGCTTATCGTCCTTAAAAATCAATTAGGAGATTTTGCCGAACAATTAGGCGGTGTTATGATTCCGATACTTTCGGATTTAGTAAAAAATTATCTTTTGCCGTTCGCCCAATGGCTACAAACGCTGGATAAGGACACCTTAAAATGGATTGCCGGATTATCGGCCGCCGCCGTTGCGCTGGGAGCTTTTGCGGCCGCAATATCGCCAGTTATATCGCTTATTTCGACGGTGAGAGCTGGCATTACACTTTTATCCAGTTTGTCTTTGGCCGGAACGCCGCTTATGGTCAGCCTTGCGGCCTTTACGGCGGCCGTTTGGGCTGCTTATGAAGCAATTCAGGCGGTTAAAGCCGCTTGGGAAGCATTTAGAGCGCGAAAAGAGCAGGAAATAGCCGAGCAAAGAGCCTCAACACAAAAGCAATGGCTTGAAGCGGTTAAAAGCGGCCAGATAACAATGGAACAAGCGAAAGCTGGAATGGCGCAGAATTTATCACCCGCCGAATATATGGCGGCGAATGCGAAAAATAATCAGCCAATACAAAAAATAATCAATATCAATAATCCGGTGGTAGATAGCAACAATAGACTAAACGAATTAAAAAAGACGCTTGAAGCTAACGACAATGAGCGCGGAATTGATTTCCTTGGAATATAGGGGGAACGTATGGATTATCAAAAAGTAGTGCTTGATAACTGGCAATTTTTCATAAATCCGTCCGAATGGCAAGAGGATTACGTTGATATGCGAACTTATAAGCGCACGATAAACGGGACTTTAAAGCAGATTGGCGACGTAAAGAAAAAGCGCTTTTCGTTCAACGGCGTTAATTATTCAAATGACCCCGCTGAATCTGATGTTTTACAGTTGGAAGATAAGTTTACAGCCGGCGGCGCTCATAATCTAACAACTCCGGCTGGTGATATGTATTCTATCATTATTACGAAGTTTGAAAAGACTTATCAGGAAAAAAGGCTCATTTTGTATAGGATTGAAGCGGAGGAAAAATGAGCTATGGCGTATTAGTAAATGGCGTTGATGTTAGCGATTACATATACAATTTGCGGTATAACATAAATCAAGACGCTTTGCAAGTCTCCGGCGGTTGCGAGAGCGACTTGGAATTTGAAATTAACGACGAGATAGCTCTATACGAAGATGGCACACTGAGATTTAAAGCGAGGATAAAAAGTAGAGAAAAGGAGCTTTTGGTCGATTGGAAGCCATACTATCGTTATGAATTCGCCTTTACCTTTCAAAATTTGAAGCGGGGCGTAATAAAAATATCAAAAGAGGAACACGAGGGCGGCCAAACGAAAGATTTTTTGGAGAATTTATTGGCCGACGCTGGTATTGATTACTCTTATATAGGCGGCGTTAATTCCACAAGCATAGTTTTTGAAACTATGAGCCCGGAAGCAAGCACAATATCAGTTGCGCCTAACTTGGCGGCGCAGGGATTATCATTCACCGAAAACTGGGCTTATTTTATAAAAGATAACAAACTTTACATAACTGATAGCGATTTGCACGCTTTGCCGCACGAAGATTTGACACCGCAGGAATTCATAAATCCAAAAATAAGAAAAGTAAACAAGGTGGCGACAAAAGGGAAGTTTGTGGCCAAATACAATGCTTTTTCTACCAGTTTCAACAGTAGCGGGGACGCGGCGGCTTATGGGGAGCAAAAGCTCGAGCAAGACTTAACTTTTTTAAGCGAACAAAACGCGGAAAATGTTCAGAACAATTTTTCGATGTTCTCTTATCCATTTACTGTTTTGGAATTTGAATTTGATAGATTTCTTGACCCGCTGAAATTTTACAGAATTTTGATAGGCAACAAACCAGAATACGCTGATATTTTGGGCGATTATTACATTCAAGAAGAAAATCACGAATTGAACGAAGGGCGGATAGAACACAAATATAAATTGAAGCAATTCAAGGCGTTCTTGAACCCACAAAATCATATATCTTTTGTGGTATACCATCAACGGGGCGGCCGCAGAATACAAGCTTTCGGTGGCGGTGGTGGTTCGGGCTTAAATATCTTATCAAAAGTCAGCCAAATGAATTCGACGCTACCAACGGCGGCAGACGCTGGAAAGTTTGAAACAACG
>Ga0190313_1000664_pt1 | contig 20113 bp, 12 predicted proteins | sample 4870071011_MG_FD_169989 | JGI IMG/M metagenome (GOLD analysis project Ga0190313, IMG submission 169989) | Hydrothermal vent sediment bacterial communities from Southern Trench, Guaymas Basin, Mexico - 4870-07-10-11_MG | ecosystem: Environmental > Aquatic > Marine > Hydrothermal vents > Sediment ...
AATATGCACAAAGATTATACATCTAATATCTCTCCTTTAGGGAGTAAAATTTTTAACATCTCTAAGGTCGTATTTATTTCCGCTTTAATATTTTCATTAGGCGGATTTTTTATTGCCGGCACGGCTTTAGCCACGCATACGGCAAGCGTGACCGTCTCGCCGCAATATGTTAAAGGCGGCTCTACCGATACATATACTTTTACGGTGACGAATAATGGGGATGATAAATTACAAGGAATTGTAATAAAATTTCCAGATAATGATACTATTACTTATAACAGCAATCTACAATGTCCATTAAATTGGATAGCTACTTATGATTCAACAAGTAAATCAGCTAAGTGTCTGTATGATTTTACAAACCCACAATACATTGAAAAAGGTGGATCAGCTCAAGTTTCTTTTGATGCTACTTCTGCAAGTGCATTATCTTATGATGCTGTAGTAACTTGGACTATAACTACATATGATAATGCTGGTGGTTTCTCTACAAATCAAGACGCTCAAACAACAGTCGATGTTACTCCACCAACGACGAAAATTTCCGAACTACCGGCAGATTGGACAAATGAAGATGTATCAGTAACTTTGACTTGTGATGATGGTATTGGGATTGGTTGTAAAGAAATTCATTATACAATAAACGGAGAAAATGAAGAAGTGGTTAGTGGAGATACAGCAACTTTTTCTGTTTCTTGTGAGTCAGGAAGTGTTTGTGAAAAAACAATTACTTATTATTCAGTAGACAAATTTGACCAAAGCGGGACACAGCAAACTTCTGCTTCTATCAAAATTGACAAAAAAGCACCTGAAACTACGGCAACTGTGGGGACACCAAAATATGAAACAGACACTACTACTTATATAATTTCCGATACTCAAATTACTTTAAGCGCAGAAGATGAAGGCTCAGAAGTCCAGACAATTTATTACAAAGTAGATGATGGCGAAGACCAAACTTATTCTGAGCCATTTACTCTTTCTGAAGCAAGCGAAGGACAACACATAATTTCTTACTGGAGCATAGATAATGTTGGAAATGCAGAAAACGCAAACGCATTATCCGTGTATATTGATAATAGCGGTCCAACAATTGGAGATATTGTAATTACACCAAGTCACGAGTCAGACGGTACCCTTTATATTTCCGGTACTTCTAATATTTCTGCTCCAGTAAATGATGAAGATGGCTCTGGAGTTGAAAGTTGTGAATATGCCTTAAATGCTAATGATGCTAATCCAACTTGGAATCCTGCAACCTATGATCCTCAAAAAAATCTTTGCAAAGCAGAAAATGTTGATACTTCTGGCGCTACTTCAATTAACTTTAGAGCAATAGACAATCTCGAAAATTCAAATGAAGGAAATGCTGTAGCAGTAAGTCCAGATACTGCCGGACCAACAATTTCAAATCCTTCAATTGATCCCTCAAGCCCAAGCAATGATAATACTCCAACAATTACTTTTGGTATTTCTGATGACAAGAGTGGAGTAAAATCTGAATCAGTTCAAATTTCAGATGGAAGCAATACATATACTCCAACCTGTTCAGATGGTTCTTGCTCTTATACATTTACTTCTGCTTTAGATGATGGCAGTTATACATTTACAATTTCTGCTAGCGATAATGTTGGCAATTCTGCAAGCGCAAAAATAGAGAATTATGTTATTGATACTGTTAAGCCAGATACTACGGATGACGCGCCAACTGGCTGGCAGAATTCAGATGTTACTATCACTTTAACTCCATCCGACCCTGAGCCAAGTTCTGGGCTTGAGTGGACAAAATATTGTACTGATACCAATAACACTTGTGATCCAGCGAGTGGAATAGATTATGATCCGGACAGCAAACCGCAAATCTCAGCACAAGGAATAACTTATTTCAGATACGCTTCAAAAGATAAAGCAGGAAATATTCAGGATACAGTTTCAAGGGAGATTAAAATTGATAAAACTCCACCAACAGTCAGCGTTTCAGGATGGAATTTAGGAGATTCTTGGACGAAAGAAACGCAAACAGCAAGTGTTAGTTGTCAGGATGGAGTAAGTGGTTGTGACGAAAATAGTTATAAATTATACATTTCAACTAATGAAATTACAGAATGTTCAGCCAATCCAGACGATTATACTCTAACTAGCCCTCAAAGCATTACACAGCATTCCTGGGTTTGTGCTTATGCAGAAGATAATGCCGGCAATCCTGGTTTTAGCAGTTCTCCAGTAGAATTTAAAGTTGACCAAACTTCACCAACAGGCGAATTAACGGGAGTTCCAGAAAATTGGCAAAATACAGATGCGAAAATTAGTTTAACTTATGATGATAAAGGTGGAAGCGGTGTTGATAATGCTTATTTAGATGTTGTTGCTTACGATCAAACTTGTACTCCCAGTACTTCTTATAGTGGAGGAACAATTACAGTTTTTCAACATTCAACTGCTTGTTGGAAAGTAGTTGATAATGCTGGTAATGAAGCCACTGGTAGTTCAGAAATTAAGGTTGATAAAATAAAACCAAACACAACAATAAATTCGCCAGATTCCGGCAGTTGGCAAAAAGAAGATTTTAAAGTAAGTATTTCTGATTCTGATGAGGGCGATTCTGGATTGGATAAATGTTATTATCAGGTTAAAAGTAATGATGTTATAACAAAAGATTGGACAGAAAGAACTTGTTCTTCACCAATAACTTTAACAGTTGGGCCTGGGCAAGATTGTAGAGATCAAGGAGATAAAAAGTGTAGAATTCTTGTAAAGGCAACAGATGTTGCTGGTAGTACTGGAACAACAAAATGGAGAGAGTTCAGCATTGATTGGACCGCGCCGCAGACGACATTGACTGTAAGTCCGGGAGAGCCTGCTACTGGCTGGTACAATTCAAACACTGGTGCTCCAACAATAACATTGAGTTGCGATGACTCTAATAGAGATATTACTGTCAGCGGATGTGATAAAATTTATTACAAGTGGGATACTGATGATGACTATACTGAAGTACAATTGTCTGATGATGTAACCGAGGCTACTACAAAGGCACCGGAAGGTACTCATACTTTATTTTATTTTTCAAAAGATAAGGCAGGAAATTCAAAGGCAACTCAAACCAAACAATTTAAAGTTGATACTCAAGCGCCAACGGTAACTGTGAATTCATTAATCACCAATAATAATACTCCTCAATTATCAGGAACAGTTGATGATGCTACAGCTACAGTTGAGGTGGCCGTAGCTGGAAAAACTTACCAAGCAACAGTTTCAACAACGGCTAATGATGATGGAACTTATAATTGGACGGCTGATGTCACGAATACATTGAATGATGGAATTTATGATGTGGCAGTAAGCGCGACCGACCAAGCCGGTAATGTTGGAAATGATAATACAAGCAATGAATTAACTGTTGATACTCAAAAGCCAACTATTGCCAATTTCATCGCTCCAGAGGCTAACAAAGTTTACAAAGGTGATGTACCATTGAAATTTACTCCCAGCGACACCGGAACAGCAGTAACTTGTTCTTATAAAATTGATGATAATAATCCTGTTTCCATAAATTGTCAATCGGGCGTACCAGTTAATACAACAATTTCTGATTTATCTGATGGTCGTCATTCGTTAGAGGTGACAGTTACAGATGCTGCAGGAAATTCAGTTAGTTCTGATTCTGTTTCATTTGTGGTTGATTTAGATAATACTTTAACAGTAGGTTCAAATGGGTTTGACTTTACTACTATTCAATCAGCAGTTAATGCAGCAATGAGCGGAGATACAATTCAAATTGCAGCAGGAACATATGATGAACAGGTTGTTATTGATAAATCTCTAACGATCCAAGGTCAGGGTGATGCAACAATCATAAAACCATCTCAAGCTACATCAAATAACTTTCAACTTTTCAGTCGAAAAGCAGGAGGTTCTGCCAATACCGCTGCTATAGTCGTAGCAAATGCAGATGCAACAATAAAGAATCTGAAGATAGATGGCTCGCAAATTAGTTCTGTACCGAGTGGAGCTACTATGTTCGTTGGTATATTGTATCGCGGTGTCAATGGAACAATTGATTCAGTTACCGTAGAAGAGATTAACATAGTTAATGGTAATGCTATTTATCTTTCCTCTATGGGTAATGAAGTTGAGGTAGAAGTAAAAGGATGTACAATATCGAATTTCTATAAAAATGGAATTACATCTAATTATGAGGGGCTTACAGTTAATATACATAATAACAATATTACTGGCTCAGGACTTTTAAATGGTGTGGCTCAAAACGGAATTCAGGTTGGTTTTGGCGCAACTGGTTCGGTAGAAGAAAATACTATCTCGGATGTTGCTTATACAGGTGAAGATTATGAGGCTACCGGAGTTCTATTCATTGATTCAAGTGGAACCGCTAAAGATAACATAGTAACCAACTGTCAAGCTGGTATCGTTGTCCAGGCAGGATGGTATCCTCCTGTAACATGCGATGTGACTATCGAGAACAATACAATAGATGCAAGTGGTCTTACAGGTCTCTCTTATATTGCGGGTACAGGTGCTGTGACATGGGATGAGAATGCTATCATTAATGTTACCATAAAGAACAATTCTCTAACCGGACCTGGTTATGGTGAGGGTATTTCAATTGGATCTGAATATGGTGAGGGTATAGTTAATGCCACTATAGAAGGAAATGATATCTCAAACTGGGGAGATGGTATTTGGTTAGGTCCTACGAGCAATCAAATTGGGATTACTCACAACAAAATTGAAGGGAATGCCACATATGGTGTTTACAACGGTGGGACTGGAATGCTTGATGCCACCAATAACTGGTGGGGAGATGTAAGTGGTCCTTACAATGAGAGCACTAATATCGGTGGAAAAGGTGATACGGTAAACGATAATGTTGATTATCGGCCTTGGTGTGCAGAAGAGAGTTGTAGCGTAGAGGATAATGTAGCGCCTTATGTTGTTTCTCATATTCCTTCTACTAATGCGGTTGGAGTAAATCCTTTAAGTGATATCACAGTAACATTTAGTGAAGATGTTCAATGTAATGCTGAAAATGGTAATTGGGCAGATTGTATTACATTATCTCCGGGAGTTGATAATGGAAGTGTAAGTTATAATAGTGATACTTATACTTTGACATTTACTCCTCCAGAAGGCGGGTTGGATTCTAATCAAAATTATACGGTTATTATTTCTGATGTAGAGGATAAGTCAGGAAATCTTTTAGATGGAAGTGTGAGTTGGCAGTTTACAACCGCAAACCATTATTCAATTTCCATTTATACAGGTTGGAACTTAATTTCTATTCCTACTGTACCTGTTGACACAAGTGTTGAAGCGGTTTTAGGTGATGCTGCGAGTGCAATAGATTCTGTTTGGACCTATGATGCAGCAAGTGATACTTGGTATGTTGCTCATCCTAACAATCCTGAAGCGCCAGGTAATCTTACTAATATGACAGCGGGTTATGGATATTGGGTTAGTGCAGTTGATGATGCGGTAATTAGCGGTTATGGAAATTTATTTAGTGAGCAGCAAACTCCTCCTCAAAGAACATTAGTTGCTGGGTGGAATTTAATTGGGTATTACCAAAAGGCTGGAATTTATAGCTTTGGCGTTAATTATGCTTTATCAACTTTAGCTGATGATTATTGCGATCCAAAAACAAAATATTGGACAAGTTTAGTTGGTTATAATAATGAAGGAAAAAACTTTGTTAATGTTAATTGGAATGATGAAATGAATCCAGGCGCTGGTTATTGGATATTTATGAAGTCAAGTAGTATAGGAACTTATATGTATGGTCCTGGGGAGAGTGAGGAGAGTTGTGGTAAATAATTTACCAACAGAAGCCCCTTTTGAAAGGGGCTTCTGTTAATGTTTTCATTGACAAAGTCATTAGTTGATGGTATTATTAAATAATATGACACAATCCCTTATTAAGAAATTGTTGATTATATCGGTATTAATTTTTCCGGAAATAGTTTCTGCGGCTCCAGGGATTCCTCATCAGTTTTATGGAACTGTTAGTTTTAATAATGTTTCAGCGCCAGACGGAATAATGGTTCAAGCAAAAATTGATGGAGAGATAGTAGCTGAATGTCCTGTAAAAGGCGGAGAAGGAAAATATGGTTATGAGCCAGTTTTATGTTTTGTAACAGATCCGTCTAATGACAGAGCTGGAAAAACAATTAAATTTTTTATTAATGGGATTAATACTGATAAAACAGAAACCTTTACTAATGGCGCTTTAACAAAATTGGATTTTAATTTAGATAATGTTAGTTTTGGGACGATTGAGAAAGGAGTAGAAGAAATACTTTCTTCAACAAGAATGATTATTTCTCCAGATTCACCAGGAATAATTAAAATGGGAAACAGTATAAATATTTCTTTATCTTCATCAGTTAGCACTAATGTAATTGTGAATAAAATAGAGAAATTAGGAACAGATTTTTTTACTGGCGCGATGGCGGTTATTTCTGGTAAAAATATATTAAATGGTTATGAAATAAATATTAGCGGCGATAGTGTTAATATTTCAATAACAATGAAATACAATGATGCAGGAATTAATGAAGACTCAATTGCTCCTTATAAATTTGACCAAGAACAGAACAAGTGGGTGCCAATTACCCCTTATATTCAGGACAAAATCGCTAACACGATTACTTTTAGCATTTCTTCTGCTCAAACACCTTATGTAATTTTTGGTTCGCCTTCTTCAAGTAATAATAATAATAGTAGTAGTGGTGGTGGAGGTGGTGGAGGAGTTAGTAGCAGTAGTAATAATAATGGTGGTAGTGGAGGTGGAGATGTTGTTTCTCCGTCAATTAGTGAGGTAAATGTTAAGGTGACAAGAACAGGGGCAGTAATTACTTGGAAAACAGATGAGCCGTCTATTTCTTGGCTTTCTTATGGTATCACAACTGATTACGGTAAAGAAATAAAAACAACAAATTATGTTACAGATCATTTAGTTACTATAAAAGATCTTTCTCCAAATACAACTTATCATTTTCAAATAAAATCAAAAGATTTATCAGGGAATATTGGCAGTTATAAAGATGAAAGTTTTACAACTTTACCAAAACAGAAAATTGGTGATATTAATAATGATAATAAGGTAGATAAATACGATTTCGCTTTAATGATGTCTGAATGGGGTAAAACTGGTTTAAATATATCTTCTGATTTAAATAATGATGGTAAAGTTGATAAATATGATTTTTCTTTACTAATGGCAAATTGGAACATTTAAAAAAATAATATGAGAAAAAACAAATTTATAATTTTAGGTCTACTTGTGATAACGGTCTTGTTTTTCGGAAGTAAATTAGTTTTAGCGCAAAATCAGCCAGTTTTAATTGTTTCGCCCGCTAATTTAACTAAAGAGGTGGGTAAAAGTTTTAATTTAATAGTTAAAGTTCAACCAAATGGTAAAGAAGTTTGTGCCGTTGAGGGACAATTGATACTATCTAATCTTGTGCCTCAAAAAGTAGAGTTAGCTAAAGATATTATTTCTCAAACACCTCCTTCTTTTAGTAATAGATTTTATTTTTTACTTGGGATACCAAGATGTACTGTCCAAGATAAGACATTGTTTACAATTAAAATTAAAGCAAGTACAATTGGCAAAGCGAAAGCGAGTTTTAAAAAGGTTGATATTATTGGAAGAGGAGTTTCTATTTCTCAAAATTCAAGAGGAGGAAACTATACTATAATAACTCCTGTTATTGATCAGTCGGGTAAGAAAAAAGAATCATCTACTAAAGAGTTTTCTTGTGCTTGTACAAATTGGAGCAGTTGGGAGAATAAAGGATGCGGAGAAGAGAGTTGTCTGGATACTCAAATGTTACAAATTAGAACACGGACTTGTAATCCGATTGGTTGTGATATAACAATTCAAGGTCAATGTGTTAATAGTCTCCAATGTATTTCAAAAGCAAAGGAGTCATCATCAATAATTAATAAAAAGGAAAATGTAAAGGAAAAATCACTATTAGCTTCAATTGGCAACATCTTCTCTTTTGGTACGGGTAATATATTGGTGGAGATTTTGGTGATAATATTAATTTTGACAGCGATAATATATTTACTCTGGTTTTTGTTAAGAAGACGAAAGAAATCAAACTAATTAGATAGGTTGATTATTTGTTAATATTAATAAAATAGAAGATATTTCTTTATTTTTTAGTAAAAATGTGCAAGGACAGTCCTTGCACATTTACATTTTAAACAATTTTGAGAATTAAAATTAGAATTTTAACATTGGTGTTTTGACTATTGATTTATAAATTAAATTTGGTATTATAAAAATAATAAAATATATGCCGCGGTAGCTCAGAAGTAGAGCGCTTCTCTGAAAAAGAAGAGGTGGCCGGAGCGTTACCGGCCCGCGGCACATTGATAAGCGGGAGTAGTTCAGTGGTAGAACGCCTCGTTGCCAACGAGGAGATCGCGGGTTCAAATCCCGTCTCCCGCTCTTTTTATTTTTTGAATTTTTTTAAGCAAGGTGTACTATTCAACCACTTTAATAGCAAAGATAAAATTATAAGTTAAAACCTCAAAAGTTAAAAGCAAAACACAAAGCATAAAACTTATTAAATTCTAAATTCAAAATTCTTCGCCTGAGACGGGTAAGTTAACTCCTTTACCCTGTAAGAAAATTAGGGATTTCTAACGGGGTAAACAAATTCAAATGACTAAAATTCCCTAAACAATTTGCTTCGCAAATTGCAAGAGCAAAACAAAATTCAAAATATCACCCCTTCCTCAATTCCCCCCTTTTTTTTTATTTTCAATCCTCCCCCTTCCCTTTGGGAAGGGGGAGGTGAGGAGGGGGATGGGGATTAAAACCTCCCCCTCCTTAATCCTCCCCCTCCTCTGGAGGGGGAGGAGGTATAAAGAGAGAGGAAGAGGAGGACAGAAAGAAAAGAGAAAAGAGAAAGAAGAAAGGAAAAAGGAAAAAAGAGAAAAGAGAGAGGAGAGAGGAGAGAGGAGAGAGGAGGGGAATGGGAAATAATAACAATTAAACTTTACAAATTGGTTAGCAATTACAAATAAGGTGTATAAGTTTATATAAAAGTTTAACGTAAAAAATCAAAGTATTTTTTCAGCCCTGTATAAGTTTTTTCTTTAATTAAATTTTTTAGAAGATTAATTTTTTCTTCAGCTGCTTTTTCGCCTAAAGAAATTGCTTTTTCTTTACTTTTTACAAAATCAAACCAAGTTATATCTCCAACTTTTGGGGTAATGACAATATCTGCTTCTTTAGTATTGCAAAGAGCAAGATGATAACGAAGAATATTTAGAGAAGTATTTGCTATTTCATAAAAACCGAATTTTCTTTCTGTTTTTTTATTGAGATAATCTCCGTCTAAATTAACAGCAATAATAATTGTTGCTCCCATTTCTTTTACTGCTTTTACAGGAACAGGCATTGATAGTCCTCCATCGCTGAGAATTTTGTTTTCTAATTTTATAGGTTGGAAAACCAAAGGAAAAGCAATACTTGCTCTGATTGCTGAGACAAGATCACCTTTTTTAAGAATGACTGTCTTTCCGTTTTTTAGGTCAGTAGTTACAGCAGCAAAAGGGATTTTTAAGTCAGAAAAGTTTTCACCAATAATTTTTTTAATAAATTTTTTAATTCTTTCTCCTTTAAGAATACCTTGATGAAAGGAAGGATCAGTTAACGACAACAACTGTTTCCAATTAATTTGAGAAGCAGTTTCTTCAATTTTTTGAATATTTTTAGTAGCGGCATAAAAACCACCAATTAAAGCGCCTATACTTGAACCGGCAATAAAATCAATGGGAATATTGTGTTTTTCTAAAACTTTTATCACTCCAATATGAGATAATCCTCTTGCTCCCCCACTACCCAAAGCTAATCCAATTTTAGGCTTATCGTTTAGAATTTCATAGTTTAATCCCATAAATTAAATATATTTTTTAATTTTTTCTTTTGTTTTAAGGGATATATCTTCTATTATAGAATAAAGAACTGGGATAATAATTAAAGTTAAAGCTGTTGAAACAAATAATCCACCAATAACAGCAATAGCCATTGGTCTCATCATATCTGATCCTTCTTGACGGCTTAAAGCCATTGGCAGCATTCCTAAAATAGTAGTAAGAGAAGTAATTAGAATTGGTCGGAGGCGGGTTTTTCCGCCTTCAACTAATGCTTGAAATCTATCAATTCCTTTTCTTCTTAATTGATTAACATAATCAACTAAAACGATAGCATTGTTTACTACCACTCCAGAAAGCATAATAACACCTATCATTGAAGGAAGAGAAAGACTTTGTTTGGTAATTAAAAGAGCCAAGCCAACTCCAATAAAGGCTAAAGGAATTTCAAACATTATAATAAATGGATAAATTAAAGATTCAAATTGAGAAGCCATTATCATATAAACAAGGAGAACTGCTAAAGCCAAAGCTTGACCTAATACAGAAAAAGTTTCTTTCATTTGTTTATAAGAACCGCCGAATTCTACAAAATAGCCAGAAGGCATTTTGTATTTTTTTAGTTTTTCCTTAATATCTTTAACAATACTTCCTATGTCTCGTCCGCTAGTATTGGCAGTAATAATTCCTATTCGCGATTGGTTTTCCCTATCAATTTTTACTGGTTCTTGATTAAAGGAAATTTGGGCAACTTGTTTAAGATAAATTGATTTTCCTAATGGAGTGGGGATAATAATATTTTTAATATCTTCTATATTGTTCCTATATTTCTCGTCGTATTTTACTCTAATATCTGTTTCTTCTCCTGATTGTCTAAATTGAGTGGCTACCACTCCTTTAATTGCGTTTTTAACCGCTAATCCTATTTGGCCGCTAGTTAAGCCAAAACGAGACGCTTCTTCTTTGTTAACTTTAATTACTAATTCTTTTTTAGTTTGGTTTAAGCTTGATTCTATATCTCTAATCCCTTTTACTTCTTTTATTATTGTCGCCACATCAGCGCTTATTTTTTTTAATTTTTCTAAATCTTTACCGAAAATTTTAATTTCTATTGGAGCGTTTGAACCGCCCATTATCATTGAATCCATATCTACAAATTTATATTCTAAACCCCTTATAGGAGGAATATTTTTTCTTACTCTTTCCTTAAATTCTTCTGAAGAAATGTTTCTTTCTTTTTTGTCTTTTAAACGAATCATTATTTGAGCTTCATTTGTTCCACTACCGCCAAATCCTAAAGAAATACTTGCTTCTTCGCCTTTAACTTTACCAACAAAACTAGTTACGCTTTCTAAATTATTTCCTCCTTTCTTTAGGATAACATCTTCTACCTGACTAATTATTTTATTTGTTTCTTTGAGTGAAGTTCCAACAGGCATTTTGACTTCCATCATTAAAATACTTTGGTCAGAAGATGGCATAAATTCAGTTCCAATAAAAGGTATTGTTCCTATTGTTAAAAAGAAAAGAAAAAGTGCAATGGAAATTGTTTTAAGCCGATTATTGAGCGTCCAAATTAGAAATTTTTTGTAAAATGATTCAATTTTTTGAAAATGTTTTTCTCCGGAAAGTTTTTTATATTCTTCAGGATTTTTTTTAGTTTGAAAAATTTTTGAAGCTACCATTGGAACAAAAGTTAAGGCTACGAACAAAGAAGAAACTAAAGCAAAGACAATAGTTAAAGTTAATCCTCTTGTTAATTGACCAGCAATACCTGATCCTAAAGACATTGGAAAGAAAACAGCAATAGTAGTGAGAGTAGAAGCAGTGATTGCCAATCCTACTTCACTTGCTCCGATTCTTGCTGCTTCTTTTTTATTTTTTCCTTGTTCTAAATGACGGTAAATATTTTCTATTACTACTACAGCGTTATCTGTAAGCATTCCTATTCCTAAAGCCAAACCACCTAAAGTCATTAAGTTGAGAGTGTATCCGCTGAGATAAAGAGGAATAAAAGTAGTAATTACAGAAAGAGGAATGGCAAAAATTATTGTTAAAGTTGGACGCCAATTTCTAAGAAAAAGGAAAATTAAAAAAGCAGATAAAATTCCTCCAATTAAGGCGCTTTGTTTAACTGAATTAGTAGCATTTTTAATAAGATGGCTTTGATCTAAAGATAAAGTAAAATTAGTGTTTTTAGGTAAGTATTTTTTTAAATTAGGGATTTCTTTTTTTACTCTTTCTACAACCTGGACAGTGTTTGCTTCAGATTCTTTAGTGATTAAAAGAAGAACACTTGCCTTTTTATTGGTTCGGCTATAACTTTGAATTTCTTTATGTCCGTCTATGACTTCGGCTATATCTTTAAGATAAATAGGAACATTATTTTTTAAAGTTATAATTGTATTTTTAATTTCACTTAAACTTTTATACTCACCATTTGTTCTGACAGGTAATTCTTCTTTTTCTTGAGATATAGAACCACCAGAAACATTAAGATTTTCTGCTCGTAATGCTTGAATAATTTGATCTTGACTTATTCCTAAAGCTTCTATTTTTGGTTTGTTTATTTTAACTATAATTTCTCTTTCCATTCCTCCCCGCAATTCTACTGAAGCAACCCCTTCTATTCTTTCCAATCTATCTTTTATATTGTCTTTTATTAATTTTTTTAATTGAAGAGTGTCTATTCCTTCTGCTGTAATTCCATATCCCAAAATTGGCATTTCGCTAATATCTAATTTAAAAACCATTGGTTTATCAGCGTCAACTGGAAGATAATCTTCAATTAAACCTATTCTATCTCTTACATCTTGGGCAGCAAAGTCAGTGTTTGTTCCCCAATTAAATTCAATTATAACTGCGGATAATCCTTCCTGAGAAAATGAACGGACTGACTTTACATTTTGAACGGTTGATACAGCGTCCTCAATTGGTTTGGTTATAAGATTTTCTATGTCTTCAGGATCAACTCCGCTGTAAGTGGTAATAATTGAAACAGTTGGATATTTAATTTTTGGTAATAAATCTAATCCCAATTTGGAATAAAAAAATAAACCCAAGACAGTAATGATTAAAAATATCATTGAAATAGTGACTGGTCTTTTTATTGATGTGTCGGTTATTTTCATAAGCAAAAATTTTAGTTAGGTATTGTTTTTACTTTTTCACCTTCTTGGAGAATATAATCACTATTTAAAACAATTTCTTCTCCTTCTTTTAAACCTTTTTCAACTAATAAGTTTTTGTCGTCAAAAGGTATTGTTTTTATTTCTTTAATTTTTACTTCTCCTTTTTCAATAACATAAATTTTTTCTTTATCTTCTTCTTTGAAAATTGCTGTTTTAGGAATTAAAAGCACATTTTTTATTTCTTGGGTAAAAATTTTTACCCTTACAACTAATCCAGATTTTAATTCTTGACTTTCGTTGTTTATTTTTATTTTTACGAGAAATTTTTTAGTTAAAGGGTCTGCTGTTGGACTGATGTAATAGATTTCTCCGAGATAATGTTTTTCTGATTCTTGAAGTGGTGTTATTTCCACCTTTTGGCCGATTTGAACATTTTTTGTTTCGCTTGGACTTAAACCAATTTCAACTTTTATTTCTTTTTGATTAACAATTTTAGCAAAAGGACGGTTGGGGGAGACGATTTCTCCTTCTTGAAAATATATTTTTTCAATTGTCCCAGAAAAAGGAGCAGTGATTAAAGTGTTATTTATTCTTGCCTGAACAGAATCTAATTGGCTTTGAGCGGCAAAAATTTGAAGTTCTGTCTTTTTCTTAATATTTTCTAAATTCGTTTGGCTGCTTTCTAATTGTTTTTTTGCTAATTCATAAGCAGATTGAACCTTATCGTTGGCATTTTTTTCATTTATCTTTGCAGTAGCAATGTTTTGTTGAGAGATTAGAATGGTATTGATCAGGTTTTCTATATTACTTCTTTCTAAATCAACAGTACTTTTCTCGGCCGGAGTGGCTGATTTCCAATCTAAATCGGTCCTGAGTTCGGACAGTAAATCTCTAACTGCTTCTAATCCCGGTAGGATGTTATTTAAGATTTGATCTATTTTTTCTTCAGAAAAAATTTCGGATGCTTCTTCAATTTCTTTTTTTACTCCTCCATCAAGAGAAAGAATAAATTGACTATCCCAATAACCGGCACCTTCTTTGCCTAAAAGAATTTTAATTGATAGGGCTTTTTTTTCAGCAATTGCTTTTGCTTGCTGGTCATTTTCTGTGAAATATTTATTTTGGAGATTGGTAGCATCTATAATAGCATTGGTAGCTGTTAAAACAGCGGTTCTGCTATTATTTAAAGCAGTGGTATAAGCATTAATTACTGCTTGATGAGCACTATTTTTAGTGTTAGATAAAGAAATTTCAGCGTTTTTTAGATTTGTTTCAGCTACTTCTACTGCTTTTTCTGCTGCTTTAATTTCTTCTTTAGTTGCTTTTTTTGTTTTTTCTAAATTATCTTCAGCATTTTTTAAAGCTGTTAGCAAAGTAGCATCTTTTTCTATTTCAGCAATAATTTCCCCTTTTTGAACAAAGCTTCCTTCATGAAAGTAAATTTTAACAATAGAACCACTTGCTTTAGGACTTATATCAGCTTCTTTAAAAGGAGATGTAGTACCTGAAGAAAGAATAAAATAATTGGCATTTATCAGAGAAAGTTTTTTTGTTTGAACAATAATTGGTTCTTCTTCTGTAGAGTTATTTTTTTGAGAAAAATGATTTGTTTTAATATTTTTAGCTATATTAGCTAAAAAGTTATTGTTATTTGTGGCAGCAAACAATAAACCAGCGGCTATTAGTGAGCCGGTTATTGTAAAAGTAATTATTATTTTTTTGTTATTTTTTATATAAGATTTCATATTTTCTTTTTTTCTTTATTTTTATATATTCTTTGAAGTTTTAGAAAAATTTGGATTAAAAATTCTTGCTCTTTTTTGTTTAGTTTTTCAATTATTTCTGATAACCTTTTAAAATGTTGGGCAAGTTTCTTTTTTAATATTTTTTCTCCTTTAGAAGTGATAGTTAGACGGATAATTCGACGGTCGTTTTTATCAATTTCTCTTTTTAAAAGCCCTCCTTCAACTAATCGGTTAATAAGAGAAGTAGCAGATGGAGGGGTAATATGAAGGAATTCAGCTACATCTTTCATTAAAGGTTTTTTTTCTTCTTTTACATAACTTAAAACTTCTAATTGAAGAATGGAGATTATACTTGGTCGTTTTTCTTTTAAGGTCTGACGAATAAGACGAGCAGTGTTGAGCATTAATGATATGAGTTGATTTGTTTTTCTATCAATCTTCATAATTTTAGTTCAAAAATCTAATAGTTAGATTTTCTAACTATATTAGATATCATAACCAGTAAAAAAGTCAATAGTTCTTGCAAAATATTTGTTTTATAATATAATCAAAATCAATTAAAATTTTGTTTGTGTTTTTATGAAGAAGGGCAGAAATAAAAAAATTCCTAAATCACTGCGTAAATTTTTGAGAAGAAAAAAGGCTATTATTAGAAAAGAGACCATAGATATAAAAGAGCAGGAGGAAAAAATTAATAATCTTTATCAGGAGATATTGAATAAAAATTTTTAAAAATTAAAAAATTTTTGAGTTATGAAGATAAAAGAAATATATAATTTAATGATTCAAATAGGAATTGAGGCAGATTTTCGGGGAGAAGAAAGAATAAGGAAGATTTTAGAAGAAAAGAGAAAAAAGTATGAGAAGATGAGCGAAAAAGAAAAAGCCGATTTTGATAAAGAAGCGTTAGAAAATCCTTATTTAGATTCAAGAGTATATAATATTGCAGAAGATAAAGAAGTAAAGCGAGTTTTAACAGGGATTGATATTGCGCCAGCTGAACTTCTAATAGCAGAGAAACTTGGAAATATTGATTTAGTTATTGCCCATCATCCTATTGGAAAAGGATTGGCTCATTTGGCTGAGGTAATGGATTTACAATGTGATGTTTTGAATTACTATGGAGTACCTATTAATATTGCTGAAGGTTTAATGAAAGAAAGAATTTCTGAGGTTGCTCGAGGAGTAAATCCTATCAATCATCAACGGACAGTTGACGCTGCCAGAATTTTAGGAATTAATTTAATGAATTCTCATACTCCCTGTGATAATTTGGCTGCCAAATTTTTAAAAAGCTTTATTGACAACAAAAAACCAGAAAAGATAGGTGATTTAATTGATGTTTTAAAAGAAATTCCTGAATATCAAGAAGCAATGAAAATAGGAGCAGGTCCTAAAATTTTTGTTGGTTCTCCTGAAAATCGCTGCGGGAAAATTGCTTTAACTGAAATTACTGGCGGCACTGAAGGTTCGCCAAAACTTTACGAGAAAATGGCTCAAGCAGGAATTGGCACGATTGTTGGTATGCATATTTCTGAAGAACATAAAAAAGAAGCTGAAGCAGCCCATCTTAATGTGGTAATTGCTGGTCATATGTCTTCTGATTCGTTAGGAATGAATTTGTTTTTAGATGAATTAGAAAAGAGAGGGATTGAAATTATTCCTTGTTCAGGATTAATTAGGATTTCACGAGTTGAGAAAAACTCTTTTTAGCTGGTTTTCTATTGTTTTAATTATTATTGGGATCAAGAGGCTTTTTGCCTCTTTTCTTTTTTAGAATAATTTGTTATATTAGATTAATTTAGATTAATTATGATAAAAAAACAAAAAGATTTATTATTTTCTTTAATTTTAATTTTATTTCTTTTTGGAGGATTAGCGAAAGGACAAGGTTTAGTACCTTGTGGAAATCCTGGGCAGGAACCTTGCACTTTTTGTGATTTCTTTGTTCTTATAGATAACATTTTTGTTTTTGTATTAGAAAAAATAGTTCCCCCACTTGCTGTTTTGATGATAGTGATAGGAGGTTTCCTTTATTTTTTTGCTGGGTCTGATCCAAATTTAGTTGAGCGTTCAAAACAGATATTTTATTCAGTTGCAATAGGATTATTGATTGTTTATGGTGGTTGGCTTTTGGTTAATTTATTCTTTCAGGTAATTGGAGTAAAAGATTGGACAGGATTAAAGAATGGTTGGTGGCAGATTAATTGTCAATAAGGAACGCCCCGTTAGCTCAATTGGTAGAGCAGGAAGCTCTTAACTTCAAGGTTGGGGGTTCGAGTCCCTCACGGGGCACAAGAGAAATATATAAAGATAAATAATAATATATGTTAACGCCAGAAGAAAAAGCAAAAATTATTGAAAAATACAAAATTCATGAAAAAGATACTGGATCAAGCGAGGTCCAAATAGCCCTTTTAACAGAAGAAATTAAGCGTTTATTGACTCATCTCAAGAAGCATCCGAAAGATTTTCATTCAAAAAGGGGTCTTTTAAAAATGGTTTCGAAAAGAAAGAGTTTATTAAAATATTTAAAGAAGGAAAGCGAGGAAAGATATAATAAACTTATCAAATCCTTAGGATTAAGAAAATAATTTATGATTATTAAACACAAAGGTCAGAGGGTTGGAGTTTTAATTGATGTTCAAAATTTGTATTATTCTGCTAAGAATTTGTATCATAGCCGGGTAAATTTTCGGGAAATTCTTAAAGCCGCGACTAGTAAAAGAAATTTGATTAGAGCATTTGCTTATGTAGTTAGAACTAAAGGAGGAGAGGAAAAGTCATTTTTTGAAGCTTTGACTAAATTAGGAATTGAGACCAGAATTCGCGACCTTCAAGAATTTTATGATGGTCAGAAAAAAGCTGATTGGGATGTAGGAATAGTGATTGATGCTATTAGAATTGCTCCTTCTGTTGATGTAATAGTCCTTGTCTCTGGAGACGGGGATTTTATTTCTTTAGTTGAATATTTAAAAAATCAAGGGAAAAGAGTAGAAGTAATGGCTTTTGGAAGATCTACATCCAGTCGATTAAAAGAAGTTGCTGATGAATTTATAGATTTGGACGAACAACCAGAAAAGTTTTTATTAAAAAGATAATTTTAATTATAATGAAATTTAGTATAGTTCTTGCTGAAAAAAAGATTGAAGTTGATTTTAATAATTTGGCTGAACAAGCAAATGGTAGTGTTTTTGTTCGCTCAGGGGGAACAGTTGTTTTGACGACTTGCGTAATGTCAAAGAACGATATTGAAAATCGGGGTTTTTTCCCTTTAACTGTTGAATATGAGGAAAAATATTATGCTGCTGGAAGGATAAAGGGTTCGCGATATATAAAAAGAGAAGGTCGGCCTTCTGATGAAGCAATTTGCAATGCTCGTTTGATTGATAGGGCTATTAGGCCAGTGTTTCCTAAAAATTTAAGAAGAGAAGTTCAAGTTATTTCTACTGTTCTTTCTTGGGATGGAGAAAATGATCCAGATATTTTAGGTTTATTAGGTGCTTCTTTGTCTTTATCTGTTTCTGATATTCCTTGGGAAGGACCAATTGGCGCTGTTAGGGTATGCTGGAAAGATGGAAATTTTATTGTTAATCCAACTTATCAAGAAAAAAAAGAAAGTGAATTAGATGTTGTGTTTAGCGCTTTAAGCAATCAAAATGGTGAAGTTTTAATCAATATGATAGAAGGGCAGGGAAATGAAGCAGAAGAAGATTTATTAGTAAAAGCTTATGATTTTGGAGAAGAATATTTAAAACAATTAATTGAATTCCAGAGAGAAATTTCCCAAAAGATAGGAAAAGAAAAGATTGCTTTAGTTAAAGATGATAATTCTTCATTAAAAGAAAAAATTTATCAGTTTTTAGATGATAATCAAAAATTAGAAAAAGCTCTTTTTCATAAGGATAAAATGGTAATAGAGAAGAATCTAAACGAATTAAAAGAAGAGTTAATTAAATTTTTAGAAGAAAATACAGAAGAAGATATTGAGGAAAAGGAAATTGAAGAGATTTTTTATAAAAAAATAGATGAAGTAGTTCATAGGGAAGTATTAAAGAATAATAAGAGGGTGGATGGAAGAAAATTAGATGAAATAAGAGAAATTTCTTGCCAGGTAGGGCTTTTGCCCAGAACACATGGATCAGGATTGTTTTGTCGGGGAAAAACAAAAGCCCTTTCTATTTTAACTCTTGGAGCACCGGGTGATGAACAGTTGTTAGAAGGAATGGAGATTGTTGGAGAAAAAAGGTATATGCATCATTATAATTTTCCTCCTTATTGTTCAGGAGAAATAAAACCGGTTAGAGGTCCTGGAAGAAGAGAAATTGGTCACGGCGCTTTAGCTGAAAAGGCACTTTTACCTTTAATACCAAGCAAGGAAGAATTTCCTTATACTATAAGAGTGGTGACTGAAATTCTTTCTTCTAATGGTTCTACTTCAATGGCTGCTGTTTGCGGTTCTTCTTTAGCTTTAATGGATGCTGGTGTGCCAATAAAAAGACCAGCAGCAGGAATAGCAATGGGTTTGATGGAGGATAAGAGTACAGGAGAATACAAGATATTGACTGATATTCAAGGCCCAGAAGATCACCATGGAGATATGGATTTTAAAGTGGCTGGAACAAGAAAAGGAATGACAGCAATTCAAATGGATGTAAAAATAGAAGGAATAAATAAAAAAATAATGGCAGAGGCTTTAAAGAGAGCAAGAAAGGCAAGGATGGAAATTTTAGATAAAATGGAAAAAGTTATAGATAAACCAAGAAACAGAATCTCGCCTTATGCGCCGAAGATTTTAACTCTTCAAATTGATCCAGAAAGAATTGGCGATGTTATTGGTTCAGGAGGAAAAATTATTAACGGAATTATTAAGAAAACTGGAGCAACAATAGATATTCAAGATGATGGTTTAATTTATATTTCTGCTGAAAATGAAGAAAAGGCAAGGGAAGCGTTGGAATTTATTCATAACATTGTTAGGGAGGTGGAAATAGGAGAAGTTTTTGAAGGAGAAGTAAAAAGGATTTTAGATTTTGGCGCTTTGGTTGAAATTTTGCCTAACAGAGAAGGTTTAATTCATATTTCTAAATTATCTCCAAATCATATTAAAAAAGTGGAAGATGTAGTTAAAGTTGGAGATAAGGTTTTAGTGAAAGTGGTTTCTATTGATGAACAAAAAAGAATTAATCTTGCTTTAATTAAAAATTTCAGCAGGAAAAAAACTTCTTCTGGTTTTAGGAAAACTAGTTGGAGACGTAGAACTTAATATAGTAAAACTTAATATTAAAACTTAATATAGTAAAAAGTAAAAGATTTTTCTTATTT
>Ga0190313_1000665_pt1 | contig 20093 bp, 19 predicted proteins | sample 4870071011_MG_FD_169989 | JGI IMG/M metagenome (GOLD analysis project Ga0190313, IMG submission 169989) | Hydrothermal vent sediment bacterial communities from Southern Trench, Guaymas Basin, Mexico - 4870-07-10-11_MG | ecosystem: Environmental > Aquatic > Marine > Hydrothermal vents > Sediment ...
GGAAAAAACTCGTGCATGTGAAACATAATATGATGGACGCCTTCAGCTATCCGCTCTTCATCTCCTGCATTGCACTCATAGGAGGATACGGGTTGTTCTTCATCCTCTACTTCGTCTCAATTAAATTCAACTATCCCCGCGGTGATGTCGTACTTCAAGCAATCCTCGTATTTGTCATCGCCCTCATTCTGTTCTTGGTGTTTTCCCTAACGACGCTTAGGCTAGAGGCGCACAAAGATGAAGAGCTATGGCTGCATGGAGAAGAAATAGAATACATTTGTGGAAAAAAATGGAGATTAAAATATAAAGTCCAAGATGTAAAAGAAATTTGTCTTATTTATAAAAGAGTTGGTGCACCAACAATACTTTTTAAAATGAGGACATCTGAGTTCAGGGATGTTGGTTTTTTCCATTCACTACGCAAGTGGTGCACTTTGGATGAGTTTGAGAGGATAGGCATAGAGATATGGAAAGAATTGCGCAAAATAAATCCGGAGATCAAGTTAAAGAGGAAATTCTACACCACGGGATACAGGGAGGAGTATTATGACGGGGAGAGGTGGGTTCCAGCGCGGAAATAATCCATACACAAACATATGAACCTAAGAAAATTTTACGGCGCGTTTTTACAACATTGCACAGCAAAACACCGCATATAACAAACTTTATATTACGAATTAAATTACCCTCAACGATGTACTTCATAGTTGAAAGTGAGGATATGATTAGGATACCTCCTCCGCTTCTCGGAGAGGACTACGATAAGGTCGTGAGGGAACTCGCATACGAAAAACTTGAGGGCAGAGCAGGCTCTCTTCCCGATAATCCGAAGGATAAGTATGTCATATTAGTTGTTCTGGAAGTTGAGCCCGTGGGAGATGGAGTTATAGTTCACGGAGATGGCGCGGTGTATCAGAAGGTAAGATACAAAGCGCTGGCGTATCAGCCCATGCTTCAGGAAGTTGTTGAGGGCATGGTTGTTGATGTTTTAAGATTCGGAGCATTCATAAGATTCGGGCCCATGGACGGCCTACTACACATAAGTCAGATAATGGACGACAGGATAGATGTGGATGAGGTGAACAAACGACTTGTTGGAAAGGAAACGAAGAAGAGTATAAAGGTTGGAGACAAACTGCGGGTTAGAATAGTTGCGGTCAGTTTGAGCGATGTGAATGTTAGGGACAGCAAGATAGGTCTGACTATGCGTCAACCAGGCCTAGGAAAACTGGAGTGGTTGGAGGAAGAGAGGAAAAAGGAGGAATCCAAATGAAAGATATGGTAGCATGCAAAAACTGTCATAGAATAGTGAGCGCGGATAATGAGAAATGTCCGTACTGCGGAGGGGAACTTAGCAAGAACTGGAAGGGCTATATGTACATAGTAAATCCTGAGAAATCGGAAATAGCGAAGATGCTGGAAATAAAAGATAAGGGCGAGTACGCGATAAAGGTGAGGTAATGCCATCCTACATCCTCCCCGAGAAATTGCGAGAGGAACTCTCAAAATGTCCTGGAGAGATTAAGGAGTATGTTATGCATCCCGGCGGAATATGCATCGCCGTTGGAGATGTTGTTGTGAAGGAACTTGTTGATAATAATACTCCACCCAACATAGGCGTGGTGGACTATAAAACTAAGAGAGGGAGAATTGATTGGGAATACAGGGGATTTGATTTGCTTCTTCGCGTCAGAAACCCTCCGGGGCATATAACTCAGGATTTGATATCCACGATAGATGTCGCATTCAAAAGCGTGGAGCGTGGCTGGAGGGTTCTTGTGGAGGTGGATGGAGAGGAGGATTTGGCATCAATACCCGCGATAATCCACGCTCCGATAGGCGCTACGGTTATATATGGCTTGCCCGATACGGGTGTTTGCTACATAGAGGTGAATGAGGAGATAAAGAAGAAGGCTGAGGAAGTCCTGGCAAAAATGGAGAAAAGGTGAGAGAGTATGGAACTAATAATAGATGAGAAGAAAGAAAATCCGCTACTCAACCGCATAGAGATAAGGTTCAGAGTAAGGCATCCTAAGGCACCAACGCCCAAGAGAGAGGATGTCCGCAACCTCATAGCGGCGAATTTGAATGTGGAGAAGGACAGGGTGATAATAGACAAGATGCACACTCCGTTCGGAATACACGAAACCCGCGGCTACGCGAAGGTCTATGATACCGTGGAAGATGCAAAAAAAATAGAGCCAGATTATATACTCCGTAGAAACAAACTTTTGGAGGGTGGTGAAGGTGGAGAAGCGTGAACTTTACGAAATTCAAGGGGATAAAGTCGTGAGGAAAAGAAAGTTCTGCCCGAAGTGCGGGCCAGGAGTGTTTATGGCTGAGCATAAGGATAGATGGAGTTGCGGAAAGTGTGGATACACGGAGTTTAAGAGGAAGAGGAAATGAATCGCCTTTTTGGCACAAACGGTATAAGGGGAATTCCGGGGAAAAATCTTACCCCTCAATTTTGCACGGAGATTGGATTAAGCGTGGGTACCTATTTCTCCGGGAGAAAAATAGCGGTCGGTGGAGATACAAGATTGTCCACTCCCTATGTTAAATCAGCCGTGATTTCCGGTTTAATCGCTACAGGATGCGATGTAATTGATTTGGGAGTTTTGCCCACACCCGCCCTACAGTATTACTGCAAAACCCACGGATACCCTGGAGTTATGATAACTGCATCCCATAACCCGCCGGAATACAACGGTATAAAGGTGGTTGGCAGTGATGGAACCGAAATTCCGAGAAACGAGGAAATAAAGATTGAGGAAATATTCTTTCAGAAATCTTTCAAATACGCTAATTGGCAAAATTTGGGCAAGATAACGGAAAGAGACGCTAAAAGGGTGTATATTGAGGCGGTTGTGAAATCCGTGGATGCAGAGAGAATAAAAAAAGGAGAATTCACCGTTGCCCTTGACTGTGGGAACGGCGCCGGATGTTTCACATCCCCCTACATCCTTGATAAGTTGGGGGTTAGAGTATTCAGTTTGAACTGTAATCCCGACGGAAGGTTTCCAGCAAGGATGCCTGAGCCGAGAGAGGAAAACCTATCCATTCTTAAGGAATTTGTGAGCAAAGAGGATTTGGATTTTGGCGCAGCTCACGATGGAGACGCGGACAGAGTGAATTTTATTGATGAGAAAGGAAATTTCGTTCATGGAGATGTACTGCTTGCAATTTTTGCGAGATATTTTGTAAGGTCTGGACATAAGGTTATAGTCACCCCTGTGAGCACATCCAGAGTTGTGGAGGATATCGTTAAAATGGAGGGAGGAGAGGTAGTATACACGAAAGTTGGCGCACCGATAGTTGCGAGAAAAATGAGAGAGATCAGAGCGAAGTTCGGAGGAGAGGAGAACGGAGGATTCATATTCGGCGATTTCCAGTACTGCAGGGATGGAGGATATGCAATAGCAAAACTCCTAGAGATCATTTCCCGCGAGGACAGAAGCGTAGGAGATTTGGTATCTGAAATTCCAAGATATGTGCAAAGGAAAATAAGTGTGAAATGTCCGGAAAATCTGAAATCTAAGGTTCTGGAAATTCTTAGAGAAGCTTTGAAGGATGAGAACCCCGACCTTACCGATGGCGTGAAAATATCTGGGGAGGATTTCTCGGTACTCATGAGACCATCGGGCACGGAAGAAATATACAGAATATACGCTGAGGCAAAGAGTGAAGAGAAGCTGAATTCCATCATCAAAAAATACAAAAAAGTTCTGGAAGATGCGATAGAAGATGCATCGCGCGGTAATTGAACTAAAACATCCAAATGCGAAAATAATTTATCGCAGCCTTTTACCCGAAAGCAGAAGAACGCTCCCCAGAACGAAGGTAATTTTGAGATACGATGAAGGTAAGCTTATAATGGAGATTTTTGCCGAAGATATTTCCGCATTGCGGGCGAGCCTAAACTCTTATTTGCGATGGATAAATACCTCTCTGGAGATAATGGAGGTGGAATGAATGGAAATAAGTCCCGAGATTCAGGAGAAAATACGGCAGGCGCAACAGATTCAGCAGCAACTCCAGTTGGTGGCTACCCAGAAATATCAGATTGAAATGAGCGTAAAAGAGTTGGAAAAAACATTGGAAGAACTCGGAAAAGTAAAGGAAGATACGAGAATATTTGTGAGCATAGGCCGCTTGCTTGTGGAAGCGAAGGATAAAGAAGAATTGAAAAAGAAACTGGAAGATGAGAAGGAAACGATGGAGTTGCGATTGAAAACTTTGGAAAAACAGATAAAATTCCTTGAGGATAGGTTGAATCAGATACAGCAGGAGCTAAACCAGATGGCGAGAGGTGTGGCCTGAATTTGATCGTAATTCCACACAGCAACGCGGATGTTGATGCGATAGTATCCGCATACCTTATTTCAAAATTTTATAATGCGAGAATAGTCGTTCCCGACGAGCCAAATACTCTTGCCAAAAAAATCGCCAAAAAATTCGGAATAAAATGGTATTACGATTTGGGCGAGGATGATATCTGGGTCGTTGATGCCTCCAATCCCAACCAACTCGGCAGGTTCTCGGACATTCAAGCCAAAGTATGGATAGACCACCATCCCATGGGAAATTATCGTGCGGAAAGAGTTTATTTTAAACCGTATCCCTCATGCGTGGAGGTTGTTTTGGATTTCATAAATGAAGATTTGGGCAGAGTGGAATTGGATAGAAACGATGCTTTTCTTATACTTTCTGCCATCTATACGGATACGGCATCTCTAAAAACTGCAAAGTCACAAACTTTGAGATTGATCGCAGAAATTATGGAAAAATACAATGTGGATATCGCTTCGGTGTATGAGGAAATTTATCTACCTCAAGAAACTGCGGAGAAAATCGCGATTATGAAGGGTATGCAGAGAGTTATGTTCAGGGAGAAAGGTGGAAAAATAGTGGCTATGAGCATTGTTGGCGCTTATGAATCATCGCTTGCAAAACTCCTTATTTCCGCAGGGGCTTGCGTTGCCATAGTTGCCTCCGAGAAAAAAGGAGAGGTAAGAGTTATAGGAAGGGCTTCACAAACTTCGGGAGTAAATATCCTAGAAATTTTCAGGCAGATCTGCGAGGATTTTAAATGCGAATCCTTCGGAGGACATCAGAGCGCGGCAGGACTTAAATGTAGAGGATGCGATGCAGAAGCCATTCTCAACGCCATCGCTAAGAGAGTTATGGAGAAAATTTAAGATAGACTCATATTAACCCAAGTATGATATTTTCATCTCCAACAAAACTAAAAAGCTTTATACACCGTTTTGGCAATTCTGTAGGAAACGGTGCCGGATGTCAAATCTTTTTCTTGCTTTCACTCGAAAAAGTCCATAAACCGTTAGTCCATTCCATATCTTCAATACATTTTTCCATTGTGTTCACTTTCATTCTTTTATCCTTGAAAGTTTATACTCCATATTTATTTTCTTATCCCTCCTGATGTCTATATTTATGTGGAATATCTCGCGCGGCACTCCCATTTCCTCCATCTTCTTATCTATTTTTTCCAGTATTTCGGATAGTTGCCGAAATGTGCTTACTTCAAAAACCGTGCACATTGGACTATTGTGTACCTTTCCCGTTGATTCTTTTATTATTTTTACTGCCTCCTTAACATATCTACTCACGCTTGCACCTACTCCACTCGGCAGGACAGCGAGTTCCACTATCATAGTGGGTAGTAATATGGCGAAAAATATTTAAGTTTTGATGTGATTAACGATAACATGGTGGAGGTAAATCCTATGAAAAGGGTTGTGTTGCTTGTTGTTGGATTAGTGATTCTTTCAGGCATAGTGGCTGCAATACCTTACAAAAACGAGGTTCGTGCCGTGAACACTTTTGGACTTGTTGGACATTCCAACACCGCTTGGGTAAGAAAGTATGGAGATCATCAAATAGTTTTCGTAAGAGGTACACATTACGAAATGGGCTATCAGCACGGGGCAATGCTGGCGGATGAAGTATACAAAAATCTTTATGCTTATTTAAACGCTGTAGATGAAAGCGAGGAAGAACTTTTGCAGGTTTATGCCAAGGGTGAGCCCTACTTACCCCAAGAGTACAAAGACGAAATGCAAGGTCTTGCGGATGGAGCGCAGATAGATATAGATTTGATTCATGCCGCCCACACTATACCTACATTACATCACTGCAGTGGCTTTGCTGTTTGGGGGAACGCCACGGTAGATGGAAAGGTGTATCACACAAGAAGTTTGGATTATGGAGTTACGATAGCCTATCCGGATACGGGAGAGACGATTCAAATGTTCTCGGAGGTGATTGTGAGAAAACCGAATAATGGATATACAAGTATGATTCCTGCGTGGGCTGGGTTCATAGGCTCCGTTGATGGAATGAACGAGAAGAAGATAAGCATCGGAGAGATGGGGCAGGGTACGGATGATCATACACAGCATGGCTTGTTTATGATTTTCCGACTTAGATACACTCTGGAGAAAGCGAGCAATATGGATGAAGCAATTTACTATATGGGAATAAATCGGACATACGGATATAGTTTCATCGTCGCTGATGGAAATACCAATACGGCGCAGATGCTTGAGATGACATGGCACCATTACTACAACGGCACATGGAACGATGTTGAGGAGGCGAATGGATACAGTGAAATGCAGTATCAGATACCCTTCGCCGTCAGAAGAGGAAATCATATGATTGCGTATGAAACAGCCATGACACAGAGGGATCTTTACAATTTGCCTCCCACAGATGGTGATTTCCTCCACCTGATAAACTATCTGGAACACAGCAAGAGAATTGAGAGAGAGTACGGGAACATAGATTTTGACAAGGCACAGGAAATATTTACGGAGGCGTATCGCAGGTATCCTCTGCAATTCACCTTGCATCAGGTAGTTTTTGATCCTGCAGACCTTAAAATGAGAGTTGCCCATGCCTATCCGGAAGGAACGGGCGCGTTCTGGAATACCTTCTACGAGTATTCTCTTCCTGACATAATTTCTATGCCCGAAATCCTTAATATAAGCAATCCCACCAACGGCTCTTCGGTATCGGGAGTTGTTACGATAACGCCCACATTACTAACGGGATATGTCCCCGATGTCGTTAGGTTTTATATAGACGGTGTTGAGGTGGGAAACACAACCACCCCGCCTTACACCTTCAACTGGGATTCCTCAACCGTTGCCAACGGACAGCATGTGGTGGAGGTCAGAGCTTTTGGTGAGAATTTCTCCGCCGTGGCCTATGTTACTGTGTATGTAAACAACCTAATCTCCAATCCAAAGCCGCTTGTTATACACTACAGAACCTTTGAGATAAATCCGAATCCTATAACTATACGGGACATCGTAAAGAATCTCCATCTACCTGAGATCAAAGCAGAGGTAAAGAAAACCCGTGCCGACTGGATAATAAATACCACTCTTTATCTGAATGATACAACCAAATATGTGGACGGAAATGTCATAGTTACTAATGGCGGTTCGCTTATAATGAACAACGCCACTCTGGTTATTAACTCCACATACGACGGAGAGTTCGGTATAATCGTTAACAACGGAAGTTCTCTCATTGTCAGAAACTCAAATATTACGAACGGATCTGCAAGAATATACATCTATGTGAACTCCTCAGCTAAGAAGGTAATAGTGGAAAACTCTGAGATAAGTGGCGGCGGCTATTCCCTTGAAAAATCTTTGATGTACATAGCATGCGATAATGTGAGTATTTCAAACTCCAAATTCATCCACAATGGATATGGACTAATTATAAATGGTCAGGATACACTAACTAATACATCGCTCACAAATATCTCTTTCTATATCAAAGATGTTCTCAGACTTCCGGTTGCAGATGTTTTCATCCCTCGGGGAGCCTCAATACTTCTTGGAAAAACTGCGAATGCAACTGTAGAAAATGTTGATATCCACGGGATAGACAATGGGAAGTTGCTCAGTTTCGGAATTCTTCTTATAGAGTCTACAAACGCTCTAATCAGGAATGTGTTTGTTGAGCATGAATATGTGGGTATAGGCTTTTTAAACACGCAAAACACCTATGTAGAAAACATAACCGTCATATACTCCCATGTTGGAGGGGGATTTCTATTGGGCGCAAAATATAATGAAATAAATGGACTTAGAATGGAGCACGGCGCTGGAGGAATTGCGGATGCGTACAACGCCCCATACAACACAGTAAGAAACTGTTACATAAACGATACAAGTATCGCCATTGGGGCGGAGGAATCTGAAGGAATGATGTATGAAAATATAACCGTTGAGAATTCGCTGGGTGGCGGTTTATTTGAGAAAGCGCGGAACATAATTATAAGAAATGCAACAATAAAATCAGAATATGCTGGAATAATATTCAAAAAGGCATGTGACAACGCGATAGTGGAAAATGTGAAGATGTATATCTCCAGAGATATGTACGGCGTGGGGATAAGGAAATCCCCCGGGGTTGTCTTAAAGAATGTTGAAATTCACGGAGTTAGATATGCAGTCCACATAGAGGGGGACGAACTGCAACATTACAAAATAACCGTGAACAATGTGACCACAGATTTCGGAAATGTTGAGTATTGCTATGGAAGCGTTCCTTCAGATTTGACGGGTGGTGAGATAATCATAGCAAATGTATCCAATGTAAATATAAATATTACTTCTGCGAAATCTCCGATTTATTTAGCGTATGTGAGCCATTCATCGGTGAGCATACAAAGCAGCGATGCCGTTAGCGGAATAATGATTTATCACTCAAACAGCATAGATGTTTATGGCAGTGTGAAGAATTCCTCTACCTACGGCGTTATGCTCTATGATGTGCATACTTCCAATATCAATGTGGATGTTGATGGAGCGTGCTGGGCGTACGCATTGCACCACAGCGATGGTATTTTCATAAACGGCATTGTAAATAATATCAAAGATTCATCCATATACTCAGTGTACAGTACATTCACAGCAGATATAAATGCCACGGAATCCAACTACGGATTGATAGGAAGTTTTTCCACGATGTTCATACTGAGAAATATACCCCAAGCGAAGTACTACTATGTTGTATATAACTCCACGGTTTATCTGTGCAACTACCTCCATGTATATGTTCTTGATGCGTCAGACAATCCCATAGAGGGAGCAATAGTTAACATAAGCTTCAACGGAGTATTGGTATACTCTTCAACTACGGATGTCAACGGATATGCGGTGTTCGCTGCGCCATACGCCACTTGGAGCCCAGAAAGCGGAGAGGTGTTCAATCTCACGAAAATAGAAGTGTACTACAATTCGTTGAACTTCTCCGATAACCCCAGATATGTGGATATGAGGAGCGAGAGAACAGAAATATTCAGAGAATCCACGGTTAACGAGTTCTGGCCTGTGTTCTTGGTGACCATACTCTTTGCCGCGATCTATCTGGCAATTATCAGAAAAAACCCATTAATTTTTTTATTCTATTTCTTCTCCGCCAGTAAAGTTCAAAAGAAGTTGTGCGTAAATGTCATCCATACCGTATAGGTTTTTGGCGGATGTGGCTATGACTCCTCTGAAAGCACCTGCATTTTCCAATGCCCGAAACAGTTCTATGTTGAGTTCCTTTACCATTGATGGTCTCTCATTCAAAAGATCGTTATACAGCGCATTTGAATCTTGGGACCACGCGGCTATATTCGCCAAATCATCATCCTCAAGTATATCTATTTTAGTCAGAGCATTAATAAACGGTGCCTGAAAGCGGAAATGCACCGCGGACGATAGCATAAGGAGGGTTACGAATCCCGAAGGAGTTTTGGCGAGAACCGGATCAAATGTGAAAAGGAGCATTCCACGACCGTAACTCAACTCACGGAATATGAACTCGCTCGCCGCTCTGAACGCAAAGAGTTCTATTTGGCCAGCGGTATCGTAAATTATTATATCTCCACCCAAATCTTCTATCTCTTTCTTTATTTCATCCGTGTAGTTCGCTAACATATCATTGGCGACTATCTGTGCTCCGTTTGGACCTAAGCCATATCTGTCCATAACCTCCTCCATTGATATCCACTCTCTTACATCTATGTCTGGCGTATACGGTAAAATCTCGGCTCCCGGGTCCAAATTAACCAATGTATGGGATTTTGAGGATAGTTCTAGATAATGTTTCAAAGCTCCGCAGAGAGAGCTTTTACCCGAACCGGCGGGACCAACCACAAAGAGTGTAGCAACAGTCATACGAAATCACCCAATTTTTTAACTCCAACCAGATTTGCCTTCTTTCCCTTAACTTTTTTCTTTCCGGCGTTTGGAAATAGCTTTTTAACTGTAGCGTGGAGGTTCTCAATCCTCCTGCGTAGATATATATTCACATCGTATTCGTCCGCCAACTTCATCACAAGTTCCACATATTTAGTCACATTTCCCTCGTTGACGGTGAGTTTCAAATCCGTTCCACAATTCTCGCATTTTCCAGACAGTGGGATTCTTCTGTACTTCCTGTTGCATTTCGTACATCTAAACTGCTGCATACCGAATTTTTTTAGATTTCCCTGTATGTCGGGAAGAAGGTGGCTCGCTATTAACCGTTCAGCCACATCCCTCTCGTTCACGGCACGGGTCTTCTTAGCCAAATTCAGTTGAACCACAGCTTTTTTCATCATGTTTCCTAGAGTTTTATAAGAAGATATTAGTGGGCCCTTCGCTATGTTCGTAGTATCGTGGGTGAATCTGAATCCTTCATATTGTTTCTCAGTTCCAAGCCTCTTCTTGACTATCTCCATATACTCCAAAACTTCATCAGGCATTTTGTATTGGAGTGTGGCATAATAGAACTCCAGCGGATATTCATCCATTATATCCACATTGAGGGCTTCCTTATCTATCTCGCTCGGGTCTATGCGCAGAGATAACACTAGAGGGGCATCCATCATTCCTCCCCTCGTCACGGGTAGATATTCCCGCGAGAAGTTAAGCAGAGCATCAAGAAGGAGTATTATACTATCCTCATCTCCATCGCAGTTTCTTCGCTTGGCAGCGTGGAAAAACGGATGGGCAAAGCAGGGTTGAGCATCCGTAAATCCTATTATTCTGGCGAGAACTCCTCCGGAAGTATGGGGTGCCAATCCGACTACCAGATGTCCAATAAGATCCTCAGGTTTGCGTACATTATAATACTTCCCCATCCCGTATACCTTTTCAAGGAGTTCATCTATAAATTTCGCAACATTCACCATATACTCCGCGGCGCTCCTCGGTATTATTATATCTTGGACTTTCAACTCGCATATTTGGTCTTCGCTTTCAAGTGGTCTTCCCATATAATCCTTTACATAGCCGAGTTCTCTGGCTTTTTGCACACTTAACCCTATCTCGGAGGGGCGGAAATGAGTTATGGCTATGTCGCTCATATCATACCTTATGGTTCCGTCTTTGAAGACCCACAAACCGTACTTTGCTCTCAGAATTCCTTTCTCAAGCATTTCCGGAGTTTTGTTCGCCGACATAAGACCCTTTACTCCCTTCAACCCCTTTATTTCCGGGTTAGACAGCTTTTTCATTGCTTTCTGATAGTATTCATTGATATTTATATTCATCTTCTTTATTTTCCCCGTGAATTCTGTTCTCGTGTTGCACGAATCGCACCTCATTAGTGGTGTCTCCTTGCCGCACTTGGGACATATTCTCACACCAACATCAACCTCTATTCTTCCCGCTTCCGCCGCCTTGTTAACGAGGCGCTGGGAACCACCGTACTCCCCGACGGGGAAGAGAACATGTACGGGTGGTTTCATCTTTCTAACATCCGCCTTTTCGGGTCTTCCCATTCTCGCCCCTATTCTAATTGGGGAGCGGGGCATTATCTTAACTCCGGCCAGTTTGGAAACTAATTCTACTGGATCGGATGTACTTACTTCAACTTTCTTGGGAAATATTTTACCATCTTTGTATTCAAGACCCAGACATTTGAGTAGAGAATACGAATACCTATCATCCACCACGATTTTGCCATCACCATCCTCGTGGAAAACCCCCAGATATTTCAAAATGTTTTTTATTTTTTCGCTTCTCTTTATCATCAGATTTTTTCCATCATACTCAGAATTTTTAGCCACATAATCTCTCAAATATAGAATATCCTCCACAGAAATGTCGTGCCAGAACAGATTGTAGTGGGGGTGTAACGGTATGTCAAGAACTTCAGAAATTTCAAATGCTTTTTCGGGCGAAGGGATTTTTTCCAAGAATTCAGAGTATTTTTTATCTACATCCGCCCTTCTGAGTTCTTGAACCCACCATTCCACAGTGAAAGGAGAGGGTAACAGGGGATGGTTGTTCTCCAGAAACTCCCCGAAAGGTATGAGGATTTCACCCAAATCTATTATCTCTGCAACTTTATCCTTCAATCTCATAGCGGTATCGTAATCGTTTATTTGGATAACTCTACCATCGTTGAGCATTACTATGGGCCCCTCAATACTATCGCAGGGAACAGCACCACCCGCCTTCCCGGGGCGCTCGGTCATTACTTGTGTACCAACAGCTATGAATTCTCCGCATATAACCATCGTCGCCGGGTTGAATCCTATCGTCGCCAAACCACCTGCTCTACACCTTCCGTACCTCAGGCGAAAACCTCCAGGGCGCATGGGATGTGCGAAAATCGGGCGGCCAACCACGAGTTTGGATATATACTTATCCGATGCCTCTATCTTTATCTCTTCCTCGTCCTTCTTCGCCTTTATCCTTTTGTCGGCAATCTCTTTAATAAAATCCCAGCCCTCTATTTTCAATTTCTCAACATAACCTTTGATTTTGGGCGCCTTTTGTAATAGACCCTCCGCCAGAACCAAACACATTCCTCCCCTCACATTGTTCGTCGGAACCCTCGGTAAATCTCGGTAACCACTGACCTCATAATCCTCGGTGCCATCACCGTCTATGCAAACCGGACAGCTTCTAACAGCAATATCCACCTCCTCCATAGTCGGCATGTACTGCAATCTTTTCTTTCTATTGTATAACTGAATTTCTTCTTTATATCTCTCTATCTCCTCTTCGGTAGGCTTATACCTATCTATGCCCAACTCCTTTCTAACCACATCCGCTATAAGAACGCTAAGGGCTTGGGCGGTTCCTCCCGCACTCCTTATAGGACCAGCATAAAATATCTGAACATAATCACTGCCATCAAAATTCTTGCCTATCTTTATCTCCGATATGCCTTCAAGCGGCGCTACGAGAATTCCTTCAGTCAGTATGGCAAGACCAACCCTGACCGCTTTATCTAATGCTTCCTCCACATTTATTCTTTTCAATCTGGATGCCAATTTCTTTGCCATTAAGATGGCAACTATTTCTCTCTTCTCTTCTTTGAGCATCTCTCTTATTTCTCTAGCGATTCCCCTAACGCCTACCAATTCCTCAACTCTCTCAGCCAAGTCCTTTGCGCGGGGAATTTCCACACTCATATGAGGATCTAATCCCTTCTTTCTCGCTTTCTCCGCTATTCTGTAACACTCATCCACCTTCCGCTCAAGTTCTTCAAAGTATCTCCGCATATCTTCGCTCATCTTGACCATGATTCCACGCCCTTTTCCCTAAATTATTTCTGGAATTTAAACCATTGGTTACAACTTATTCTATGAATCTTCCATCATTCCCTTGAATTTGAAAGTTTTGTATATTTTTCTCAAGCCATCCCCAATGTGATATAGAAAAATTTATAAAAGATGTCATAATGAGGGTAGTTATGCTTGGAAAGAACTCATATCAAAAAAATAAGGGGTACAATGGAAGCAGTATTATTGGAGTTACTCTTTTAGTTGGTGCGGTATTACTATTGATCCTGAGCATAACTCCAGCAAAATCTGAATCTGTAAGTGTTAGAGGAACAGCTGATCATGTAGTTATAAATGAGGTATTTTATGATTCCCCGGGTACAGAACCAGATGAGGAATGGATTGAAATATACAATCCAACCTCAACTCCAGTAAACATATCGGGATGGTATCTGACGGACGATCCTAGTTACGAATCACCCGGCGGCGAAGGTTCTTACAGATTTCCAAATGGCACAGTCATACAGAATAATTCTTTCATAGTCGTTGCATATAATGGCACCGCGTTCTATGCAAAATACAATTTCTACCCTGATTTTGAATTTGTAAACACAACTTCATCCGTTCCCGATATGGTTGTAGTTTCCACTGGCATAGCACTCGGAAACAGTGGAGAGGATATTCATCTCTTTAATTCCTCCGGTGTAGAAATTGATGTCGTATGGTATGGAAGCTGCGGAGATTTGAACTACGCTCCTTACAACCAAACTGCAGCACCTGATGTTGCAGCGGGACATTCAATTGGCCGTAATCCCGACGGAAACGATACAGATAACTGCACAGCGGATTTCGCCGATTATGCAAATCCAACCCCCGGAGATTACAATACTACCGTAACTGAGATAAGAACGGGAGATGTTTTCATTGCAACAATATTCCTTATAGCAGGTATTATTGTATATGAAAAAAGGAGAAAATATCTTTGAGTTTGACTATATTTACATTTTCAATTTCTTTTCCTCTGTAGTTATTACATACCATTAAAACCTTTTTTTGGACATTACTCGGTATAGACAGCCTGTCAATTTTCCCTAGAAGTTTGGCTATGTCTGTATAATTGGCCGTACCCCATTTGACTTCGCATATAACTAGTTCATTCTTTGCTTTACTTTCGGCTATTATATCTATCTCTTCTCCTTTATGCAAATATTTGTAAGTAATGTATCCCTTTGATCGGAAAATTTCGTTAACAAATCTTTCAAACATATATCCGAAATATCTATTGAAATCTATTCTTTTATAAACCTCATCAACATTTCCTATCTCAAGCTCACTTATATAGGGATAAACGCACTTAAACCAAAAATTGAAGAAATTATCTTTTATCACATATAGACCTCTTTTTTTCTTGCCGTATAGTTTTTCATAGGCAATAAGCTCTATCCGCATAAGCATGTTGAGATATTTTGATATATTACCTTTATCAATTCCAGAAGCGCTCTGAATCTTTCCTGGTGTATGATTTCCTTCGGCAATGCTTCTCATAATCAAAAATAAATTCCGTGGCTCTCTGAATTCCTGTCTAAGTAAAATTTCTGGTTCACTATACAAATAGCAACCTTTTTTTAGGATTTTATTCTTGATGTTCCACTCTAAACTTCTATTCATATTGTACTCCTTTATGTAATCCGGGACATTTCCCCATATTGACCATATTTTGATTACTTTATCAGGTTTGCTATTTTGGAATAGCCTTATGAAATCTTCTATGGAAAAACCTTCAACTTTCCATGAACCTGTCCTCCGACCATACAGAGGACTTCTATAGGAAAGCACTTCATTTTCCATCACGGATATGCTTGAACCGCAGAGAATAAGAAAAACACGCCCATCCTTTATCAAAATGGTATCCCATAATCTCTGCAATTCAGATATTATTTGTGGATTGAGATCAACTAAATAAGGAAATTCATCTATTATCACTACTATCCGTTCATCTTTTTCTGAAACTTCAAGTAATGCAGTAAATATATCTTCCAATGTTTTTAAAGATTCTATATATTTTTTACCTGTGTAAATCGATACTATCTTAGCAAAGCGTTGAATATTCTCTCTAATTGATGTTTTTGCCGCCAAAAAATAAATGCCCCCAAACTTCTCAACAAATTTTTCAAGTATTTTTGTTTTGCCTATCCTTCTTCTTCCGTATATTATTACCAATTCGCTTTTTCCACTTTTGTATCTCTCTTCTAAAAATTTCATCTCTCGTTCTCTGTCCCAGAATTCTATTTGTTGTATCATCGTTATGATAAATAAGATACAACAATATTAAGATTTTGGTCAAATTCTGAACCTCGTTATCGCAGCGATTCCACCTAGGGATTTCAGAATTTTTTCCCCTTCGTGCCATATCCTCCAAATACTGTAATTGATAGGAATATTAAAATACATCCTTGTCATTTACTATCAGCATGGCTGGGAAGAAACATAATACTTTTAGGGGCACCTTACTCTTATTGATTTCCATAATAATCATCGTTATATCTCTTCTTCCTTCTGAATGGAGTTCATCTCGGTGCGATGTTCAACAACCGAATTTGAGGAATGTAGATTTCAATGTTACGGAGAGGATTCTCACATATCCCTGTGATGGACAGTACACAAATGTGTTTGGTCCGTGGGTAATGCACGAGCCAGGCTGGGATAGATATCTAATGTTTTTCTCCAAGAATTCACCAATAGATGGATATTGGGCCGACAGAATATATGTTACTTGGCACTATGGTGATGGCAAAGACCCATCTGGTTGGGAGCAACCTCTCCTTCTTTTAGAGCCAGAGGGAGAAGGTGTAGGAAGTGGCGAAGATAGATTGATAGGGGATCCTTCCGTGGTTTACTGGAACGGAAAATGGCACATGTACTATGAGGGTACGGATCAGCCGGATGGAAATAACAATAGTATATTTCATGCTGTTGCGGATGACTGGTCTGGTCCATGGATAAAGAAAGGCATGGTTGAACTTTCAGGTAACCATCAGGGTAGTGGTCTTTCTTGGCCTACGGTGTATGTTGAAAATAATGAACTTTATTTATTTTATACTGATGGTTCCTTGCACCTTCTATGCGCCAAAGCCACGGATAGTACAGGACAGAATTTCACTATGCTAAATGGAGGTAATCCCATAATTTCCGCTTGGGTAAACCGAGCTCAGGTAATAAAGTTGCCTAATGGAACATATCTTCTAACATATGATATATTTGGACAGAAAGAAATATATCAATCCTATTCTGATACCATTACTCATTTTCCAGTAGGAAGAAAAATTCTTGAAGCTAGACCTGGAGAGTGGGATAGCAACCAGACAGGCCTCCCTTGCATTCTTCCTCCTTGGAGTGGCTCAAATGAGTGGAGAATATACTATACTGGCAGAGATGATGACCCGTCTAATGGCAATGGGGATATTGGAGTAGCAGTAATTGAATACATAACGGTGAAGGAATTTGATTTGCAGATTTCACCAATTTTTCAAGCGATTATACTTGCCATCCTACCCCCACTGATTATCCAAAAATTTAGAAAAGATCTCAAATTCTGAACCTCGTTATCGCGGCGATTCCACCTAGGGATTTCAGAATTTTTCCCCCTTCGTGCCCCGCAGATATTACATGGATTTTTCCTCGTGATTCCTTGACCATCTTCATAATCTTTCTTACATCTTCTTCATGGAACTTATTTTCCAGAACGAGAAGGCATTCAATTCCTCCGCTTTCCGCGTATTTTCTGATTTCATCAATTCCGTAAGCGTATAATCCCTCTCTGCCTATCTCCTCCATCAATCTCTCAACCAAATGTGTTTCTCTTGCAATACGATATTTTTTCAGAATCGGAGAAATTTTGCCTTTGAGGAGTTCGTATATTCCCCTTATCCCGCCGTGATTGGTATTTATTACCTCCACCCTCATATCCGGATTTCTCTCCTTCAGAAATTTAATAAAATCCTCTTTTATGAATCCCGGTCCATAGATAATTATGTATTTATCCTTCGCGACTTCCTCCAATTTGGATAGAACTTCGCCGAACACTTCCCTCATATTCTCCATGCCGATATCTTTTCCTCCACTCCATTCCTTTGAATATATTCTCTCAAACGAGCTCCTTTTTATGGAAAAAATTTCAATGCTTCCGTGCTCTATCCCCACCGCTATACAACTAGGAAGTGAGGATTCCTCAACTATTTCTTTTAAGTATTCCAAATCCTCTTCCTCCCAATCCTTGCAAATTTTGATTTCATCTCCGCACTGAAAATTCAGCGTCTGGTAACTGTTCACTACATTTTCAGGCCCTTCCACTATAACCCCGTGAATCCTCAACCTCTCGGAATATTCCTGAACTTCCACCTTTTCCACCCTAACCTTAACAATCATAGGAATTCTCTCGGATTTTTTCTTCCTGATTTCGTCCCCCTTCCTTTCCTGTCTTCTGAAGCATATACCCTCCACCAAATCTCCCTCTTTGATAAGCAATGATAGAGAAACAATATCATCCATATCCTCGGGCACTATTACCTTACAATTTTCACCCTCCTCAACTATTCTCATCGCTCATTACCTCCATAAGCGTTTTCTCTATTTTCTCTGTATGCGAGCCGTACCAATATATCCTGCCGCATTTATCACATATATAGAATTCGTCAGCGTACTCCAAAACTTTCTCTGGTACCTTGCCTACGGCATATTCTCTTGGAATTTTCCTCAAAGGGTAATTGCAGATTGAGCATAAAGAGAGCATATTTTCTGATGAGAGATTCAGCTTCTCTTTCAGAAATTTTAATTGCTTTTTAAAATCCATTTCCTCAATTAAAATACTCCTAAGACCTCTTTTTATGGCTATTTTATGAAGTTCCCTATCCCTGGTGAGAATTATCCTGTCTTCCTTTTCGGCCATCTCTATTATGAAATCATCCCCTCTATCCTCGGAAAAGTAAAGAGTATCGTATCCCAAGAATCTCAAATATTTTGCGAGTTTTCCCAGCATGTTGTCTGCGATGAATTTCATCTATTAGCCTCCACCGGTCTATGAAAACTCCAATCTCTGACCAATCTGTAAATGTTACTTTCTTCAAATATTATCCAGTCCTCGCTTCCTTTATCCAGCACATTTTTCCCTAGAAAAATTTCATAGGGTTTGTAAAGGTATTTGAGAACTTCCTCCACTCTTATACCACTCAGTTTCCAGAATATTTCCGCCTCCACCCGCATATCAGGCGAGGAAACCATACAGTTATCCGTTCCTAACATAAGGATTGCGCCCATATCTACGAATTCCCTTATTCTTATCGGGAGGGAAAAGTAGAGGTAAGAGCGGGGTGTGACCACGATAGGAACATTTTCTTCAATACATATCTTCAAATCTTCCTTCGTAGCATGGTTCATATGAACTAGGTGATGAGGTCTGTAAGATAACGCGATTTCTATATCCTCGTGATATCCCTCGCTGTGATGCAGACCGAGAATTCCTTCTGTTTTCGGCGGTTCTCCGAGCGATGTACTCCACCCCACGCCGTCAGGAAAACTCTTCACTCTGCCAAGTATTATTCCCACCATCCCCATTTCCGAGGAAATTTGTTTGGCTCTATCAGCATACTGAGATTCATGGAATTCCACATAATATCCAGTTCCTGTTTTTTTCATAAATTCCAGAGTTCTGCGGTAGTAGTTCCAATCAATATTTTCCAGAATTTTCCACTTAAACCCGTTGCATCCCACGGCGGAAAGCAGATCCCTCGGAGGTTCGGTATTGGAGGACGAGTCAAGGATATGTATATGGGCGTTGAAAAATTTAGGAAGGAGAATACCACATATATCCGCGGCGTGATGCTCCTCCATAAAATCTACGATTTTTCCTTTTGATATATATAAGTATCCATCGCAAATTTCGCCCAGCCAGTAAAGCTTTCCACGGAATATGAAATCATCTTGTTGTAATTTCAATATAGTCATCAAGAACCACCACGGTATGCTCCCTCTGAACAACAATGCCCTTTCCCCTCTCTTTGAGTATCCCGTAGTTGTGTATATTCCTGTTTCTCAGTATTGAGTCATCTCCGAACCTATCCACCACCCATCTCTGGGCGAAAGGTAGCGTTAAAAATTCTCTGTACAGTTCCTTCGGCTCGGAGGATTTCAGAAGATATATGTTGCTGTTCCCTTCCTCCACAACATAGCCAACGCCATCCGTAAGAAAAGGTTCTATTGCGTAGGCGCAATAAGGTTCAAATGGGGTTTTGTCTCCATTATCGTAGTTTGGAACGCTCACGCCCGAATGCAAAATATACCTGTCCATTTTGTGACCCGTGAGATTCTTTATAACCTTATATCCGTACTGTCTTGCAGTTTTATCCGCGATTTTTCCCGCCTCGCTCACCGGCATAAACGGATAAATTTCCCTGAGTATCTTTTTCAGTACTTTTTCCACAGAATCTATCATATCCGCATATCTATTCGTGCCTACTTCCACAGTTATGGCTGTATCTGCTATGTAACCATCTATGTGGGCGCC
>Ga0190313_1000667_pt1 | contig 20072 bp, 19 predicted proteins | sample 4870071011_MG_FD_169989 | JGI IMG/M metagenome (GOLD analysis project Ga0190313, IMG submission 169989) | Hydrothermal vent sediment bacterial communities from Southern Trench, Guaymas Basin, Mexico - 4870-07-10-11_MG | ecosystem: Environmental > Aquatic > Marine > Hydrothermal vents > Sediment ...
CGGAGAGGGTGCGGATTCATCCGAAGAACCCGAAGTCGTAGACTCCGATGACGAAGATATCCTCGACCTCGATGACATACTGGACGAGGAATAAACACCGAAACCTTTTTTTCTTTTCTTATTGTTTCAATATTTCTTCTCTGTGTTTTTTCAGTATTTTCATTATACCGCTGCCGTACTGTGCGGCTTTCTTGGGTTTCATGGCAAGTTCTTTCGGAAGTCCCGATTCCACAGCTATTTTCCTCAGGAGTCCTTTTCTACCGGCACCCCTTCTTTCAGCGGGATCGAAGCTCAAAATGAAGTCAAGGAAGCCTTTCGAAAGATAGGGTGTTATGAGTTCTTTTCCGAAATGAGATACTATCCTCCTATCCCGTTCTATGCCGTGTTCCCTGAGATTTTCGAGATCCTTTGCCATTTCTTTCGAGAGATCATCTTTGTTCATGTTTTCGTAGCGCTTATACCCTCCGAATATCTCATCGGCCCCCTGCCCTGTTATTATATAGTCATACTCGGCGGATTCCGCAACGAAAAAAAGAGGGAGTTCAAAAGATATCACGATGAGATCTTCGGTATCCAGAATCCGAGAGACGGTTCTTGCTGCGGATATGACCTCATTTTCACTGAGAATGATGGTTTTTATGGGAAAATCGATCAATGCGGCTGCTTGAGGAGCCCACATAATGTCGTGTGAGCCCCGAAATCCTACGACGATACCGCCTATGTCCATTCCTTTGGAGAGAAATGCAAGGAAGGAGCTATCGAGTCCTCCGGAGAATGCCATGCAGGCCGGTTCTTTAAGGCTTTTCTTCAGTTTTTCCGCAGCATCGCCGTTCATACACCAGCTTTTTTCGAAATGTTATTTTAAGTATTCTGTGATACGGTATGCTCGCACCCTCAAGTTCGAGATAATGTCTTCCTATTTCTTTGACCTCTTCACCTTTTACTTTTCTCACATCTCCCGGGGCACCCCTGTGAATATAATATATCTCAACAGTTTCCAGACTGAGGGAGAATTTCCACTTTATTGCGTTGAGCACATCTCTCGGACCCATAAATTCATGAAAAGGGAACCCACATATGAGCATAGTGCATCGGAGACGATGTGCGTATATGCAAAAACATAAATATGAGCCCAAGATGTCCAATCGGTGACAAGGTGGCAGATAAAAGATTCAGGAGAACAACAATAGAGATGCCGGAGGAGATATACAAGCGGATAAAAGCCCTGGCAATAGACAAAGATATGACACTCCGGGAGATAATAACCGAGGCACTCGAAGAAAAGATTGAAAAGGAAGAAGGGAGTGAAAGAGATAAAGAAAGGGTGATACGCAGCGGTACGGTGTCTTCACGATTAATCAAGGCCATGAAGAGGTTCGTCACACAGGATGCCGCAATAACACTCCTGATTCGAAAATGCGAGAAGTACGGCTATGACCCGATATATCTCGAAGAGGAAAATCTGAGCGAAGACTTTATTAAGAGTCTATGCAGTAGTATGATGTACCTGTCGCACGAGAGCGAAGATATATGCTACGAGGCTCTCAAATCTGCGGTGGAGGGAGAATGATGTACAGGGATTCAATGAAAGGACTGGATAGGGTATTCATAACCGAACCGCCCACCGGCTCAGTGGTCATGATAGTGGGAAAGCCCGGTACCATGAAATCCTCAATAGCCCACCAGATAATTTCTTCGTACTTGTGGAAAAATGGAAAAGAAAGAGCGGTGTATGTAACTTTTGAGGAGACAAAAGAAAGCCACATCAGAAACATGAAGTCTCTCGGAATAAGTTTTCCTGAGAAGCAATATTTCATAGAAGACATGGCCTCTTTCAGACATGAAATAAATCCCGAAGAGGGGAGCATGTTCGGCGAAGAAGAATATGTGGGTCTTGTGCTCAAAGAGATATCAAAGCCTTTCGGACTTTATGGGAACACACCTCCGGAAAATAAGGCTACCATAATGGGATTCGATTCGATAAACGCTTTCGAGGCCCTTTTCGGCGTTGACCATAGGAAACTGAGGTTCATAATGCAGGATTTCTTTATGAGGATTCGGAAGAGCGGCATAAACGCAATAGTAATAATGGAAGGCGACCCCGATGCGCTCACACAAGAATATTTCATGGCGGATGGAATCATAGAGGTGGGGATAGAGAGAACCACGCCGCATCTTCCGAAGAGATATCTTCTTGTTCAAAAAATGAGGGGGACACAGCATGATATGGCACCACACATGATAAATCTGACCAAGAGCGGGCTGGAGATCGGTGAGCCATTGATAGGATGGAAAAATAAGTAAGGTCAACGGGAAGAATATATATGTGGAGAGACAGAAAACACGGCAGGGAGAGACAAGCACTCACGCTTTTCACAGTGTTATCTCTGATTTTATGCCTCCCGGCCCTTCTCCTGTTCCCGAACATATTTCTTTTGATTCCCCTACTAAGCATAGCCTCAAATGCTTCGACAATATACCTCATAGCAATTCATTTTCAAGAAAGAGTGCGCAATCTTTTCATAAAAAAATATTACATAATAACTTTTTTTTCATATCTTCTTTTACTGAACATACTGTATGCCATTGTTCTGATATTTCTGAGGGCCGCACCTGATGCGGATACAGCGATGTATTTGGGTATACCAATTTTAATACTATTGTATTTAATATTAATAGGTCTTATAGATATATTGCTGATTTTTCCTGAAAATATAGTTTCAAAGGCTGTCCGCAACACCATAAGATATTCCTTATTTTTCGTGTCCATGTTATTTCTAGTTCCGACATATGCCTATTCCGTTTTTTTCCACACATATGATTCGAACAATCTCGAAAAAATACACGGTGTATTTCCGGAACTTATGGCGATACAGATGGGTTTCGGAGACATACGCCCAATATCGGCGGTTTTTTTCATCATAGCGCTCATATTGATACTTCTTTCAGCAACCATACAATTTATCAGCATCAAAAATGAGACGGTAAAGCACTATTATAGGATTATGTGGGTGGCTTTGGTCCTGTCGTCTCTCATCTCTTTGTTTGCGATACTGATATTCGGCGCAATTTTCAGGATAAACTATTTCTTCTTCTATTCTCTTGAAACTATTATATTTTCTCCGGCGGTAGCCTATTATTTTACACACATCCATATATTGAAAAAACAGATCGCAAACACGAACATCGGGAAGGATGCATGGGGTGAGATAGTCATATATGTGCGGGATGGGCCAGAGGATATTCGAAAGGCGAAGGAATACTTCATCGAACAGATAAAGGGGGGGAAAAGAAGCATGATCTTTTCGGTTGAAGATCCCTCTCTCTTCTTTCCTGAAAAACAAGATATCTTGGATTCCACTCTGTATATACAGTTAACTAAAAAGGGATACATGGTCAACAACAAAACCCTCTTTCGGAACATAGAGGACCTGCTCCATGTATATTCGAGCACAATGTCCAATTTCAGAGGGGTGATAGTATACGGAAACACACTCCATAGGCTGGTCCAAGAGAAAACATCTCCGGAAAAGAAGTTGAAGTTCTATCTTCTGTATCAAAAGATGATACGCGACGGAGCTCTTATAATATCCCCCATAGAACGTGAATATTTGGAAATCGATACTGAGAGGAAAATCATTCGCACAAAGTATCCGGCGTGGCATATCAAGCCACTCATGTCGTTGAGATTCCAGGAGTTGATAAACATAATATACTCCGCAATACCCGATGAAAAAAAGGAAAGTTTCGTCACAGAGCTGTTTTCCATGAAGAGGGAACTACCCAGAATGGAGTTCGAAGATTCATATATATCAGTCGACCTAACACATGGTATTGATTCCGAGGCTTTCATATCTTTGGTAGAGAATGTAAGAAATATGGTAGTATCAAAAAATTTCATGAAAGAAAAGGATTTCGATCGTTTGATGGGCAGTCTTTTTTCCAAATACCAGGACGATTATGAAGCAACGATACTCATAAAAAAAGGAGCGATCTATTTCATAAACGGTAAAAACCCGGAGAACGCATGTATGGAAAAGGCAGCGGTCATGGCTGCAAGAGGAAGGTCACTTCTTATCATATCCAGAACAAATCCGGAGATATTGAAAAAGAGATATGCGTTCGAAGGAGATGTGAGGGTAAAATGGCTTACGAACCTTCCCGAGGGGAAAGAGGTAATAACTCCGCATCTGGAGTCCATAAAAAAGGACATCTTTGATTTTGCGGATACTCAAAGCGATGCCGTGGTTGTTCTGGATGGAATAGAATATCTTGTAAGGATACACGGTTTCAGTCCGATATTGGAACTTCTCTGGATGCTCAAAGACAAGGTCGCCCTCACGGATTCATCCGTAATCATCCCGGTAAACCTCGGTGCTCTTGAGGAAAGGAACGCTGAGACCCTAAGAAGAGAGTTCCAGTTCATCTGAGCAAAAATAGAAATAAAGGAAGGAGATGCACGGCTATGAAACTCATACTGTTAGGCGCTCCAGGCGCAGGAAAAGGAACACAGGCCAAGTGGATAAGCAAGGAATACGGTCTTCCGCACATCTCAACAGGGGATATACTCAGGCACAATGTCAAGGAAGGCACCGAACTCGGAAAAGAGGCCAAGAAATACATGGACGCAGGAGGACTCGTCCCGGACGAACTGATAATCAAGATGATGAAAGAACGGCTGGCGCAGGAGGATTGCAAAGGCGGTTTCATACTTGACGGATTTCCGAGGACGATAAATCAGGCGGAAGAGCTCGAGAAGATAACCGATATCGATGCCGTTCTGAACATACATGTGCCTTTTGAGAAACTTATTGAGCGGATAACGGGAAGGCGCTCCTGCCCGAAATGCGGTGCGGTGTACCACATAAAATACAACCCCCCGAAGAAGGACAATACGTGTGATGTCTGCGGAAGCACGCTCATTCAGAGGGACGATGACAAGGAAGAAACGGTGAAGAAAAGGCTTGAAACATATGAGAAGCAGACAGCGCCCCTTATCGACTACTACGAGAGGAAGGGAAAGCTGATAACCGTCGAGGGCCAGGAGGAGATAGAGGACACCAGAAGGTTTGTAAAGGAAGCTCTGGAATCAGTCCTTTAACTTCATAACCCTTTTAAAACCCTCTTTTCCAAGGGGCACAGTGGCATCAAGCCCCCATTTATCCATTGTGCCGTCATTGTAGATGCTAGGGTCCAGACTGCTGCCCCTCTCGTTCCTGACAATCATATCTCTCTTTGCTTGGAACCTTGTGGCGAGGGCCCATTCTACCTCTGCCGGTTTGTTGACATCTATGTCATCATCCACGACAATGACCCTTTTCATCGACCTGTGTCCCTTAAACGCGGAATCTATGACCTTTTCCGGCTGTTCCTCGCTCTCTTTACGTATGGAAACAACACCGTGGAGCCATGAGGAACCGCCGGCTGTAAGAGCAAGGTCGTTTATCTCCGCGACCTTCGAGACTTCCCTGTACATGGTGGCCTCTCTGGGCATGCCCATCATGAAGAAATGCTCGTAGGCTCCGGGAAGTATGGTGTGATACATCGGGTCCGGTGCGGAATAGACGGCATCCACTTCTATGACAGGCTGCATGCGGGTGTGGTCCAGAGTTCCGGTGATGTCCACGAAAGGCCCCTCTTCCTCGGTGTTATCCGTTATCCTTCCGAGTATGACATATTCCGCATCGGCAGGAACGGGTATATCTCTAAATTTCGTAACCCGAAGGGGCTTTCCATGGGCTTTGCGGTGGAGCGCGGAGGCGATATCCAGCTCACTCTGACCGTAATCCACGGAAACGGCTCCGGCAATCATGACCTCAAGGGGAGCACCGATGAAAATCGCTACTCTGAGTTCCTCGCCGTGTTCAATGGCCTCGCGGTACATCCTGTCGGTATGTCTACCTTCAACCAGTCTCGCTACAAGATGCCCGTCGCGCACCAGCATACGGTGATATGCCATGTTGTGCTTTCCATCCCAGACCGTGGACACTATGGCGCTCGTCAGGTATTTTCCACCGTCCTCTTCAAAGAACTTCAGTATAGGGATGTCATCAAGTCCCGATAATTTACGGGTAAAGTTTCCGTGTTCCACCGCTTTGTATGGTTCCGGGTTTTCCATGGCGGAGAGCAGTGAGGGGATAACATCCTTCTTCCTCATGTTAAGTCCTTTTGCAATCCTGTCCCTCGTCGCCCAGAGGTTTCCGACTACCCTCATCCTGTGTTCGTTGGTAAAAAGGAACGGACGGCGGGGAGCGCTCTGCAGTATCTTTGACATCTCCAGTTCGGTGGAAACGCCGTCTTTGACCAGCATGTTCTTCCTGAAAAGCCGTACATACTCTGAAACTCTCATGGAAAAGCATTGGTAGAGGATATTAAAGGGTATCGGAGCGAATCCGGAATGAATCGTTGAAAAGAGTATGGGCCTGGCAGTATACGGACAGAACAAATCGAAAGAGAAAAGATTCGAACACAGAGAGGGTACTGGCTCGGGCTCATTTTTGGGGGTGGGCCCAGGTCCTCAAAAAACGATAAAATCATAGTATGTAGATAGAATGTGTTTTCTTCCCAAATAAGAAAATCATATATTAGAGGATATTTTGAATCTCAACAAATCTCCTTTCATCATACAGGAAGTCACCGAAAGAGTCACCAAAAAGGTCACCGAAGATCAGACGACCATTCTGAGACTCACACACCATTATCAAAAACTAAGATTTCCCATCAGAACTCAGGATTTTTCTCATATCATCCATATCCCAGTGCATCACGCCTTCATCATCCATCCTTTCCAGACATTTTTTCGTGAACCCGGACTTCGACACCAGCATGAACCTCTCCTTCCTGTCTCTATTATGCCACTGCACAAGCTCCTTCTTCTCCATAAGCTCGTCCAGGACATCACACCCAACAGCCCTGTTCCTCCATTTCACTTCTCCGAAGAGTATCTCCTTTTTAGATTCATTCAGGGCGACAACATCGATCTCCACATCTTTCTTCCACCACCTTCCGACAGTGCTGTACTCTCCGATGAGCATCTCCCTGACCACATCTTCCGCAGTCTTGCCTGTGTAAGAGTCGATGTTTTTCTTCAGATAGTTCAGGGGTTCTTCCGTATCACCCATCTCTATGTTTCCTCTGAACCGGTCCACGAATCTCAGCCAGAACCTGAAATAACTGTCGGATATCTCATACATGGAATTCCTGGCCTTCGGAGGATTTGTAACTGGAACTATCTTGCGGACTATTCCCAGATCCATAAGTATGGAGAGGTATTTCGGAATGTCCTTGGCATTCATATATGCGGAATTGGCGATCTCGGTTATCCGGGAGTTTCCTTCGGCCATGCTTCTCAGTATGGCAGTGTATCTGCCGATGTCCCTCAGCTCTTCTCTGAGAAGGAACTCGGCCTCATTGTACATGAAGTGGCCGGGATTGAAGAAGGTCTCCTCAACATCCTTCATGAAACCGTTCTTGAAATAGCCGTGATACAGAGGAACCCCGCCGATGGCAGAATATATACGCATGACCTCATCAACTTTCTTTCCCGGGTGGAATTCCATGATATCTTTGAACCTCATGCTGTTTATCCTCATCCTTGAGACGAAGCGTCCGTATAGCGGGGATCTCATATCACTCCCCACTCTTTCGACCATACCCATGGAGGAACCGCTGAGTATGATGGTGATGTCCATGTCGGAGAGGATCTCGTCAAACACATACTGCATATCACCCATGGATCTTCTGTCATTCTCGATAAGATACTGGAACTCATCCAGCACCACCACATAACCCTTCAGATACGGTTTCAATCTCTCGAAGAACTCTATAAGTCCCTCTGCCTTTACATACGGCAACCCTTCCACGGATGCCGCTTTTGTGAAGTTGTCCACGTTCTCTCTTATGCTCCGGTCAAGACACATGAGATAGAGGCCTTTTCTGTTCTCGATGAGCTTCTTTATCAGATACGTCTTCCCTATTCTTCTTCTTCCGTATATCAGAACAGCCTTGAATCCGGGTTTCTCACAGGTCTTCTCCAGTATCTCAAGTTCCATTTTACGGTCAACAAAGTTTCGGATTGTCATCATTATACTCTTAATCCGAAAGACTATTTAAAGTTTTTGTTAAGCTACAATCGATAGTAAAAACACACAATTGAAATAAGAAATGAAAACACAGGGGCTCTTATCGCTCAAGCACACAGCGAGATTCCAGATGGAATGGATTTCTGCATGATATGAAAGAATTAAAGAATATCTAAAAAACTGTTTAGACGACGTATTCCTGAGTAAAACAAAAATATTAACTTAATAAAATATATTTAGTGGGCCTGGCAGTATACGGACAGAACAAATCGAAAGGCAAAAGATTCGAACACAGATAGGGTACTGGCTCGGGCTTATTTTTGGGGTGGGCCCAAGTCCTCAAAAAACGATAAAATCATAGTATGTAGATAGAATGTGTTTTCTTCCCAAATAAGAAAATCATATATTAGAGGATATTTTGAATCTCAACAAATCTCCTTTCATCATACAGGAAGTCACCGAAAGAGTCACCAAAAAGGTCACCGAAGATCAGACGACCATTCTGAGACCCACACACCATTATCAAAAACTAAGATTTCCCATCAGAACTCAGGATTTTTCTCATATCATCCATATCCCAGTGTATCACGCCTTCATCATCCATCCTTTCCAGACATTTTTTCGTGAACCCGGACTTCGACACCAGCATGAACCTCTCCTTCCTGTCTTTATTGTGCCACTGCACAAGATCCTTCTTCTCCATAAGCTCGTCCAGAACATCGCACCCCACAGGTCTGTTCCTCCATTTCACCTCTCCGAACAGTATTTCCTTCTTTTTCTCATTCAGGGCAACGATATCAATCTCATCCCCACTTCGGTTCCACCATGAACCGACCTCAGGCCATTCATCGGCAAGATATCCTCTTACGACCTCTTCTGCGATCATTCCGACATGGGAAGGCAGGTCTTTCCTGATTATTTCACTGACTTCCGCAACCTTTTCCATCTCAAGCTCGCTCTCATAGGGAAACACATATCTGAACCAGAACCTGAAAAAGGGGTCATCGATGACATATCTCCCCTTCCTTGATTTTCTCTGGTCTTCTGTGACAGGCACCTCCTTGCGGACAAGGTCCATATCGTTTTCGAGCACAGACAGATAGAAGGAGACCTTGTTCCTTTCCATGCCGAGCATATCTGAGATATCCCCCAGTCTCTGTTTTCCCATGGAGATGTATTTGAGGACAGAGAGATAGGTTGATGCATCCCGGGTCTCCGAGCGTATCAGGTATTCGGGCTCTGAGTATAGGGGAGCACCCTTTCTCAGGATGAGTCTTTCCACATTGCTAATGATGTCATGGTCCCACTGAACATCCTGAAGATATGCAGGGGTTCCGCCGAACACCGAGTAGAAGTCCATTCCTTTTGCAACCTCGCCGGCAAGTGAAAAGACGATATCCGGTCTGAACGGTCTCAGTTTCATGTCAAGCGTTCTTCTACCGAACAGGGGAGCATTTCCTGAAAGGGCCAGAGAATGTATCATTCCCATGGACGAACCGGTAAGTATGAGATTCATGCTCTCGCTTGAGTCCCAGATGTCCTGGAGTATGGAGATAGCACCTTCTATGCGTTCCAGCCTCTGGAACTCATCAAGGACGCTTATCCTGTCCAGAGATGCCAGATACTCCATGAACTGTCTGAAAGAGCTGAAAGGGGATCTCAGAAGAGGATTTCCTGTATATCTGTAAAGGGTCTCTGCCAGATATCTGAGCATAGCACCCTCTGATTGCAGAGGGATATACAGATAGACTGAATCCCTGTTCTCTATGAACTTTTTCACCAGAGCCGTCTTTCCAACCCTTCTGCGGCCATACAGAACGACCATGCTTTTCTTCTTCTGCATGGCATCTTCAAGCATCTGCATCTCCTTTTCACGGTCTATGAAATCCATCAAGTCGTAAATAGTCTATTTGTATTTGAACTTTTCTGAAAACCCACGCCAATCGGATGACGTACCGATGAAAACTGTTTTACAAGTTATAATAATTCAAAAAAATTCTAAATATTGATGTAAAGTGTACAAAACTCGGTTAAAACATATTATAGTACTCTTAAAATATATTTAGTGGGCCTGGCAGGATTCGAACCTGCGACCATCTGGTTTCTCTCCGCAGGCGAAGAACGCACCGCGGTTATGAGCCAGACGCTCCACCACTAAGCTACAGGCCCAGCAGGGTTGCAATACTGTAAAAGGTTTTTAAATTTTGCGAGCGAGCAGGTGAGGGCGAGTGGAGCAAAGTAATATCTTTGCGACCTAGCCTTCCGCACGGAAGGCGTCGTTCTTTCTCATCTACGGGCTTCCTTAGAAGCCCTCTGTTCGGAGTGGAACTCCTCACACGGCGTCTTTCTTTGGAGCCCGAAGCCAGCACAGCGAGCAACAAAGAAAGAGCCCGTATTTAAGATTTTCAGGGATGTGCGTAGTATGCAACAACCTTTCCGCCGTTTACGGAATCTATCCTCACGAATCCGAATCTCTCGAACTGCACCATGTCATCCGGTTTGAAGTCAAGAAGGGAGCGCTCCCCAAATCCTTTTTTAACGCTTCCGTCAACCATCACGACCTCCGTATCCACAGGTTCACTCACCCACTGTATTCTTGGGATGTCCTTGTTCGGAATGTCCGTGAACTCCGATTCTTCGTCAAGGATTACATTGAACAGGTCCTTCAGTCGTATCTCCTTCCCTTCGAGTTTCTCGAAATCCTCTTTTGATATGTATATCTCATCAGCTACCGTTATCTTTCTTGTCCCCAGGTCCTCTTTCGGGTGATTGGTGAGTTCCACCTCTTTAAGGTCAGGCGGATTCTTCACCTTTATCTTCACAGGGTCCGGCACGAACATTCGTCTTGGCGTGTCCGCATCCAGAAGCTTTCTGTTTTCGGAGTAAAGGTTCTCCGCAGGCACCTCTATATCATTCTGGCTGAGCCCGAAGGAGAGTATGAAGGAGCGTATCGCCTCCGGTTTTATTCCCCTTCGTTTCAGGGATTGCAGGCTCCATGTCCGTGGGTCATCCCATCCTGTGAACTCCCCGCTCTTCACTTCTTTACTGGATTTGCTCTTGCTCAGTTTCGCCTCCTTTATTCTTAGCATTCCGTAGTGTATGAATTCAGGCCCGTCTATTCCGAATGTTTTCCACAGATGCCTTTCCATAAGGTCCTCCATCACGAGGTCTTTTCCGCGAAGAACATGGGTCATGCCGAGAACATGGTCGTCCACGGCCCACGAGAACTCGAGGAGCGGCCAGACATGATATTTATCCCCCACACGGGGGTGATCCCTTTTCGAGATTCTGAAAAGTACCCTGTCCCTGAAAGCGGGATTCGGATGCTTCATGTCTGTCTTTATCCTGAGTATTGCCTTTCCCTCATCATATTTTCCGGCAAGCATCTCCTTCCATTTGGCGAGATTTTCTTCGACGCTCCGATGCCTGTGCTCGCATTCGATGCCCTGCTCCCTATTCTTCCTCATCTCTTCGGCCGGGCACTCGCAGACATAGGCCCCATCGAGTTTTATCAGCTTTTCCGCCCACTCGTAGAAGAGCTCCAGACGGTCTGATTTGTAAAAAGCATCATCGTAGTTCACGCCCATCCATTTCAGGCCTTCGGCTATGAGCCCGTATGCCTCCGTATCAGGCAGCTTCTCACTGCTCCCTATAGTATCGTCGTAGACCAGAAACAGCTTCCCTCCATAGCGCTTAACATACTCGTCGTTCAGTATGGCCATCCTCGCATTGCCTATATGCAAGGGTCCGGATGGATACGGGGCCATCCTCATGACGACGCCTTTCTCGGCGTTCTTGAGCTCAGGAAGTTCGTGACTCTTCTCTTTTTTCTTTCTTTCCATGAGCTCAGGGGCCACATCTTCGAGCATCTTTTTCTGTGTTTCAAGGTTTAGTTTATTTATTTCGGATACTATCTCACGGACGAGAGCGCCCACCTCTTTCGCTTTTTTCTTCAGTTCAGGCTCTGCGGCCATCACCTTCCCCATGACAGCCCCGGGATTCGCTTTTCCCTCGTAGAATATGGCGTTCTGAAGTGCATATTTCGTGAGCAGTTCTCTCAGTTCGTTCATGCCCTCCCGATTAAAGGCTTCCATATATGAGATTTGGGTAAAGCATACAGAAAGCTTTAAATACCCCATTTATATAGCTTATAAACCAAAAGGAGGATGAGCATTTGACAGACAAACCGAAGATAAAGATCGAGAATGTGGTAGCGTCCACATCGTTGAGGGATGACCTCGACCTTCCGAAGATAGCACTCAGCCTTGAAAACTCAGAATATGAGCCGGAGAAGTTTCCGGGACTTGTTTACCGGATAAAAGAACCGAAGACAGCCACGCTTCTTTTCAGGAGCGGAAAGGTCGTATGTACCGGCGGAAAGAGCCTTGAAGAGGTCGAAGCGGCGATAGACCATCTCGTGAAAAAGGTCGAAGCGGCGGGATTTCCGGTAGACAAGAAACCCATCATTCATGTTCAGAACATTGTGGCATCGTCTGATCTCGGAACACCGATAAATCTCAATTCCATAGCCATGTCATTCGGTCTTGAAAATGTGGAGTATGAGCCGGAGCAGTTTCCGGGACTTGTTTACAGGATGTACGATCCGAAGGTCGTTCTTCTCCTCTTCGGCTCTGGAAAGCTCGTATGCACAGGTGCAAAGAAGCCCGAGGATGTCGAGAGGGCGGTGGAGAAGATAGCGGAGGAGCTTAGGAAAATAGGCCAGCTGCCGTGAGTAAGATGCAGATACTGGACGACCACATGCATCTCCAGTTTCAGGGCGATAATGTCATTGCGGTTAAGGAGTTCCTGAAGCTCGGAGGGACACATCTCATAATGTCGCATATGCCCTATTCAGATATGCCCCTGAAAAGCACGGATGATTTTCTGCTCCAGTATGAGCGCTCCCTTTCAATGGTTGAAAAAGTGCGGAACGAGACCGATGCGGTCATCTGGCTCACCGTGGGGCCGTATCCGGCCGACATTCTCAGATTGATGGAAGAGCATCCCCTTGAAAAAGCGAAGGAGATGATGATGGAAGCCATGGAAATCGCGGCAAAATGGGTTGAAGAAGGAAAGGCGATAGCGATAGGAGAGGTCGGAAGGCCGCATTTCGAGGTCAGTCCCGAGGTCTGGGATGCCAGCAATGAGATCCTGAGATGCGGTATGGAACTTGCAAGGGAGCAGGGATGCGCTGTAGTACTTCATACCGAACATTCCACTCCGGAAGGCTGGATGGAACTGGCATCATTTGCGGATAAAGCGGGTATGGAGCGCGGCAGAGTCGTCAAGCATTTTTCTCCGCCTGCGATACTTCCCGAGGAAAATCAAGGGCTGTTCCCGTCGGTTCTGGCATCAAGGGACAACATAAGAAGGGCGCTTTCCAAGGGAAACAGGTTCACCATGGAGACGGACTACATCGATGACCCGCGTCGGCCCGGGGCTGTTCTTTCACTCAGAACGGTTCCGAAAAGGACAAAGGCCTTCCTCGATAACGGAACAATGACCGAGGAAGACGCATTCAGGATACATAAGGAGAATCCGGAGAGGGTTTACGGAGTTGAGATCGAGTGAAGCGCGGAGGCAGAAGAGGCAGGGGCAGGAAAGGAAGACGCAATAAGGAGATGGTCCAGATAGCGAAGGAAAGGATAGAAATCCTTTTCGATATGGCCGAGAAGCAGGCTCTGAAAGGAAGACAGGACAGGGCGAACAGATATGTCCAACTTGCAAGAAAGATAGGGATGAGATACAATGTTCGGATACCTCGGGAATACAGGATGAGATACTGCCGCAAATGCGATTCCTTCCTTCTTCCCGGAGAAAATGCGAAATATCGCCTAAACAATGGAAAAATAAGCGTGACCTGCCTGAACTGCGGCCACATATATAGGCACCCCCATCTGAGAGAAAAAAAGGAATCACATTGAACTTAGGCCTCTGTCTATCCTGTGCAGACCTTCAATAAGTCGGTCGGTCCGTGCCGCATAGGATATCCTTATGTAGCCTTCACCGGCTATCCCAAAAGCTCCGCCCGGAGTCACGGCCACCTTATATTCTTCAAGAAGATGTTCCGCAAGCGAGAACGAGTTCACCTCTGGGAGGTACTTGGCAAATATGTAGAAGGCACCGGAAGGTTTGAAAGCGTCAAGGGTGTGCATCTCATCTATCTCTCCGAGGGCGGCCAGCCTTCTCTTTGCGAACTCCTTTCTCATGTCCTCCACACAGGAAGAACACTCTCTCAATGCCGTTATGGCAGCCCTCTGTATGAACGGTGCTACGCAGGTTATGCTCTGCTGCTGCAATTTGTTGATGGTGTCCGTCAGGTGTTTGGGTGCGGCTATCCAGCCTATGCGCCATCCGGTCATGGCATAGGCCTTCGAGAATCCGTTTATCGTCATGGTCCGTTCGTGCATGTTTCCGAGAGAGGCTATGCTCACATGTTTTCCACGATAGATGAGCTTTTCATATATCTCGTCACTGAGAACATAGAAGTCGTAGTCTTCGGCAAGGTCCGCTATCACTTTCAGGGTTTTTTTGGGATATACGGCACCAGTGGGGTTCGAAGGAGTGTTGATAACAAAAAGTTTGGTCTTATCTCCGACAGCGTTCTTTATGTCCTCGTCCCTCGGAATAAAGCCATCCTCTTCCTTTGCCCTCAGGTCAACGCGCTTTGCACCGGAGAATATGCTTATTGCGGAATATGAGACCCAACCCGGGTCCGGGAGTACGACCTCATCGGTATGCTGCATAACGGACTGGGATGCCATGAATATGCCGTGTTTGGCTATGGTGACGATTATGTTCTCAGGCCCGACATCTATCTTGTTCTCCTCCTTCATCTTCCGTGAGATCTCCTCTCTGAGCTCCAGTATACCACGGGAAGGCGCATAATGGGTTTCACCGCGGTCGAGAGCTTCCTTGGCGGCATCTATTATCGGTTTGGGTGTGGTGAAGTCGGGTTCTCCTATGGATAGAGAAATGACATCCTCGCCTTTCGCACGCATATCGGCGGCCATCTGGCTTATCTTAAGCGTGGTTGACGGAGGAAGTCGGCGGGCTCTTGCTGATATGCCCCTCATATGGCGATCATCCCATGAGTTTGACCATCAGCCCTTTCTGGGCATGCAGCCTGTTTTCCGCCTCGTCAAAGACAACCGAGTTCGGGCTATCCACCACTCCGTCCGTGACCTCATGCCCTCTGTGCGCGGGTAAGCAGTGCATGAATATGTAATCCGGTTTTGCATGCTGCACGAGCTCTTCATTGACCTGATATTTCCTGAAAATGCGCTCTTTGACAGCAGCCTGTGCCTCTTCGCCCATTGAAACGGCGACATCGGTGTATATGACATCCGCATCCTTGACGGCCTCGATCGGCTCACGTACGATATCCATCTTCGTTCCCTTATCGGCGGCTATCTCACGGGCCCTCTGCCATATGTATGCATTCGGCTCGTATCCCTCCGGGCATGCAATATAGAAGTCCATGCCGACCATTGCAGCACCGAGAGCCAGAGAATTGGCGACATTGTTCCCATCGCCGACATAGACAAACTTCAGGCCTTTGAAATCCCCTTTATGCTCTCTTATTGTGAGGAGGTCCGCAAGTATCTGAGTGGGATGCTCCACATCGTCCAGTCCGTTTATCACCGGCACCGTCGCATTCTTTGCAAGTTCAAGCATGACATCATGACTGAATGCCCTGTACATTATGCCGTCTACATACCTCGAAAGGACCTTTGCCGTATCCGCCACGGTTTCCCCCCTCCCCATCTGCATGTCTTTGGGGCTGAGATATATCGCATGGCCTCCAAGCTGGGTCATCCCTGTTTCGAAGGATATGCGTGTCCTCGTGCTCGGTTTCTCGAATATCATTCCAAGTGTCTTGTTCTTCAACGGCTCGTATATCTCTCCGGACTTCTGCCTCTTCTTTATCTCGGCGGACAGGTCCAGTATGTTCATCAGGTCATCCTTCACATCCAGCATCGATATTACATCTCTTTTCATGATATCTTCTCCTCTTTCTTTATCATCTTTCTTTTCTCGAAAAGGAATTTCATATTTCGCTTGCCGTCCTTCCATGAGTTGAGTTTCACCTCACCCTTTCTGGGCCGGTATCTGATGGGAACTTCCTTGGCTTTCAGTTTTTTGAAGGCCTCTATCTTTATCTCTTCGGACAAGGGCATGCCGTCGCTCGTGAGCCTGAGTTTCCTGAGAGCGCTCTTTCTGAACACCCACATGCCGGATTGAGAATCTTTAAGGTGCATTCCGAAAAGAAGGTTCATGGCCTTTGCCAGCATCCAGTTCCCGAACTTATGCGAGGTTGTCATGGCCCCTTTCTCCATATCGCTCAGGCGGTCCGTGGTTATGAAGTCCAGACCCTCCTTTTCAAGCATTTTCACTAGTCTCGGTATATCGGATGCAGGGTATGTGGTGTCTCCGTCCAGAGTGATGATTATGTCTCCTGCGGCCTTCTCAAAACCGGTCTTATAGGCCCTTCCGTATCCTCTTCTCGGTTCATCGATTATTTTCGCGCCTTTTTCTCTTCCAATCTCTCTTGTCCTGTCCTTCGAGTTGGTATCCACCATGAGTATCTCATAGTCCCAGCCCGTGGGTTTCAGTGTCGAGTTTACCTCATCCAAGACCTCTCCGATGGATTCCTCTTCGTTCATTGTGGGGATAATGACTGATATCTTCACAACGGGGCATTTTGAGGGGGGTTATATATGTTTGTGTTGCAAAGAGGCTATTGTTTCATGTATGCCTTCCTCAAAGGAATGTTTCGGCTCCCATCCGAGGGTCCTACGTGCAAGGGAGATGTCTGCCATGGAGCGCTCCACCTCGCCTTTTCTCCCGGGAGCATGCTCGGGCTGGATTCCGCACCCGGTCACATCAGCAATCGTTCCTGCAAGCTGATTTATGCTTATTTCGATACCAGAACCAAGGTTTATGACATTTTCTCCATGGTCAATAGCTGCCATAAGCTCCAGTCCGCGGACAAGGTCCTTCACATACACGAAATCACGGGTCTGTTCTCCCGTGCCGAATATCACAGGAGCCTTTCCATCGAGGCAGAGAGAGATGAACTTCGGGATGACAGCAGAGTATTCGGAAGATGTGTCCTGCCGCGGGCCATACACATTGAAAAACCGTGCTGAGACACCCTTGATACCATAGAGTTCCGAGTAATTCCTGACAAGGTGCTCGGAAGCGAGCTTCTGGGTTGCATAGGGAGATAGTGGATCAACAGGCGTTTTTTCACTTACCGGCATATACTTCGGATCTCCATAAACCGCACAGGAGGATGCAAAGACAAAAGATTCCACATCCATCTTTCTAGCCAGTTCTAGCATCTTCACAGTACCAGTGATGTTTATCTCTGCGGTCTTTATGGGACGGTTTATGCTATCCTGCACTCCAGGAATGGCTGCAAGATGGAATATGACATCCACATCGTCTATATAAATGTCTTCCAGGATAGAGGCTTTGATGAATCCAACGTTCAATCCTTTCAGGTTCTCCTCGCTGCCGAGGGAGAGATCGTCCACCACGATGATATCGTTGTTGTGTGAGAGGTATTCTGCAAGGTTAGAGCCTATGAAGCCCGCACCGCCAGTTATAAGTATATGCTTCTGAGACAGATACATGGAGAGCACATTATTTTCAAGTATATGGAACTTTGCGCGGCGAAGCAGTTTATATATGGGAGCTTATTGGGTGTTATGGAACTTCCCGGCAAGAAGTTCATAAGAACAACGGCCATAGTCGGCGTAGGAAACACATCAGGGAGATTACTCGCATTTCTTTTCATGATTGTGGTTGCTAGAGTTCTTTCCGAAAGAGATTACGGAGAGGTCAGGTACATATTGAGCATAGCCACTGTGGCATCTACTGTTGTAGCAGCGGGCCTTCCAAGTACAATGAGCCGTTTTCTAGCCAGATATTATAAAGAAAATTATAAAAAAAATATATATTTTACAAACACACTGGTGCTTTTCCTTATTTTTCTGTCTGCAACACTAGTGGCATCTCTGTTATTATTCCCAGACACGCCCATGATAATCTTGGTCATAATAGGCTACTCTGTACCACTCCTCTATATGGGAATAGTTCGAGGCCTGATGCAGTACACGAAGTTTGCACTGATGAGCCTTCTCAGGAACCTGATAAAAATAATCATTCTGGGATTTCTCGTCCTGTTCACAAGTATGACAGGAACATATGTGCTACTTACATATGCTTTTGGTGGCTGGATTGCGATACTCATACTTGAGAGATACAGAGCCTCTGAATTATATGTGTTTAAAAATGGAATAAGCAGAGATACAATGAAAGAACTTCTGACATTCTCCATTCCCGTATTCATAACGACATTTGCCTTCGTTCTTATAACCCAGAGCCCTCTGATTGTTCTGACCCAGGAGATAGGTTATGAATACGGAGCAGTTTTTTCTACAGCCTTTACATTCACTCTGCTTTATTCTTTCGTCCCCTTCGCCGTGCTTACCATAGCCATGCCGAAAATAGCATCTATGAGAGATAAACAGAGACGAATTAAGGTGTTCTCGCAATCTGCTGCAATTATAGTCTTTACAGGAGCTCTTTTGATTTTGTTGACAATAATAGTAGGAAAATGGGCGCTACACATCTTGTTTGAGGGCAAATACGACAGTTCCTATATACCCATGGTCATTCTCTCAGTTGGAAGCATATTTATGGGTCTGAGAAATACATATTCTGCGCTTTGGGAGGGCGGAGGGAGACCCACACTGAGCACTTATGACACGGTCTTCGGAGGACTCATGACTCTTGGTAGTGCACATATACTTGTTCCTTTGTACGGTGTCAATGGTGCGGCATACTCTTTTGTTATCGGAACTCTGTCATCGGTTCTCCTGAGCACTGTTTTCCTATCCATGTATCTAAGAGGAAGATTTGAGATGGATTAGTTCCTGCCCAGCCAGTATTTCATCATGTTCCTGTGCCGTTTTCTGTTGTATTCCTTTATTTCCTCATCATCAAGCTTTGGTTTCCTGTTCACCCACGACTGAAAATATCCCATTATAAAGGCAAGGGACTCTTTTATCCCGGTGTTGCTAGCTATGGACAATGCTCTGAGGGCTGCAACATATGCAGGATAATGTCTGAAGTACACGGATTCGCCGACTTTTTTGAAACCGGTCCATCTTCCCATGGCCGAAGAGGTCAATCTTGTCTGGTATGCTTTCACATCCTTTAAGAGACCGATGTTATATCCCTTCAACTGCGCTTTAACATTGGACACTGCATCGGGGGAGTATGTAGAGAGATAACCCCCGCTCTTTTCGAAACACTCCCTTGTCCACACGCGAGCAGCACCGCGAGGGAGATCATCCCTAGTTTTATCCATAATATATCTGTCCCCATTCCAGGAGTATATCACCCCGCTAGCCACACCCAGATTCTTATTTTCCATCTCTTCCATAAGTATTTTGAAGTAGTCCGGTTCAAGTATTATGTCGGCATCAAGGAGCGCGATATATCCGTATTCCAGACCTTCTTTTTCAGCAGTTTCAACCGCTTTATCAAAACCATACCTACAGACATCACTGTAATGAACCCCTATGTCCCACCTTGTCTTTTCAGGGAACTGTACGACTACTATGAAAGGGTATTTTTTCGACATTTCCTTGAGAATCTCAGGACCTCTGTCCTCGCTCCCATCATCCACTATTATCCACAGTGTAGGGGAAATTTTCTGTTTCACAACAGATTCTACCAGTTTTCGCAGATTATTTTCCTCGTTTTTCATGGGAGTTACCAGAAGGTATGATTTGGGATTGAGCATCACGTTAGCAAACAAAGGCCATGTATTTAGATTGTTCGGCAAGTGCTCTGTTGCACAAATAGTTTTATAAGCCATGGTGCCATACTTTCTGGTAAATAAGCAGAAAGCTATGGGTGGGATGAGTGAAATTTATAATAAATTTCACGAATAGACCTCCTGCAATAACAGAA
>Ga0190313_1000668_pt1 | contig 20061 bp, 25 predicted proteins | sample 4870071011_MG_FD_169989 | JGI IMG/M metagenome (GOLD analysis project Ga0190313, IMG submission 169989) | Hydrothermal vent sediment bacterial communities from Southern Trench, Guaymas Basin, Mexico - 4870-07-10-11_MG | ecosystem: Environmental > Aquatic > Marine > Hydrothermal vents > Sediment ...
GTCTAGCAGCCTGTCAGGGTCAACTCCGCAGAAAGGGTTCACGTCGAGGTACGCGAAGACGTCGAGCACGTAGCCCCCCTCCTCGGAGCGTCTGAGCTCGACGTGGACGTCGATCACGTAGATGTACTTGGGCTGCACCCTCTGCGATATATAGTCGACCACCGCCTCAGCTACCCTGCGGCTTACCTCCCTCACGTCCTCCTCGCTAAGCTTCCTCATGCTCGGCTATCCGCCGACGACCCCCTCCCCCTTGGCTGACAGCTCCTCAGCTATCTTCTTCTCCAGGTCTCCCAGCTGCTTCCTCAGCAGCTTCTCCTGCTTGTCGAGCGTCATTATACTCGCTTCAGCAATCTCCTTCTTCTCCTTAAGCTCGCTAAGCAGGTCCCGCTTGGTGGAGGAGACCATTATGGGCCCGACGATCTTGAACACCGGCGTCTCGTCGCTAGCCTTCTCGAGCTCTCTGATGGCCCCCTCAAGCTCGTTCAACCTCACCTGCCACTGCTGCTTGCGTATGAGGATCGCCTGGAGCTGGTCGCGGAGCTGCTGGAGCCTCTGCAGCTGGCCCCTCAGGCGCGGTGGCAACTGCTCCCCCATCCGGAACACCTTGAGCGGGGAATTGCTAGTAGATAGTCCTAGCCGCGCTTTTTACCTTTTGCCCCAGCTGAGCCCAGAGCAGCCCTCAGCGATGAGTCCACGGAGTGCATGAGCCTGAGGTAGCTATTAACGGCTGCCCTCAGGCCCGACAGGTCAGAGGTCTCGATCTCCAGCACTAAGGCATTGCCCTCTGCGCGCAGGGAGGCTCTCACCCTAGGCGAGGCCGGGGTCGCTATGTCCGGGAGGAGGGCTCGGAGCAGCGCCTCTCTCGCTCTCTCGTCCTCAACATGCACCTCTAGCCTGGCCGCTAAGCGGGGCTCGGGCACCTGTAGACCACCCTCCTGACCCTCATTAGGGGGCCGACCACGTCTAGCTTGCGCAGCGATAGAAACTTGAGAATGAAGCTCAAGTCCGGCTTGCCCACGCGCTCAACGAGTAGGGCTGCCTGGGAGACCCCCCTGAGGTCATCTATCGAGCTAGCCTTTATTGTCAGCAGCCCGAGCGCCTCTCCCAGCGCTAGCGCCAGCGCCTCCGCCTCGCCGCCCTCGAAGTACCCCACGACCTCGCTCTTCACCCTGACTGGTCTCGCGTCCGGCATCTCCCTCACGAGCTTCACACCCCTGAGTTGGATTATGAGGGGGTAGAACTCGAACTCGTCCTCGTAGACCTTCATGAAGACTATGCGGCCGGGGTTGCCGTGCTGCCCCCGGCAGACTATCACCACGGTATCCGACCCCCGCCTGTAGGCCTCAGCCGCCAGCTCGTCTATGTTCATCTTGCCCCTGTTTACATGAGAAGCTCTCGGCAAGGCCCTCGCGAGGTCCTTGACAAACGACCTCAGCCTGGGGTTCGGGTGCCGGCTGGTCGTGATGAGTATCCTCGCCCTCAAGACTACCTCAGACCCATTTGCTTAAGCTCCTCCGGGGCGAAGGTCTTGCCCATGACGGTCCTCGGCACCCACGCGCCGCCAGCGAAGGTGTAGCCACACTTGCGGCAGTGCCACACGCCAATGCTAATCCTCCTCAGCGTCCCTAGCGTCCTGCACCTGGGGCATCTGTGTGGCCCTCGCATCCTCCTCTCTATGAGGGCCACCTTCTTCCTCAGCGTGGAGCCGTACCTGGCCCCGAACCTCCCAGCGGGGCCAACGATCTTCGTCCTCCCCATCGCTGATCCCACCCACACTCCCAGCTTACCCGTAATAAGCCTTTCGCGCTAGGCCTTCAGCTTGACGACGGCCTCCCTGAGCGACATTGACAGCTTGCGGGCCAGGGAAGCCGCCCTCACGACCTCCTCGCACGTGAAGGTCCCCCTGAGCCCCTTCTGGATGGCGCACAGGTTGCCCTTGCCATCTATGCCGAAGGTTATCCTGGCGTCCATGACCAGCTCCTCCTCGTAGCACGGGTCGACGACGATTTCGCCGCCAATCTTTGCGAAGGTGACTGTGACTGGCACGTCCCTCATTGGCAGCCCCCTCCTCTCCTCCTTGACCCTAACCTCTGTCCCCCTAACCTCGACCTCAGGGATCTTGGCCGTGTAGAGGGCGGCCACAGCGGCAAGCGCTGACGCGTCGATCAGGTTGCCGTCGTGGTTGAGGGCGTAGATGTCGATGTAAATGCACCACGCCCTCCTACCAGGCACTATGGCCAGCTCGCGCAGGTCTATGGCCCCAGCGCTCCTGAGTGCCCTGTCCACGACCCTTGAGAGCTCGACATCCTCCTCACCTGGGGGGCCCGGCTCGAAGACGGGGGAGGCGAGCGGTATCAGCTCAGCGTTCACTATCTGTGCCCCCTCGTTCGGGCTGTCTGGGTACGGCGTCCCTAGCACGGCCTTAACGCCAGCTATCACCATCGTGTTGCCCAGCGACACTAAGGCCGACCCGTCAGCCCTCTCTATCACGTTCGCCTCTATCTTCAGCTCCCTGAACTCGTCGGGCCTCCTGTTGTCGAGCCTCCTGCCCTGGCTGAGCAGGGATATTATCGTGTCCTTCCTCAGCTTGGGGATTATCTCCTCCGGCCTGCTCATCTCCTACCCTCCCTCAGCTCCACGGCTAGCGACGAGTACCTCTCCCTCAGTGCCCTCTTCTGGATCTCGTAGAGCTCCCTTATGCCCTTCATCGCCAGCTTGAGCCCCTTCTCGAGCTCCTCCAGAGTGAACGTGCCATCGGCCTGGAGGAGCGTTATCTCCTCCAGTGACGGCATCATGGCTACTGGCATGTCGCCCCCGCCGTACTGGTCCTCTAAGTGGTTCAGGTCGAGCACCAGGACGCCGTCCACCTTGCCCACGGCCACGGCTGCGACTAGGTCCCTCATCGGTATGCCAGCGTCCGCTAGGGCCACTGCCGCTGCGGTTATGGAAGCGGTCCTGGTGCCGCCGTCGGCCTGGAGCACCTCTATGAATATGTCGATGGTGGTCCTCGGGAAGGCCTCCAGGATTATCGCCGGCTCGAGTGCCTCCCTTATGACCTTAGATAGCTCTATCTCCCTCCTCGTCGGGGCTGGCGACTTCCTCTCCGGGACCGAGAAGGGGGCCATGTGGTACCTGCACCTCACTATAGCTCTGTCCGGGAGCGCCAGGTGCCTGGGATGAAGCTCCCTGGGGCCGTAGACAGCCACCATTATCCTGTTCTTGCCCTGGCGTATCAGGGCTGAGCCGTCAGCGTTCTTGAGGATCCCGACCTCTATCTCAGTGGGTCTCAGCTCGTCGGGCCTCCTGCCGTCCACCCTGCGCCCGTCCTCGGTCATGAGCTTGGGTTTCTCCTCACCCATCCTCACCGCCTCCCGAGCCTCGACACCCGGGCCCTTATCCTGCTAGTCGAGCCTGGCGAGAAGTCCTCGAATATCATTGTGAGTAAGTCAACAACCTCCAGCAGCCTGTTCCTAGCCCCCGTAACGACCACCCTGCCGTTCTTCCCAACGTATATGTCGCACTTAAGCTTGCTCTTGACCTCATCGATCAACCTTAGCCTGCTCTCTATCACCTTGTAGACTAGGGAGGGCTGGAACTCGAGGAGCAGCCCCTCAGTCACCTTGCCTAACCTCGACTCCTTAATCGTCAGCATGGGATCCCTGAGGTAGTCGAACTCTATGACCTTGGCCACTATCACGTCGCCTATGTCAAGGTACCTCCTCAAGTCTATCTTAGTCACGTCGATTGGCCTTGACAGGGCCTCCGAGACCTGCAGGACGGCGGGGTAGGGGGAGTTTATGTCAACGAGCCAGTTAGTGACGCCCACATCCCTGATCTTGCCCACGACGATGTCGCCGACCCTCGGGATGTATATGTGCTTGAAGGGCGTGACCGATATGCCCTCTCTGGCCACCCTGGCTATGCCTAGGTAGAGCGAGACGAGCCTGCCGTTAGTGCGCATCACTCCCTCACCAGCCCTGTAGTTGCCCTCGGCTACCACGTCGCCCGGCAGCACTATGGCGCCGCTCCTAACGAAGACGGGCATCGGTCACCTTACCTCCTCGAGTATCCTCACCTCCCCGCTCCCCCTGGTCAGCTCGCTCACCTTCTCGACGAAGGAGGTCCTCAGGCCAGCCGGTATCTCCACCTCAGCGATCCAGGTGCCGTCGGACTGGTACTCACTCCTGAGTATCCTGCCGGTCCTAGCGATGTAGCCGTAGGCCCTGCCTATGTGCGCTGGAGGTATCTTCACCCCGACTCGCAGCCTGGCTATCTTCAGGGGCAGTATGGGCCTCAGGGCCTTGATGACGTTCTCTATCTGGGCCTCGACGGGCAAGAACGGGTCTATCCCCACCTTGGCCTGCTCGAGGGCAAGCTCTATCCTCTTGGGCGGGTGCGGGAGCCCGGTCTTGGGGTCGACGCAGTTCCGCGATATGAACTCCACTACCTGCCTCCTCTTGGCCTCTATCAGCTTCCTCCTCTGCTCCGCTGTCAGCTGAAGCTCGCCCCGCGTTATTATCTTCTTGGCCACCTCATAGACGTCGTCGGTGCCGAAGACCCGCCTCAGGTCCTCTGGGGACGCCTTAAGCCCTCGCCTCACGTCGTAGTACACTGTGTCGCCAACTAGGACCTCCCTGATGTCGACGTCCTCGCCTCCCCTCAACCTCCATGCCTTGTCCGCGTAGACGAGTATCTCAAACCTCTTGCCCCGGGCCTGGTACCTGGCTACGACCTCTCGGGAGTTCAACCTCTCCCTCCCATGGCGCTTATGTACTCAGCGAGCCTCTCCTTCGGGAGCTTCCTGAAGATCTTGGTCTCCACGTCGACCACGGCCACCTCCACGTTGTCCACAGTCGCCTTCCCCTCGCCCATGCCTCTGCTCAGGGCCCTGAGGGAGGTGACTATCGCGTCGTCCAGGCTCATGTCAGCGCTGTACTCCTTCTCGAGGAGCTCTATGGCCGCCTGGGCGCCGGAGCCTATGGCGTGAGCGTAGTACGACGCATAGATCCCGCCGGGATCTGTTCCGACGAGTCTCGGCCCTGAGGCGTCGACGCCAGCTATGAGGAAGGCCACGCCGAATGGCCTAAGCCCGCCGTGCTGGGTGTACATCTGCTTAATGTCGCACAACTTCCTGGCCAGCGCCTCGACCGAGATGGGCTCGTCGTATAGCAGCCTGTTCATCTGTGCATAAATGCGGGCTTTGTCAATGAGTATCCTGGCGTCTGACGACAGGCCAGCAAATGCCAGGCCTATGTGCTCGTCTACCTTCTGGATCTTCTCTATGGACTCGACAAGTCTAGAGACCCTGTATATCTCCACAGCGAGCACGACGCCGTCCTTGGCTCGAACTCCTACGGCCGTCCTCCCCCTCTTCACAGCCTCTCTAGCGTACTCGACCTGGAAGAGCTTACCGTCGGGGGACCATATCGTGATAGCTCTGTCGTACCCCATGCCTGACGGAGTAAACAAGGGGAGCCACCCACATCTATAAGCTGTGAGCCCTATTATTATTTTGCTCCTTTTTAAGCTCTCCCCTACGGCTGAAGACGCGGGCTAGCTCTGCAGCCCCTCCATGAGCTTAGCTGGGCTGTCGCGCGCTGGCTCGAGCGAGGCCACCACCCTGGCGGCCTTCCTCAGGGTGCCAGCGACCCTCAGGGTCGTCAGGGCCACGGAGAGCCCCCTCACCGACGTGGTCATGGCCAAGGCAGCCCTAGCCGCGTCCACGTGGGTGTGGTGGCAGCGAACGACGCCCAGGCCCTTGGCGGCGTCGTAGAGCATGAGCTCGAAGCCCGACAGGGCCAATGCTCTCTCGCCAAACAGCGACCTCATGGTCTCCCTCAGGGCCTCCCTGAGCTCCTCGGCCGAGAGGGGGACTGGCGACCTAGCCGAGAAAATTAAGTAGCGTCTCCGAGCCCTCATACGCCTCGCCCCTGCCAACCACTCTGAGCCCTGGGAGGACGTCTTCCCTCAGCTCCTTCGACCTGCGCACTACTGACAGGGGGTTGTCGCTCACCATCTTGAGTGCTACGTCCCTCCCGACCCCGAAGAGGGCGCTGATGGCGGCAGCCATGTCTCGGGGAGCGCGGACCTCGTACACGCTACGGGCACCGCTCGAGAGCACCACAGCGACTCCGCACTCGAGCGCTAGCGCTAAGGTTCTCCCCACGCTCCTGATAGCGGCCACCCTGTCGCTGCTCGCGAGCAGGTCCCTGAAGGCGAGCTCGACGGCCTTCCCGCGCTCCCCCATCATTCTGGCCTGGACCGCGTCAAACCTCGGTGAGAGCTCGTCGAAGCACACCATGTCAACTCTGCCGTCTCTAGCCGCGAACCTGGCGGCGCTCAGGCTCCTGGGCCGCGCCACGATGATGTCGGCCCCCCTCCTGTACCTCCTCAGCAGCCTCTTGGCCTCGCTCAGCGACCTCACCTCTAGGTCGACGCGGACGACGTACTCCAAGCCGTGGTCCTCGACTTCCCTCCTGTACCACCTGGCGAGCCTGCGGTCGAGCCTGTTCAGCATCACGAACGACACGAGCTTAAAGCCGAGGGGGCTGAGGGCCTGAGCGTACTCGCAGGGCGTGCAGAGGCCCCCCGCCTCGGTCGTGTAGAGCTGGAGGTCCGCGAACCTCCTCATGGCTCACTCAACTAAGCCGAGCTGAGCGAGCGCCTCCCTCACAGCGACGAGCCCCCTGATTCTTGAGGACAGGCTTATCCTTATCTTTATCACGTCGTCGTGGTCGGCTACCCTGGCCTCGCCTCGGTACGCCCACTGCTTGTCGACCCTCACGTAGAAGTTGTTCGAGTCGTCGACCCGCAGGGCCAGGGTGTCGCTCAGCTCCCTCCTGTCGTACACGGACATCAGGTTGGACAGGTACTCAACGACTTCCTCAGCTCCATCACCAACGGCGGCCCTCATCACGACTATGGGGTTGCCGTAGTAGCCCTCGACCCTCTCCTGCGTGATCTTGATGGAGCCCCTCAGGGAGGGCGGGATCAGGTTCAGCATGGCAGCCCTGACCTTGCCTACGTCCTCAGTGGCGTGGCAGTGCGCCTCAAAGTAGACGGACGTCACGAGCCCCCTCATGCCACCCCTCACATCACCCGGACGGCGTACCTCTTCCTCCTCTCGTACCCGCATATCCAGTTGATCTTGGGGTCGCTCCTTATGACTGGGTGGTGGGGGTCGACCATTATGACCTCGAACCACTTGTACTCCCCGTCCTCACCGACGTAGTAGGACCCGAGCACCTCCAGGTTCGGGTACTTCCTGGCCGCCCTCTCCTCAGCTATGAGCTGCAGGCTCTTCCTCGGGGTGTGGCCCAGCACGCCCATCCTCTTCGGCCTCCTGCCGCTCCTAGGCCTCGGCTTATTGAGCCCGCCCTTCCTGACGCGAACCCTGACCACGACGAAGCCCTGCTTGGCTCTGTAGCCGAGCGTCCTAGCTCGGTTTATCCTGGTAGGCCTCTCCACCCTGACTACCGATGGCTCCCTGCGCCACCTCATCAGCCTCTGCTTCATTAGCTCTCCCAGCGGCCCCTCCCTAGGCCTCTTCCACATCTGGGCCACGTACTTGTAGAACCCCATCGCTGGGCCACCCAGGGTGCGATAGGCGCAGGGGTATATTACCTTTTCCGCTCGAGCAGCCCGAGGCTCTCGAGCCGCTCTATCAGCTTGCTGGCTATGATGACTCCGGCCCTCCTCTGAGCCTCCCTCGTCATGGAGCCTATGTGGGGCGTGGGGAGCACCCTGGGGTGCCTTATCAGCCTCCACTCCCACTCCTCAGTTGGCGGCTCGTGCTCGTGGACGTCCAGTGCAGCGCCAGCGACTACGCCCTCATCGAGCGCCCTCAACAGCGCCCTCCCGTCCATCACGGCACCGCGTGCCGTGTTCACTATAAAGACCCCCCTCTTGACCAGGCCGAGCTCCCTCTCCCCGATCATGTGCCTAGTCTCCCTAGTGAGCGGGACGTGGATTGAGATTACGTCGCTCCTCGACAGCAGGTCGTCCAGGCTCTCCGCTGGCTCCACCCCCAGTTGCCGCGCGACCTCCTCCAGCCTGTGCCTCCTGTACCCGATGACCCTCATCCCGAAGGCCTTGGCCCTCTTGGCCACCTCGCTGCCTATCCTCCCCAGCCCCACGATGCCGAGGACCTTCCCGTAGAGCTCGGCGCCTAGGAACTCGTGCTTCAGCCACCTGCCCTCCTTCAGAGACCTGCTCGCGTCGCACACCCTCCTCATGAGGCATACCATGAGCCCCATAGTTAGCTCAGCAACGGCTACGCTGAGGGCCTCTGGCGACGAGATGACCTCTATCCCCTTGCTCCTAGCGTACTCGACGTCGATGTTGTCGAGCCCAGCGCCAGCCCTGGCTATGACCTTCAGGTTCTCAGCGGCGTCTATGACCTCCCTAGTGACCTTGGTCGCGCTCCTCACCACTATCGCGTCATAGGGGCCTACTAGGCTTCTCAGTACGCTGGGTGGCGGCGACCTGACGAAGTCGACCCTGATGCCAGCCCCCCTAAGCATGATGACTGCCTCGTCGGCTATCGGGTCGCACACCAGGACGCGCGCCACTTTCCCAGCCACAGACTCTGACTGGCGTTTGATCCATAAAAGCGTAGTCGCGCTGGGACAGCGGCTAGCGCGGGGCGCCGAGGCGTGCGGACTTGTACCACGCTGACCTCAGGGCCTCGAGAAGCCCCTCCCTCAGCAGGGGCCTGCCCAGCAGCGTCGGCTGGGGGCACGCAGCCAGGTTCTCAACCCTCAGGGGAACGTGCGCGGTGAGGCAAGCGTAAGCTGCGCACGCCAGGTCGACCTCGCCCGTGGCCACGACGTGCACCCCAACGACGACCCCCGAGCGCCTATCGACCACGACCTTTACCACGGCCTCTCCGCCGTCGACCTTCCTGCGCAGCCTGACGCTAATAGCGTCGAGCCCCCTGCGCCTCGCCTCCGCCGCCGTCGAGCCGACGGACACCACGTAGCCGCCCTCTAGCTCGAAGCAAAGGCACCCAGCCACCCTGGGCAGCCTCAGGCCGAGCTCGGGCCTCAGCGCGCTAGCGGCCGCGACTAGGCACTCAGCGTCGTGGACCCCCTCTGACACCGGGATGTAGGGGTCGCCGTACGACTCGACGTGTTCGGCGCAGCCGCCCACGGCGAGCACGCCCTCGACGCTCGTCACCCCCCTGCCGTCCACTAACGCCCCAAACCTGCCGGTCCTGACGCCAAGCTCGCTTAGGCGCCTGGGCGCCCTCCACAGCCCGCTGCACAGCACCAGCTCAGCCTCCCTAGCGTCGGCGACTTCCTCGGACAGGCAGACGCCGCTGCACGCCCTAGCGGCCTCCTCGATTATGTCGCGATCCCCACTCGCAGCCTCATCAACGACCACGACGCAGTCGTAGCCGCGGTCGGCCAGGTGGCGAGCCAGCGCTAGGGACATCAGCGCGTCCCCCACTAGGGCCACCCTAGACGCGGCGCTAAGCTCTTCCCTCACACGGTGAGCCTCAGCTAGGCGCCAGGGGCACGCGACCCTCGACTCCGGGAGCCCGCGAGGCGCCGAGCACTCGGGCTCGACCGCTACGATTAGGTAGTCGAACCTCACCGCCTCACCCTCGATCCTAACAACCCTCTCCCTTAGGTTGAGCTCGTAACCGGAGGTGACCACCTTAGCCCTGACGACGTCGCTCACGTAGCTCTGCGGGACGGGGTACAGCTCCTCCCTCCTGAGGACCCCGAGGGCGTAGAGCGGCACGAGGGGGGCCGAGTGGCCGAGCGCCCCCTCCCCAGACAGCAGCGTGATGTCGACGGTGCTGCTCAGCTTCCTGAGCCACATGGCCGCCAGCACTGGAGCCAACCCCTCGCCCAGCACGACCACGTGCATGAGTGAGGGTAGCGCCCCTCTTGAGAAAACTGTTGCTGTCGCGCGGCCTGAGCCTCTTCTCCACCGCCAGCTTCAGCAGCTCTATTAGGTAGCCCTCCTCGCCCGGAACTCCCTCGAACGCCAACTCCCCGCCGACATAGACCCTCGGCAGCTCGCAGTCCTCGTCTCTCTCACAGACCTTAATCCTGACTCCGTACTCGCCCTCTAGCAGCTCGCGCACCTGGCGGCACCACTCGGCCACAGTCCAGCGCCAGTAGTCCCCCCTCCTGCCAGCGACGGTGACCTCTAGAACCCCCTCACTCCCTCCTAGCCCAGATCGTCCTCTTGGGGATCGCGAAGCGCCTGCCCCAGAGGTGGAGCAGGAGGTCGACATCCCTAAGCCTCCACCCCCTGTCGAAGGCTGAGCTGCTGGCGTAGGCCTCAAGCACCTCCCCCACGAAGAGCGTGCACTCGCCGACGGCGACCTCCTCAACGACCTTACACTCTAGGTGGCCGACGCACTCCTCAATTATGGGTGGCCTTACCCTCCGTGCGGGCCTCAGCGTCAGGCCAGTCGCCGAGGCCTTGTCGACCTCCCTCCCGCTCGCCGTGCCAGCCACCATGACGGCGCGGAGCAGCTGGGCTGTCGGGACGTTGACGGTGAACTCTGGCACCTCCTTGAGGAGCTGGTGAGTGTAGGACTCGCGCCAGATGCTGATGGCGACGGTGGGTGGCTCCTCTGACACCGGCGTGTTCCACGAGCATGCCATGACATTGGCCCTGCCGTCGCGGCTCACCGTGACGACCAGCACCGTGGGCCTGGGGTGCAGCAGCTGGTGGAAGTAGTCGCCGACGTCGACCTTGGCGGCCAAGCCGCTCACCACCCGGTCACTGGTACAGCTTGCTTATTAGCCTTGAGTATACGTCCGGGTACTCGTCTCTGAGCCACCTAAGGTAGCCCTCGCTGGCATCCCTGCTGGTCAGCACGTAGCCCCATAGGAAGTCTGCGTGCTCCCTCAGGAGCTCTAGGGCCTCGTCTGGGCCGACGCCCCTCGCGGCGTGGAGCCTGATTAGCCTCTCAAGGGGCGTGAACACATAGGGGGCGGCGTACACCACCCTGACCGGCCCAAGCCGCCTCAGGGCGCTGAGCATCGAGCGACCGCCCAGGCCAGCCACCACGATCCACGGCCCCCTAACGCTCGCCACAATCCTGAGCACTCGTCCCATCTCTCTCCTGCCCTCACCACCAATCGCGTGGGCGTACTCTGAGAGTGCGTGCATCACCCTCTCAGCTCCAACCCTGCCGTGCGCCCTGAGTGCGGCCACTAGCGACAGGAGGCTGACGAGTGCCCTGACCCTGCGGCTCTCCGCGCTGAGGCTGCCATAGCACCTTATGCTGGCCCCCAGCCTAGCGACCCCCCTCAGCGAGGCGAGGATGGGCTCCATGCTGGCGTACGCTGACGAGGCTGGGCCCGCGGCGCGCAGCGCGGCCACCAGGTCGCTGAGGCGCAGGGACCCCCTGAGGTACTCCTCCAGCATCCCCTCGCGCTCAGCAGGCAGGGGGAGGAGGATCGTCGAGGCGCGCAGCGCGTTGGCGAGCTTGACTAGCTCTCTAGCCGCTAGCGAGCAGTAGACCCTCAGCCACGGGGTCAGGACCAAGGCCCCCGCGAGCCGGTGCATGCCGACTGAGTGCCTACTCTTAAATCTCTAACATGAACCTTTTCCTCCTGTGGATTGGTTCGGGTACGTCGGCAGGGTGCTGAGGGTAGACCTGTCCAGGGAGAGGGCGAGTGTGGAGGAGCTAAGTGAGGAGGACGTGGAGTTCTTCATCGGCGGGAGCGGGCTGGCGGCTGCGATAATCTACAGGGAGGTCGACCCTAAAGTCGACCCACTCAGCGAGGCCAACAAGGTAGTGTGCATGACGGGCCCCCTCACGGGGACCATAGTGCCCGGCGGGAACAGGACCACCATAGCCGCTAAGTCCCCGCTGACTGGCGCGTGGGGTGAGGGGCACCTAGGCGGCTTCTGGGGGCCCGAGCTGAAGTTCGCTGGCTACGACGGCGTCATAGTCGAGGGGCGCGCCTCCTCCCCGGTCTACATCCTGATACGCGACGACGAGGTTGAGGTGAGAGGCGCCGAGCGGCTCTGGGGCCTCACCACGTCTAGCGCTGAGAGGGCTATCAGGAGGGAGTGCGGCGACGAGGGAGTGAGAGTGCTCTCGATAGGGCCAGCTGGCGAGCGGCTAGTGCGATACGCCGTAGTGGTCAGCGACGAGAGGGTCGCTGGAAGGACGGGGATGGGCGCGGTCTTTGGCTCGAAGAACCTCAAGGCGATAGCCGTCCGCGGGACGGGGAAGGTGAGGGTGAAGGAGTACGAGAGGCTGAGGGCCTTGATCAGGAGGCTCTACCCGGCCATAATGTCGGACCCGACGAGCCAGGTCAGGGCCCTCTACGGCACGAACGGCGAGATGGAGGTCTTCCACGAGTACGGCGACGTGCCCATCAGGAACTTCACCCTGGGCGAGTGGCCCGGCGTCTCGAAGATCAGCGGCCAGGCCATAGTGGGCCGGATGCTGAGGAGGCACAGGACGTGCTTCAGCTGCCCCATCCACTGCTGGAAGGAGGTGGAGATTGAGGAGGGCCCCCACGCCGGAACGGTAACCAGGGCGCCGGAGTACGAGACCGCTGCCTCGCTAGGCGCGCTCCTCATGATAGACGACCCCAACTACCTAGCCACCGCTGAGTACCTCTGCAACGAGTACGGCATCGACGTCATATCGGCTGGCGTCACGATCGCGTGGGCCACGGAGGCCTTCGAGAGGGGGCTGCTGACGGAGGGGGACACGGACGGCCTCAGGCTGCGGTGGGGCGATCCCGAGGTGGTCCTCGAGCTCATCGAGAGGATATCGAGGAGGGAGGGCTTTGGAGACCTGCTCGCTGAGGGCTGCAGGAGGGCCTCTGAGGCCATAGGGAGGGGGAGCGAGGAGCTCGCAATGCACGTCAAGGGCGTTGAGGTGCCGATGCACGACCCCAGGGCCTTCAAGGGGATGGGCCTCCAGTACGCCACGTCCAACAGGGGGGCCGACCACCTCCAGGGGACGTTCTTCAGGATAGAGCAGGGCGAGAGAGTGCCCGACCTCGGCATCCACGAGAGGGTCGACAGGTTCACCACACGCGGCAAGGCGTGGATGGTGGCGGTCATGCAGGACTGGCACGAGGTCCTCGACTCCGTGGGCCTGTGCAAGTTCGTCGGCATCGCCCCAGGGCACGTCGCGGCCTTCTACACGCTCGTGACGGGCATTGTGAAGAGAGTTCCTGACCTCAGGGAGGCCGGTGAGAGGATATTCAACCTGAAGAGGATGTTCAACGTTGAGGCTGGGATCTCGAGGGAGGACGACACGCTCCCCAAGAGGTTCCTGCGCGAGCCGCTGAAGGAGGGCGGAGCGCGGGGGCAGGTGGTGGAGCTAGACGTCATGCTGGAGGAGTACTACAGGCACAGGGGGTGGGACGAGAGAGGGGTGCCGACCCCCGAGACCCTGGCCAGGCTGAGGCTGGCGGGGATCGTGCGCTCAGCTAGTCGCCCTGGCGCTCACTAGATTTGGCTCGGGCAGCAGCGCCTCGCTCCTAAGAATCTCGATGAGCTTTCTCTTGTCGAAGATCACGTGCCTCCTGTGGTTCTTCACCTTGACCTCGACTATGGCATCCCCGTAGTCGGTGAAGACGATGCTCCATATTACGCTCATGTCCACTGGGTGTATCCTCCTCTTGCCCAGGTAGCTGGAGAAGCGCTTGTGGTTGAAGCCGAACACGCTGCCCCTCTCCTTGGAGGCTGCGTCGATCAGGTAGCTCCTCACGAGCCTCTTGACGTGGCTGTAGCTGAGGACCATGATAGCCCTCTCTTAGGGGGCGCGAGGCCCCATATATGCACCATACCAAGAGAGCTGAGTGAATGTGCCCCCAACCTTTATGTCTCGCCTAGCGCTTGGTGTGGTCGGTGGTCGCTTGGTCGAGTACGGCGAGCTGGCCTTGAAGGAGGCGGCTAGGTACAGGGGCAAGATCCAAGTCCTGCCTAAGGTGCCGATAAGGTCACTCAAGGACTTCGCGGTGTGGTACACGCCTGGCGTCGCAGCCCTGTCGAGGGCCGTCCACGAGGACAGCGACCTGTCCTTCGAGTACACGTGGAGGTGGAACGCGGTAGCGATAGTGACCGACGGCAGCCGAGTCCTCGGGCTGGGCAACATAGGGCCCGAGGCCGCTCTGCCCGTGATGGAGGGCAAGGCCCTCCTCTTCAAGTACCTAGGAGGGGTCGACGCAGTCCCCCTCCCCGTGGCGACTCAGAACCCCGAGGAGCTAGTAAGGGTGGTGAGGCTCGTGGAGCCAGCCTTCGGCGGCGTCAACCTGGAGGACATAGCGTCCCCCAAGTGCTTCTACGTCCTCGAGAGGCTCAGGGCGGAGGCCAGCATACCAGTGTGGCACGACGACCAGCAGGGGACAGCGGGAGCTGTCCTAGCGGCGCTACTCAACGCCCTGAAGGTGGTGGGTAAGAGGCTGAGCGACGTGACTATAGCACTGGTCGGCGCGGGCGCGGCAAACGTCGCCGTGGCTAATGTGCTCATGAGGGCTGGGGCCAGGGCTGGCCAGATGATCGTGGTTGACAGCAAGGGCATACTGCACCCTGAGAGGCCGGACATCGAGGACCTCAAGCGCCGGAACCCATGGAAGTACAGGCTAGCGGTGGCGACGAACGAGGAGGGCAGGAGGGGCGGCATAAGGGAGGCCCTCAGGGGGGCTGACGCGGTCATAGCCGCCTCAAGGCCAGGCCCTGGCGTGATAAGGAAGGAGTGGGTTCGGGAGATGAGCGACGATCCCGTGGTATTCGCGCTTGCTAACCCAGTCCCCGAGATCTGGCCCTGGGAGGCCAAGGAGGCTGGAGCTAGGGTGGTGGCAACCGGCCGCTCCGACTTCCCCAATCAGGTTAACAACAGCCTTGTGTTCCCCTCCGTGTTCCGAGGGGCGCTCGACGTCAGGAGCAGGGCCATCACGGACGGCATGATAATCGCGGCGGCTGAGGAGCTGGCGAGGTTCGCCGAGGAGAGGGGGCTAAGCGAGGACTACGTGATCCCGAGGATGACCGAGTGGGAGGTCTACCCGAGGGTAGCGGCGGCCGTGGCGGTCAAGGCGTGCGAGGAGGGCGTCGCCCGCAAGCCCACGACGTGGAGCGGGGAGCTGCGCAGGGCTCAGGAGGTGATAGGAGCGACGCGGAGAGCCCTGGACGCGCTAATGCGACAAGGGTTAATAGGGTAATGGGGGGCTACACTCCCGGGTGACTGGATGCACATCGCCGTGGTGGGAGTCGGCAGGGTCGGCAAGGCGGTGGCTTACACGCTGCTCCACGAGGAGTACGTGACCGAGATGTCCCTGGCCGACGTGATACCTGGGATGACGAAGGCCTTCGCTGAGGAGCTCAGGCACGCGGCGGCTAGCCTAAGCAAGGACGTGGAGATCCACGCGTACGAGAGCGCGTCCGACGTGTCGGGGGCCGACATAGTCATAGTCACGGCTGGCAGGCCTAGGACCCCTGACATCAGCAGGAGGGACCTCGTCGACACGAACGCCAAGATCATGAGGTCGGTGGCCGAAGAGGTGTACCCGGGCAACAAGTCGGCGAGGTTCGTCATAGTGGCCAACCCAGTCGACGCGATGGCGACGCTGTTCAAGCGCGCGACCGGGGCCGAATTCGTGATAAGCACCGGCACCCACCTGGACACGCTGAGGTTCAGGGCCGAGCTCGCCAAGGTCCTCCAAGTCCCCGTGTCGAGCGTCGAGGCGTACGTGGCCGGGGAGCACGGCCCGAATGCAGTGTTCCTGTGGTCGCTAGTCAGGGTGGACGGCGTGCCGTTTGACGAGTTCGTCGAGGAGAGGGGGGCGAGCGTGAGCAAGGAGCAAGTGGAGAAGAGCGTCAAGGAGATCGCCCGGAGGATTATAGCTGTCCTGGGCGGGACGTGCTACGGGCCAGCGGCAGCGTTCAGGGACATCGTGAGGGCCATAGCCCTCAACACGGGCAGGGTGCTAAGCATAGCCGCGCCCCTCAAGGCGCCGTCCGTGCCAGTCGAGGTCATGGTGAGCGTGCCCCAGAGGGTCGGCAGGACCCTGGGCTACACGCTATTCGATTACCTGGCAGACTCGGAGAAGGAGGCCATATACAAGGCAGCCCGGGCCATCTACGAGACGTACGCGCTCGCCCTGAGGATCGCCGGGCTGGAGGCCGAGTAAAGCTTTTACCGAATCCCCCGGTATTAAGGAGGAAGGCCGCTGACGTGACGACGTATGAAGATGCCCCAGGCTGGCTTGGTTGGCAAGCCAAACGTGGGAAAGTCGACGTTCTTCTCGGCAGCCACGCTAGTCGACGTCAAGATAGCCCCGTACCCCTTCACGACGATAGACTCGAACAGGGGGGTGGGCTACGTGAGGGTCCCCTGCGTGTGCAGGGAGCTGGGCATTAGGGACAACCCGCGGAACTCCATGTGCATAGACGGCAACAGGTTCATCCCGGTAGAGCTGATAGACGTGGCGGGCCTAGTGCCGGACGCGTGGAGGGGTAGGGGCCTCGGCAACAGATTCCTGGACGAGCTGAGGAGGGCTGACGTGCTCATACACGTCGTCGACGCGTCTGGCTCCACGGACTTCGAGGGCAGGCCCGTGAAGCCGGGCGAGCACGACCCCATCGAGGACGTGAAGTTTCTCGAGAGGGAGATCGACATGTGGCTATTCGCCGTCGTGGAGAGGAACTGGAGGCGCATAGCCCGCCCCGCGTCGCCCGACGTGGCGGGTCATGTGGCTAGCGCCCTCAGCGGACTCGGGGTGGGGAGGGACCACGTGGAGGCGGCCATGAAGAGGGCCGACCTGGAGGGCAAGAGGCTGAGCTCGTGGAGCGACGACGACATACTGAGCTTCGTCAGGGAGCTGAGGAGGCTCTCCAAGCCCATGGTCATAGCCGCAAACAAGGCCGACATCGAGGAGTCGAGGGACAACATAAGGAGGATGCAGAGGGAGCTCGAGGGCTACGTCGTCGTGCCAACCTCAGCTGAGGCCGAGCTCGCTCTGAGGAGGGCAGCCAGGGCTGGCCTGATAAGGTACCTGCCCGGCGACAGCGACTTCGAGGTCGTGGAGGGCTCCAAGCTGACCAGGAGGCAGGAGAGGGCGCTGGAGTACATCAGGGAGAGGGTTCTGAGGGTCTGGGGCTCGACCGGAGTGCAGCAGGTGATAAACGAGGCCTTCCTCGGCGTGCTCGGGATGGTCGTGGTGTTCCCAGTGGAGGACGAGAACAGGTTCACCGACCACGAGGGCAATGTCCTGCCTGACGCGCTCCTGGTCCCACCTGGCACCAAGCCCAGGGACCTGGCCTACATGATACACACGGAGCTAGGCGAGGGCTTCATAGCGGCACTGGACGCTAGGACGAAGATGAGAATACCCTCCGACCAGCCGCTCAAGCACAGGTCTGTCGTCAAGATCTACGCCAGGAAGTGAGCCTCATGAGGGAGCGCCTCGCCACAATAGACTCGGTGAGCTTCTGGTACGCTGGCTCCGAGAGGCCGGCCCTGCGCAACGTCACCCTAAGGGTGCATAGGGGGGACTTCATCCTAATCACCGGCCCCTCCGGCTGCGGCAAGAGCACGCTGTGCCGCCTGCTCAACGGCCTCATCCCGCACTTCTTCCGGGGCAGGCTCGAGGGTGAGGTAGTCGTGATGGGCTACGACGTGAGGGAGACCCCCACCCACGTGCTCGCGAGGCACGTCGGCATGGTCTTCCAGAACCCGGAGAACCAGCTCTTTCTGTCCTCCGTCGAGAAGGAGATAGTGTTTGGTCTCGAGAACCTGGGGCTCCCGAGGGGGGAGATAAGGAGGAGGCTCGAGGAGGTGATCGAGCTATTCGACCTGAGCGAAATAAGGGACAGGCCGCCCTACGAGCTCAGCGGGGGCCAGCAGCAGAGGGTCGCGATAGCTGCAGTCGTGGCAATGGGCCCTGAGATCCTGGTGCTCGACGAGCCGACGGCGCACCTCGACCCAGCCAGCTCCAAGGAGGTGATAGACCTAGTGCTCAAGCTGAACAGGGAGCTGGGGACGACGGTCATCCTGGTGGAGCACAGGCTAGAGCTGGTGGCGCCCCACGCCAGCAGGGTCGTGGTGATGAGCGGGGGCGCCATAGCCATCGAGGGTCCCCCGAGGGAGGTGCTCCCCTCCCCCGCGGCTAAGGGGGCGGGCGTTAACCTGCCCAAGGTGGTCAGACTCTACTCGTCCTTGAGGTCCAGGGGGCTAGCCCTGCCCTTAGTCCCCCTGACCCCGGAGGAGCTCGCTGACGCCGTTAGGCTGGCCCGAGTGGGTGTCGCGCGTGGCAGCCGCAGTTGAGGTCGAGGACCTGTACTTCTACTACACGATGGGCGAATACGTGCTCAGGGGCGTCACGTTCACTGTGGAGCTAGGAGAGAGCGTCGCCATAATGGGGAGCAATGGCGCTGGCAAAACCACGCTGGTGAAGCACCTCAACGGCCTGCTTAAGCCGGTCAGGGGCGTGGTCCGAGTGCTCGGGATGGACACCAGGGAGCACAGCGTCGCCGAGCTGGCGAGGCACGTCGGCGTGGTCTTCCAGAACCCAGACCACCAGCTCTTCGCCGAGACTGTCGAGGAGGAGGTCAGGTTCGCCCTGGAGAACTTCGGCTTCCCCGAGGACGAGATAGAGGAGAGGGTCGAGTGGGCACTCGCGGAGTTCGGCCTCGAGAGGTACAGGAAGGCCTCGCCCTTCAGCCTCAGCGAGGGCGAGAAGAAGAGGCTGGCCATAGCCTCGGTGGTCGTCTACGAGCCTGACGTTCTCGTGCTCGACGAGCCGACCGTCGGGCAGGACGCGATCCAGAGGGAGAGGATAGCCGAGATGCTCAGGGGCTTCATGAAGAGGGGCAGGACTGTCATCGTGGTGAGCCACGACGTGGAGTTCGTAGCTGAGCTGTTCGACAGGGTCATAGTGATGTCGAGGGGCAGGGTCGTGGCCGACGGCAGCGCCAGGTCCGTCCTGACGGACCTGGCCGTCCTGAGCGAGGCTAGGCTGGAGCTGCCGCAGGTCGCTGAGTGCGCGCGCAGGCTGGGCGACCTGGGCGTGCCGAGGGACCTCGTGAGGCTCGAGGAGCTAGAGGAGCACTTACTCAGGGTAGTGGGGGTGTGAGGGTGGCCTGCTACAGGGTGACCGTCCTGAGGGGCTTCGAGTTCAGGAGGAAGGACACCCCAGTCCACAGGCTAGACCCCAGGGCGAAGGCCGTCTACGTGGCGTGCGCCACCGCCGTGACCCTGATGTTCGCGACGCCGGTGCCGCCCCTCATCGTGCTGCTGACGTCCGTGGCCCTAGTGGCCGTGGCCAGGGTGCTGAGGGAGTGGGGCAGCACCATGAGGGGAGTCGCCTTCCTCTCAGCCTTCGTGTTCGCGGTAAACTACCTGATGGCGCCCGAGGCCAAGCTGAACTACGCGGTGTCGATGACACTCAGGCTCGTGGCGCTGACGTCGGTGTTCTCCGTATTCTTCCTAACAACGAGCCCCGAGGACTTCGCCCTAGCCCTGCTGAAGCTCGGGGTGCCCTACGAGTACACCTTGGTCTTCACGATGGCTCTCCGCTTTGTGCCCACACTCGCCCGCGACCTGCGGACGATAATAGACGCGCAGCGGAGCAGGGGCCTCGAGCTAGAGAGGGGGGGCTTGCTGCAGAGGGTTAAGAGGTTCCTACCCATACTGATACCGCTGATAGTCTACGAGATAAAGAGGAGCTACATGATAGCTGAGGCGCTCGAGGCCAGGGCGTTCGGGGCCGTGGAGACCCGGACCTTCTTCTACGAGTTGAGGATGCGCTCCTCAGACTGGGCGGCTTGCGCCCTTAGCCTAGCAGCCCTAGGCGTCGTGGTGGCCTGCTACCTAACCGGAACCCTGCCCAGCTGGCTCCTGTGGGAGGTGCCCGGCTAGCCTACTCCCTGCCACGCATCCTCAGAACCTCGACCCACGGATTGTCCAGCAGGTAGGACGGGACTTCAGCGCTGCGCTCAGCTCTGGCGCCGCTCTCGGGGGGCGCGCTGGCACTAGTCAGGCACCCCCTCAGCATCGCTATCTCCTCGCTGAGCTTAGCCACGGCCCCCCTCAGCATCACTATGTTCTCATTCAGCTCCCTCAGC
>Ga0190313_1000669_pt1 | contig 20049 bp, 30 predicted proteins | sample 4870071011_MG_FD_169989 | JGI IMG/M metagenome (GOLD analysis project Ga0190313, IMG submission 169989) | Hydrothermal vent sediment bacterial communities from Southern Trench, Guaymas Basin, Mexico - 4870-07-10-11_MG | ecosystem: Environmental > Aquatic > Marine > Hydrothermal vents > Sediment ...
ATGTTACGAGATTGTACCAGACATGGCTATAAACTCGAGAGCTAGAATAAGAGAGGAGTTCTCTACAAAAAATAAAAATAAAAAAGAAAAAACTGAAATATGGTTAGGCTATTTCAGTCTCCGGCTTTACGCCCTGCGTCCTCTTCTGGTAGCTTTTCCTCCAGCCGCCCCTCCTCCAGCCCCCGCTGTGGCTGTTACCTGAAGGATTCCTAATCTCTGTAGTACTGTTCGAATTCTGCTCTTTAGGGTCTCAGGTACATATGGGTTTCTTAATGCACCATGTAAGAGCCTGATCAGCATTGCCACGGCTCTTCCTCTGATTTCTAGGCCGGATGTTCCACCGCCAAAGTAATTATCAATTGTTGGCGCATAAATGAGTCCTCTCGCACGAGCCTCATCCGCACTTAGGTATATGTATTCTCCTCCTCTCTTTATCTTAACGGCTTTTGGATAACCCCTGAGTTCACTTAGAATGGATGCTAATTCATCGTCGATAACCAAGGATGGTGGTAAGTCCTTGCCGAACATTAACCCTCTAACTTCGCCCTTCCATGCCTCTAATGTCTCGCTTACCTGTTCAACCTCGGTCTTCCTGCTGTATGGTGATTGTCGAATACCATCATAACCTGTTCTAGGCATTACAATCCGAGTTTCACCAGAAATAGGGCCGATTCTGAAGTTTATTTTAAGGGACTTTAATCTCCTAGCCATAGGGGATCACCCCTCGATGCCTTATTTTAGGCTTCTAGCCTATTTATTTTTTTCCTTTTAATTAAAGGCAAAAAAGAAGGTCGCATTATTATGCGTGATTGATAGATATTATTCCTTCTTCTCTTCAAAGAATTTCACGCCTTTCCTGACATATCTAGCCGAGCCGAGACCCCATTCTGGATTGTAGGCTACCTGAGGATTATACCAAGCCGGATCGTCCTCCTTTCCCTCGACTATGGCTATATAAATCCTCGGCTGTAGCTGTTTCATCTCCTCGGTTGGAGGCTGTATCCTCGTTACCTTTACAAGCCCCAGCTTCCTGAGAATCCACACATACTTCCTCATGGTCGAGTATTTGATCGGCTTGTATCCCATAGAGGCGAGGTACATGTTATATGCTCCCAGAAGCTCGTTTATATACGCCTCACCGTGTTCTAGAAGGTAGTTCCTTATGAACATTCCCCATGTAAGCCCCTTTCTCACCATTTTCACTCCTCCTCCCCGAAATGCTTTATTATGAGTTTCTCGAGCTCCTCATCGAATTCCTTTTTGTCCTTGACCTCGCTGAGCTTATTCGAAATATCTATGAAGAAGTCCCCGCCGCAGTATGCGTAAACCGTATTAGCTGCCTGAGCCGCCATTTCAAGATATTTCTTGGCCTCCTTCTTTTTCCCCTCATCGAAGCACATCCTAGCCAGCTCCAGAAGGGCGAAGACTTTGGCTGTATTCGTTACACAATCTTCTAGGAGCTTCTCCCAATCCTCCTTATTACCGGATATAGCTGCCATAAACCTACCGACCCCCATAACAGACCCCATTTTTAATATGTGATTGATAGTATTTTTATTTTTGGTGATTGTATGAGTGAGGTCATCAGGGCTAGTGAGCTTCTTGAGGAGATACTCATCGATATAATAGATCACGGGACGAGGGATTTCTGGGCGATTCAGCCGAAGATACTGGATGCCGTATCGTATTATATTGGCGCCAGAACGAGGTTCAGAACATATGCATCCCTCTTCTTCACATTCCTCAGCCTTCCGGACGTTCTCAAAATATGGATCGAGGGATTATTCGAGGAAAAACCGATAGAAGAGGTCTTCAGAGTAATAGCGAGCACATATTTCGTCCTCAGACTGACGGAAGCCTTCGAGCCCATACAATGGATAGTCTTCCCGAGAATGGAGAGGATCATCAGAGTACCGACGGCGAGGAGGCCGAGGGAGGTAGGTGAAATCGGAGGAATAACGGTGGATCTGGACTTTCTTTTTGAAAAAATGGTAGACCCGGAGGATTTTCTCGACTTTCTCGAAAACGAATGTGGCGTTCCTATAAGGATGGAGTTCAGGATGAGTAATGATAAATTCATGGTATTATGGGGAAAGGAGGTCGGGGAAATAAAGAGGGCTGAAGATCTTTTTGATTTCATTCCCGATATTATTAACGCCCTTACAGAGGCTATTGATTCCCTTATAGCATCAATTTCGCGTGAACTCAGTTACAAAATGGATGTTATAGAGAATCTTAATATCCCCCCCAACATCCGAAGAATGGCTACGGAAGCCTTCAAGAAGTATGTAAAGGAGAATAAAAAGGATGTCCTATGTTCTTTCATCGAATTCTGGCTTTTCGATGGGGAGATGAGGATAAGGGGAAGCTGTCTTCAGATACTGCCGGAGGATGAGAGGATGACGTGCGTCTCCTCGGCTATAGAGGAATTCATGAAGGCTGTTGAGAAGGTTAACAACTCCTTCCCGTCTCCATATAATATCCAGCCGCCGACAATACCATCAACCGAGGCCATAACTAGGGGTAAGACTAGGGGAAGGGCTGTATATGGAATGCTATGTAATGCACTCCCCGTTTATAACAAAGTCGGCGGTTTATCTGCAGTCAGAAGGTTTTATGGAGGGCCTATCCCTGTCTTTGCAATACATATTCCACCGATCTTCACGGGAATAAGAATATTCGGAAAACCAATCTGCCGCTTCTTGATGGCTGATGTATCGAAGAGGTTAACTAATAAATTCATAAAACTGTTCAAGAAGAAGTAGTGAATATAATGATAATAATAAAATATTGGTATTTCTTCTGTTTTCTTTTATTTTTGATTCCAATGGTTTTGGATGTAAATGAGTAATGACATTTTTTATATAAGTGCTGTCAAATTATATTTTTGCGATTAAGTAAAATTTTTTGTTCATTAAGTAAATGATTTTTTCGAGAAATAAAAACCTTGTGAGAGATTTCACCATAAAATCTCTTACCAAATCTCTTCTTTAATTTAATATTTAAGCGTGTTTTCTCTTACCAGATTTGAGCTACGGGGCTTTAATCGTTAAGTAAAATTCTCTGCTCATTAAGTAATTTGGTTATTAACTTTGAGCAAAGATTTTTTTCGTGGCGTAAATCTTACTTTTGTGCCCCGCAAACAATCCGCTTCACTTAACATCGTTATTTCAAATGTCTGGTTCGGAGAGCAAACATATACTACTCTTTTAAATATACTAAACCATCATCGAAAGTAAAGCGAAAGTTGAGCTTGAATCTCGTTTCTTCTTTCCTCAAAAACAAGAAATCTGGTGAGTATATACAGTATAGCTCTCATAGAATATTTAAATTGTATCACCGTTTTTTATTTAAAATATAATGAAGAAGTCATAAACAGAAATAAAGAATATTTTGGTGGTAAAAATGCCGAGAAAAGAGGTTCTGCTAACCCGGACTTTCACGCTTCCCACCAGAATAATAGACAAACTGGAGAATGCGGCGAAGGAGCTGGGGGTTACCAAGAGCTTCCTTATAAGAATATTAATAGACAGGCATCTGGATGATGTCGTTAAAGATCTCAAAACAATACTGAAGGGAGAGGAGGAGTGAAGAAGGTAATCGTTATCGGAGAGGAGAGATGCGAATCATGTAAGCTTGTTGTAGAATATCTCAAGAAGAAGGGAATTCCGTATGAGGTCAGGATACCGAATAAGATGTACCTCATCTATTATGTGAACATGTGCGGAGGAATCCCCGTAGTTCTTTTCATAGGACGGCTGGGGGAAATAGCTGACTATGTATGCGGAGCTGATTTCGAAAAACTGGAAGAAAAGATCAAGAAGCATTTCAAGTATTTCTAGAATTTTTTCTTTATTATTTTTCCAAAGCTCTTATTTCAAGTAATCATATGCCCTATCATAGATAAATACGAGCTTGACTACCGGAGAAACAAGCTTGACAACATATATTCCGGTTAGCTTGAAACCATACTTCTTATGAGGCTCCCACCAGAAGTTACCGGTTATCGCTACTATTCTCCTTCTCGTTACTCTCGGAACTTCATAAGAAGCCCATACAAAATACTGATTGATCCAAGGCGGGTCGAAGATGGTGGCATCGAAGCTCCTATCTGGAAACGGCAGTCTGAATTCTTTACTCGGCTTAATCTCCATCTGGTGCGTAACCTCCGGAAAATTTTCTCTGTCTATCCTGACATCTCCGAGTCTGCTCCTTCCGGAAAAAAGATGAAGAATTGGTTTATAACCTCTAAGGAGCTTTTTGTACAGTTTTTCTTCCCCGTCCGTCCAAGCCCAAGCCTCGCGAAACCTTGTTACAACCTTCAAAATGTGCACCTCAATCTATTATTGAGAAATCGTAGTAAAAATCGCCGGAAAACGGGTCATACCACATGTAGAGGTATACTATCGTCCAGTACTCTTCATCGAACAATATCAAGCAATAATACCAACATCCTTCCTTTTCAAGCTTCTTGTAAATGGTTTTCAGCTTCTTTTTATACAATTCGGTTTCTCTGAATGCCTCTCTAAAAGCTCTGATAAAGAGCTCTTTATCCCGCGTGCTGAAGGAGATGACATCCGCACACATGTATACATCCTCCTCTTATTATTTTTGGAAAATCGAAAATTAGAAAGAGGATTGATAGTATTTTTAAGTATTCTTATTAAAACTTTTTATACCATTTCTTGACACGCTCACTTCATCTTATGCTCTATTATTGGTTTAAACTCCTCACACCAAATAAACGGTATACGGGGATTTTCCAGATCAAGGACGAGTTTTCTCGTGCTCGGGAGGAGTTTAAAAATCCATTGAGGTAGTTTTGCTCTGACACCGGATAGCAGGGAGTTGAGAGTGCGGGTTACCATGATCATGAACATGTCGTCCATCAGATAGCTTGTATAATCAATAATCTTATAGAAGAAAGGACGGTTTTTGCTGAGATCCCAGACCAGACCGGCAACTGCGAGAACCTCAGTCAGAGAGATTAAAAAATCGAGATTATCAATTTTTGTAAGATCTTTTGCCATAGCTATCCTTTGACATTCGTTATAGAAATTCTCAAGAACATTAGCAATATCATCACTATCAAGAATTATTGTGTCCCCAAAACGTTTGCTGAGCTGGAATGCCAGCCACTCGGTGTCAATTACGGCCGATTCAACACCAGCCATCTCATTACAATCAATTGTTAGACAGTCAACTTCATATAAATCGGTGTGAATAACCCTCCTTATAATATCCCCGATCTCATCCAATGGATTCGAGAAATCGCCTCCCCCTCCGCAACCGAGCATTTCAATCTCAAATGGCCCCGGCCAGAAGAATTTCGTTCTTCCAGCATTGTCGAGACATTTAAGGATGAACGGAAAGACCTCATAACTGAGGAAATAACATTCCGGCTCCGGCTCTCTAGACGCAATATAGGTGGCGGAAACATTTCCCGATGCGTCCGCAGTAAGCAGGACGAAATTGCTGCCGAGGAAGAAGATTACCTCTGTTTGAAATACAAGATCCCCCTCACTCGGGAAGCAGGAGGCGGATGGATGGGTATGAGCGAAGCCGATAACCCTCTCATCCCCGATGAACCTTTTATTAAAAACTTCCTTTGGAATGTTGATTTCCGATTCCGTCCCGCGAAAAATATTACCGCATTTATGGATCATTTCCGATTCAGCTTCTAAACATAAGAAGAAGCCGTATTCAGTATTTTCTTTGTGAGAGTTAAAGGCCAAATCCTTTAAAAAGGCTATGGTTCTTGCATCTATTTCCATTGAGAACACCCGGTGATAATCATGGAAATAATATTTAAAGATGGAAGAAGAAAAAAATTTCGACTGACTTTGCCCATCAAAGTATATAAAGAGCGGATAAACGAGCCCTTCATGACATTTGCCAGGAATGTTTTATTGGCGGCCGAGGAGCTGAAGAGATTAGGGATAAATACGCGGAATCTTGTGTATGTTTCAAAGAAATACGATGTTCCAATGACGGCCGTTTTGAACGCGATTAAATACAATATTAAAGTACCCGGGGTCAACATATGATTTCAGAATTTTTATTCCTCTTTTCTTTTGAACAGAACCCTTAATATCATTCTCGAAACCTCTTCGGGGCTCAGATGTATGTATCTCTCCGTACTTCTTATTGTGTCTCTGAGATGAATAGCGATGAACTGAGCCGGAACTCCCTCTTTAGCCAATAAAGTGCCTATGCTGTGTCTTATCATGTGCGGATATACCTTTCTTCCGAGAACTATTATACCGAGTCTGTACAGCTTCTCCCTAACAGTTCTAGGCGCAATCGGATAATTCGGATCTCTCCCGGGAAAGAGCCATTCGCTTTTCGGCTTCTTCTTCAGCCAGGCCTCAAGCATCTCGGCGGTTTCATCGTCCAGCTGGTATGTATGATATGTTATACCGCCACGCTTCTTCTTAGATACAACCTTAAGGGTCTTCTTTTCCGGGTCATAATATTTTTCTTTCAAAGAGCAGAGCTCGGAGACCCTGAGGCCGAGAATAAACATAAGCCTTATTATAAGCTTGAGTTTTAATGAGTCAGCTCTTCTTATGAGCTCCTCGACCTGACTCCTTGAAAGAACCTCCGTCCTAGTTATTCTAAATCTCGGCACAGCCCCTTTCTTCTCGAATTCCGATACTACATCATCCATATCATGGAATTTAAGGAAATTCTTCAGGGCTCTGTAGTATGTATGTCTTGTCATCTCGGATTTCCCCCGCTCCGCCAGACTGTCGAGCCACAACTGAATCATTTTCCAATCCGGGAAAACAACCTTTTTGTACTTTCTCCTGCACCACCACATATAATCCCTTAAGGCGGCGTGATACGTATCCCTCGTATACTTTGAGAAGTTACTCTTCAAATAAACGAGCCAGGTCTGGATGTGGTCGGATGTGATCCTGTCCAAACCGCTCACCTAAAAAATAAAAAAGAACGCATCCCCCCTTCTCTTGAAGCTCACTTTACTCGCACAATACATATCTCAAAATTTCTTTTAACTCGCATACCGAAATTCTCAAAGATAATATTACTCGCAGTATGTTCTTTAAAATGTGTACTTTAGCTCGCAAACTTTTACTTCCGTATTTCGGTTTTGCTCGCAGTATATTCTTCCAAATATATTAGATGCTCGCAAGCTGGCATTCCTGAACATACTATTGCTTGTGATTGAATTAGAGGATGCTCGCAGGTTGATTCTCATAACTCCATATTTACCGCAAACAGATCTTCGTAAATCTACAGTTTACTCGCAAATCGGTATTCTCCAGTACATATCTGCTCGCATCTTGATTTTTATAAATATAAAACTGCTCGTAACCTAATATTCATGAAAATATTATTACTCGCAACTAAAAATTCATGAATATATTTTTGCTCGCATATTGAACTTTGTAAGCATAGTATTGCTCACAATACACATTCGAAGTAGAGCTCTGCTTGCATTCTACTATTTAAAGAATAGTTACATTTTTATTTTTAAATTTTCCTTCAAAATAAGAGAGAAGCTAACTATGGTGATCCTATGCAGAAGGCCCTTCTCCCAGATAAGGAAGTTTTAGAATTAGAGAGAGGACTCGAAGCTCTGGCCAGAATAAGACTCCATTTAAGGAAGAGTGAGTTGGCGATAAAGCTGTTCTTCAAGAAAAAAGAGGGTCTATATAAAGACCCGCCTTACAATGGGATAAAAGAAAGCGTTGAAAAACAGATCGAGAAGATGAGGAAAGATATTGATAAGCTGATAGCAAAGCTGGCGAAGAAGCATCCGATGTGGGACGCCTTCTTCAGGAGAATAAAGGGCATCAGTCCGGTTTACGCAGGGATGATTCTCGGCCTCTTCCCAGCATACAAGTTTCCGAATCCATCAGCTCTCAGAAAATATGTTGGATGGGCGCCTCCTCATGTATATGAAGGGAGAAGGTACAGGAGAAATTTCAAGAGCATCTTCTACATAATTGCGATGAACTTCCTAAGGGTTGAGAACAAGTATGCATCCGAATACTATGCTTGGAGGAAGAAGGAGGATCTCAAGCTCGAATTGGCGAAGAAATATGCGGACAAGATTTCTGAAAAAACAGAGGAGAATGTGGATGAAGAACTGGCTATGGAGCTCGGGATCGAGAGCCCAGAGGAGCTTCAGAAACTGAATCCCCCAGCCAGCAAAAGACACGCACACTTCAGAGCCATAAGGAAGGTAATTTCGATGTTCCTGGCACACTACTTTGAGATGTACTGGAGGGTCGTCCTTAAAGTAACGAATCCGCCGAAGCCCTACTTCGTGATAAAAGGAATGGGAGAATACTTCCCGCCAGAGGCTTTCTTCGATTTGTAAAGGCGAGGGATGAGGTTATGATTTCCTTCCCATTAATATACACAACAATAGGAGTATTGGTGATTCTTCTTATTCTGGAATACAAATTAGGAGAACGGAAGCGTAGAGAAATTAGGAGATGGAAGTATATTCAATCAGCAAATTTTGAACCAACCGGCTGTACTGCACCGTAACTTCTTTTTATTGTTTCGAGCATAAAATATTCTACAAACTGCATAGCGGGATTAGAATGAAATATATCATTATTCACGGTGATGTTAGGGATGTCCTGTCTTCTCTGAAGCTTTCTTTTACGCCCTCAGTTGTAATAACAGATCCCCCGTATCCGGAGCTCGAGAAACACAGAGCCATTGGTACTACAACCAGATTGACGAAAAAATGGTTTCCCGTTATGTCATGGGATGAATTACAAGAGGTCTTTAGGCAGATATATTATATTGCTGATAAAAACGCACATCTGTATGTATGGGGGAATGCTGAGAGCATCTTCAATGCGAAAGAGGTAATAGAGGATATTGGATGGAAGTTCTGGAATATTATTGTGTGGAACAAGAAGAGGATCGGTATGGGATATCACTACAGAAATACGGTCGAATTCCTCCTCTTCTTTGAGAAGGGGAAGAAGAAGCTGAGGTTTTTGAACCTTACAAATTATTTTGAGGAAAAGGTAGAGGAGAAGTATAGGAGACTACATCCGGCGTTCAAGCCGGTCTTCATGCAGGCGAAAATCATAGCCAATAGCTGTGATGTTAACGGTGTGGTGTTCGATCCGTTTATGGGAGCCGGCAGCACCTTGCTTGCCACTCACTATGCCAATATAATGTACGACCTCAACGCCTCGTATATCGGGGTTGAGATAGAAAAAGAGTACTGTGAAATTGCGAGGAGAATAGCCGAGGAGAACGGGATAGAAACAGAATTGATAGAATTTTAATCCGCTTCTTACCTTTCTCTTATTTTGGTGATGAACGATGAGCGATGAGCTCGACGGAATTGTTGTGAATGAGGAGTTGGCCAAGAAATCCCCATGCACATGTTATGAGGTCGAGCTTCCGGACGGGAGAAAACTACTTTTATGTTGGTCGAAAGGCATAATAGGTATGCTGTCAAAGGAACAGATAGAGAAGTACTGTCCAAAGAAGATCATAAAACCGGCTCCGGAAAGGCTTAAAAGGAGGTATATCAAGTTTATTGAAGCCGCCAAGAAGACGGCCGGGCTTCCGATCACGGAGAGAATAAGAATGATGAGAAGAATTTTAAGGGAGGAAGAATGAGATCGGATGTGGCGAAGCAGATCTTGGCGATATTCATTCTGGATCAGGTTCTTCGCGGCGCGATAGGGATAACAACACCGATACATGAACTAGTTCATGTCGTCCTGGCGAAAATAAGAGGGGATAAAGTGGAAAGTGTTGATTGGTTGCGTGGCAGGACGATAGTGATAACGACAAGGAGGAGAAGTAAGCTCGAAATAGCACTTGAGGAGGCATTCGCGACTCTTGTTGAGGTTCTCTGCCTCTATCCCGTAATGAAGTTCTTCAAATTAGATGAAAAAATCGTCTTGAAGTATACGATTATTCCTCCTCTTCAGGCTTTTCTTGAGACTTTGAGGTCTTAGCCTCTCCGGATTCCTCAAAGCTCACTCCGAGAAACTTCCTTTCATATTCATTCAGAACGAGTCCGACCTTCTCCATATCAACTTCTTCTTCCGGTTTAACCTCCACCCTATCTCCAAATTCATACATCTCTGGCATGGCACAGTTCTCGGCGGCTCTATCTGCGAACATAGCCGCCTGAATCAGTCTTACAGCCGCCTCCTCCTTATTCCCCTTATCATACTCTTCCTTCGCATCCCATAGGCTCTTCATCATGAGGAACATCGATGCACCGCACGCCCTTAATGCCTGCGTGTTCAACTCGCTTATATCAACCGGCACGGCCTTCTTCACGACTTCGAGCGGTATGTATGTTACGATCTTCCCCCTCCACTCATCAATATATTTTTTGTCAACCGAAACCATTACCCTGTCATCCTCGGCGACAACCTCAACGGCATCCTCCGGTGCTACCTTAATCAGTTCGGCTATATGCCTGCCTTTCTTCTTCTCTTCCTCAGCCATTTGTGATCACCAAAATAAGAATATGCCTAAAATAAATTAAAAATAACTATGTCCACTAACTTAATTATATGGGCTTCTCAAATGTTAACCGGATGATCGGCATGTCCGTTGGAGAAATGGTATATCCATCACACAGGCTGGTCAAGCTGATTTTACGGGGGAGCTTCTGGAAGGATATAGAGGAATCATCATACGGCGATGCCCTCTTCACGATGAAGAGCGTGGCTTTAAGAGAACTGCTTCAGAACGCGATAGATGCCGTCAGGATGTATTCCAGAATGAAGGGAATACCGGCCAGAGAACTCCCGATAAGAATACTCCTCTTCTGCATTCCGATCCCGGTTCTCACAATCCCGTCAACCGTTGACCTGGCTACTGAGAGGGCTGTGGAGATCAAGGATATGTATGGCGGTAGCGAGATAGTACATGCACATCCGATATCTGAATTCAGAAATATGCTCATCGAGGATAATAGGATGATCATATGCATCTCAGATAGAGGAATCGGAATGGATTCATTGGATCTGGCGAGGTATCTTGCCGGGATGGGGACGGGAGTAAAGCAGATGTCTGGAGTAAGGAAGATGAGGAAGGCAAGCGGAGCGGTTCTTGGAGGCTTTGGTCTCGGCTTCTGGTCTGTTTCTCTGATCGCCGAAGGCGTTATTATAGTATCGAAAAAGGAGGGGAAGGAGCCGGTAATAAGAGCTGTCTTCTTCAAGAGCATAAGTGGAACTTATGGAGCAGAGAACATAAGGTACTTCATAGATGAGAACGGGAGGGTTGGTAACTTCATAACGCTTGATCTGGATACTCTGAGAATGATGATAAAAACGCCCGCCATTCTAAACGAGGTAAACGAGGTTATCCGGAGCCACGGAACGGTTGTAATAATTATTGTTAGGGATGATCTGGAGTCATTGGAGGAGTTCAATCGGATAAGATGGGAGGCCCTGGCATGGCTTTACTTCATAAGGAGGAAAACCGGAGACAGCAATATAGATGTCAGGGTAGATCTGATAAGCGATATGCATTTAATCGGTGAAAAAAGAGCTATTTCAAGCGACGAATTGCCAGATCCGTTTTCAATGGCGATTTGCAAGACATCCTTTACAACAAAAGTGGTAAACAAAGCTCCGTTTGCCGGTGAAGCTCTCGTAGATGCGAATGTCGAAATATATTTGCTGAAGGGGAGGAATGATCCATATAGAATAATCAAGAGGGAAATGACCGGAAAACAGGCGATCGGCGGATTAAATGTTTATATTGTACTGAATGACCTCTTGGTCTCGGTTACCGAAGGTTATCTATACGGATTGCTGGACGGTGCCGTTATTGTCAGGATTATCAGCCCCGGTGTTCCCGCCACGATAGGAAGGTCGACGATTGATGAAGACTTGCAGAGTGAAATTGACAGACACGTATATCTCCTCCTCTTCAGACCGATGAAAGAAGACTTCTTTACAAAACCAGCCGAGAAAATAAAGCCGTTCACTATGTATCTCAGAAAATTCCGTAGTAATTGCCCCAGCGAATATGTGGATTATTTATTAGAGCTGATGAATGACAAACGCATTATGGATATTGAACTCCCCGATGCCTCTGGTCGGGTATATGGGTTGAAAGTGCTGGGCTTGAAGAATTGGACTTATATTGACCCGGATAAATACTTAGCAAATAAGACATATTATTCCACGTTGGTAAAGGTAATAACGGCTGAGAGGGCGGATGCAATAATATTCAGCGACGCCGACATCTGCTTCCTTCTTGTAGAAATGGAAAAAACATATAAAGAGTTCAGAAAGAGCATAGAGGAATCCATGCTGAAATTCTTTGATAGAATTTTCAATAATAAAGTATCGATAGAAACATTATATAGTGAAGTGAAGAGGAGGAAATCCGGCTGGACTCCTGTTCCGGTTGAACAGCTTCTTTCTACGGTCACCGGAGAAATATTATGGAATTCGATAATAAGCCCTATAGCCCTAGCGGTGGAAAAAGCCGTTCCGAGAGTCATTTTTGATTTTATCGGGATCGACAGGTCTCCGAGAATAAGAGTTGCAAAACATCCGGATGTATCCGTAATAGCCTTCTACAGTCTTGCTGAGGATATCGTTTTTCTCAACCTAAACAGTATCTTCTTCTCAAAGGAGGTTATACCATACTTCTTCCAGCCGGAGGTTGCAATAGCGAAGATCGTCGATGTGGTGGCTCACGAAATCGCCCATCAGATAACAAAGGAGTACCAGCACGCACATGGCATTTCCTTCTTTGAGTTCAAGCAGGCACTTGTCAGGGCTATAATGTCAAAGGTACCGGAAACGACGGAGAGGGCATTTGTAGACATAACGAATATTGATTATGAGAAGATGAGGGAGCATATGAGGAATATACTTGATGCGATAATTGAGGTATATCCTTATTGCAAGAATATAGAAGACCCGGGTGTGGCTAAGGACATGTTGGTAGGGATGGGGCGCACTCTAAAAAAGAAGTATGACTTCCATATAGGGAATACTCCGCTAGCCTACTTCATTCTCATTATCAAAAGACGCATGGTAGAAAGCGAGGAGGGTTTATTAGAGTCTACCTATCGTATGGCGTTTGCATTATTAACCCCGAATATGCCTTATGTAGACCTAATCATACGTTTTATAGAAGCCCCGGTATCGAGTCGGGGGAAGAAAGAATACATCCATAAAATGATATTAATCCCGAATTACATAGAAATGAATGGACACCCGCCGCTTGTGGTAGTTAGACCGGTCAATATAGATGGCATGTTCATCTGTAAGGGAAAGGATAAATGGTCTAAGAAACTTGCATTCAAAAAAGAAGACATCCGCCATATAATGGAATTACTATTTAGTATATTTCATGATAAAGATGCTCCGGCCAAAGTGAAGTGTTCATTTGGATATACAACGGGTTTCTCTTTAATAATTTCAATACCAAAACTTCTGGAAGATATAGACTACCGCTATGCATATCTTATATGGGATACACTCTATACGCGGCGCCCCATTAAAGAGCCAGAATTTTTTGTGCTTGTCTTTCCATGTTATGCCTTCGGATTTGGTAAAATAATCGAATATGTGTAGGTGATTTTATGGCATCTCTCCCGCCGCTTTTCATCCAATTGAGAATGATGGGATACATCCTCTACGACCTGCTCTCCTCCGGCATAAAAATGCCCCCTTCAGCCGAGAGAGAAGATCTACTGGAGTTCATAAGGTACTTCTTCGAATATGCAACCGATGTTATCCAGAGACCCGAGAGGGTTCTGAGAAGACTGAAGAACTTGAGAAACGAATACGATGTTCTTCTCTTCTTCCTGAGGTACATGACCATAAACTGCAAAGATGGAGAGCTCCTCAAAAAATTATTCCTGCAATTAATTGAAGAGAGGGAGAGGAAATGAAGAGGAATAACTGGTATGAACTGCCCGAGCAGGTCGCTACCGATCTGTTCAGGGATAAACTGCCCCATGTTCTCGATGTAATAGACGGGATATGCATGAGATTGTGGATTCTCTATTCGAAGATGGCTATGGCCAAGATGACGACATTAATGTCGCAGGATCTTCAGGAGCTTGACAGGGGGATAAGGCTACTGAATAAAATAAAGAGGAGGCTTATCCCCTTCAGAGCCACGAGGGCTGTGAATAGGATTTCGGAGCTGATCGATGAAGTCAGATATGGCGGGGTCGATTGGCTACGCATCTCCTTTCTGTTCAACACCATAGATGCGTTAATAAAAACGGAGGTAAACGCCCCACCGGATGTGATGGATGACATCCTGCTAGATCTGGAGGAAGCCGAGCTGGCAATCCTCCCCTCCAAGAGCAGAAGAAAGGAGATAAAGCCGATGCTGTGGACGGTGATAAGATTTTTCGTTCATTTTGCAACACAGCTCTTCAGGATTGTCGGTGTTATCCCCCATGAATATGCTCCGACTCTCAAGGAGAATACGGAGAGAGCCCTATCGATCCTCAACTTTCTGTGGAATCACTTCGACTCCTACATAAACAACATGGTAAACCCGTATGACTTCTGTAATTATGCCATGAATGCCGAGAGAATGATAAGGGATGTTGACTTTACGATGAAGATAATAGCTAAATGGTCGGCGGCGCCAATATTCAATAGAATGAAGATCAATATAAACAGGATATTGGGGTGGAAGTGATGGGCGAGGGCGAGCTTTTGCTCGAATCCATTGAACTGATAAAAAAGGCTGAGGCAAAGGTTGAGAAGATCGGAGACCTGCTCAGGCTAAAGGTCCCGGAGGAGGAAACGGAAAAATTCAGGGGCAAGATAATCACGTATTTGGATGTAAAGGATGTGAAGAAGGCGTTGGAGGGGGATTTCAGGGAGTGCTCCACAGCATCCATGCTAGTTCCGATATTCGTTGACATGGCGAGGAGGGAGAGGGAAAAAGGAGATGAGAAGAGGGCCGAGGAAATGCTTCTGGCAGCATCTACGGCGGCAATTCATGCCGCTAGGGTATGCCTGTTCCCGGAGCTGAAGGAAATCAGCGATAAAATCCTCCATATTGAAGAGCTGAGCGATGAGAAGGTAGGAGAGCTTTATGAGGAGATAATGAAGAAGCTTGGGGTGGAGGAGGTTGGGGAAGAAGAGGTACACGATTAAAGACCTCGGCTACTTCGTTTTAGGACTCTTCCTGACATTCTCTCCGGCTCTGATTGCGGCCGCGGTCGCACCGGTTATAATCAAGGAGGCTCCGAAAATAATAAAGGAAACGAGGGAGCTCGTAAAAGAGGTAAAGGCTACTCGGGGTAGTAAATCCTGAGCTTTCTCAGGTTTTCGTTAAGAGCCCAGGCATGCCACTCCCAATCATTATACCTTTCTTCTTCATATTTTTCTATAAGCTCCAGAACGAGGCTTCTGTAGGCTTCGTAGGCATCCTCCACGCATCCGGTTGTTATTAGGGTTATGTGGAATGTATACCAAGTCTTCATGAAATCCTTGGCATAATCGTATCCCTTGTATCCGGATAGCCCGGGACCCGCTCCGGCCCACATTGTATCGATACTGCCTACAAACACCGCTCCGCTCTTCGCCGCTATCGGCCCCAGCATCCTCCCAGCATCGCATGTCGGAACTCCGGCGAGGATTCTCCCTTTAACCATAGGAACTTCTCCAAAGCCGTAGGGGGCAAGAACGTGGAGAAGAATCCATTGACCAACCCATGAAATGGGAGTTCCATGCCCCCCATACACTATAATCTTCACTTTCGGTTTAATAAAAGAAAGAAAAGAGTAGAACGAAATAGGGTTTACCCCGTTCTTTTCGAGCAGGGCTACATCCTTTCCGAGTTTCTTCGCATCCTTGTAAACTCTGACCATGGTTTCATACGAAAGCTTGGAGGGATAATCACCTATGTTCGGAGCCAGTATCAGAACCTGCAATTTTCAATGCCCCCGAGAAAATCCTGAAGGCCTCCTCGGCCTTCTCCTCGTTCTCATAAATATAATCTATTACAAGATAGCCTTGATAAAGATAAAGTTTGCAGTCCTTCAGTCCGGATTCCTCGTCCCCACCTATAAGCCTGAGGTACTGTAAGTACTTTTTGAGACTCTTCTTCGTCTTCTTATCCAGCTTCCCCATTTTGATTGCAAAAAGGACATGATTTTTATCCTTCTTAACATGTTTTTCATATGGTATATGTTTGAACATTATTGCCAGCACTTTGATGTCGTCCATTTCCTCTTCCTTCATCCTCACCACGTCCTTTTAGTTATGAAGAAGGATACAGCCATATCTCTGGTTACATTCACGCTTTTTCTCAATGGGAAGTAAAGCTGTCCCCTGACCTCAACCGTATATACTCCCGGGTCCAGTCTGAAGACTACCGTTCCGTTTCTGCCAGTAACCTCAGAATTAACCTTTCTTCCGTCTTTATAAACGATAACGGATGCATCTGGTACAGGGTCTCTTGTGAATTCATCATAAACATGCACTACAAGAATTGGCATTGGAATCACCATTATTCATTTACATCCAATTCTTTTATATATCTTTTTGCCAGCTTTGTCGCCATCTCAAGGGTGAGGCCGAAATAGGCCGCCAGCTTCAGTATAACTGCAATCGTAAACCTGACCAGATATTCTTCATCCTCAACAGCCGATTGAACAAGCAGATCCCCGAGCCTATCAATAACTTCATATATGTTTTCATCCATTATTACCACCAATGGTGGTCTATATGTCTAAAGTAAGTATCTATATAAGGGAAGATGAGGTTGAGAAGTTTAATAAAGTTAAAGATTTCCTGTTCGCCAACGGCTTTATAAAGAAGAAGACCGATTATGCCGCAATCAAATACGCCATTGAACTGCTTGAGAAGATCGTGGATTTCATCGATAATGATACATATCATAAGGCTTCTAAAGCGGCTAGTGATGGTAAGATACTTAGAACCAATGAGAAGGGATTAGTTCCAATAGACGATCTCGTCCTGTTCTCCCTTGATATAGTTATGAACAGATTGGCTAGGAGGGCGAGTGAAGGTGCCAACAAAGAAGGATCTGGTTAAGGAGTTTTTGAGAAAGCATCCGGAGAAGACAGTTGAGGAGGTGGCAAGGAGCCTTGGAGTCTCCGTTGCAACCGTCAGAAAGGCTATGAAAGAGCTTGAGGAGGAGATGATGATGATTCCGGGTCAGGATGAAGTGGAAAAAAGAGTTGAGGAGTTGAAGGAAATGGAAGGAGAAAAAGAGGAGGAGTTTTTGGAAGAGGAAGAGGAGGAAGAGGAAATAGACCCCGAGATAAAGGAGTTCTTGGATTTCCTACTCACATATGTCCCAATGACAAAGAGGAAGTTCAATTATGTCAAGAAGCTGTTAAGCCAAGAGGGCCCATCCATTCTGAGAAAGCCGGCCGATTTGGAGGAAATCTTAACAACTGTGGCCAATATTCCGCAGAAGAAGGTGAGATTCGTCCTGAAGAGATACTATCAGAAGAAGACCGAGGAATTGCAGGAGACACAACAACCTCTTCCGCCCCCTCCGCCGGTTACTGAAGAGCCATTACCAGCACCACCACCACAGTATCAGCAGACTCAAGGACAGTATGTCGAGCCGTACCATGCTCCGCAGTACAGTTATGGCTATGGCTATCCTCCGCAAGACCCACTCAAAATGAAAATGGCTGAGATGCTTGACAGATTGAGCGCCGCAATGATGGCTAGGGTTCTCGGAGATATGGCGGCGGGAAGACCAACAAATTACGCCATTTCGGTGGATGAAACCGGAAGACCCGTGATAAGACCCGCCGGTGTTCAGACAGGCGGAGTAACTATGGATGAGGTTAGAAGGGTAGTTGAAGATGCCGTTAAGAACGTCATGAGTGTTGTGAACGATAGGCTCAAGCAGGTGGTCGATTTCGTGAAGGATACGGTTAACTCGATCAAGCAGACCCAGAGCAATGAGAACCAGAAGATGATGGTTGAAATGATGAAGATGATGGTTGAAATGATGAAGAACCAGAACCAGCCCCACGGTGTTGTCGAAAGCGTCCTTGACAGGATGACGAGGATGATGGAGTTGATGGCAAAGAGGGGCGAGGATGTTACGCCGTGGAAGGAGGTACTGATGTTCATGAAGGATGCGATGAGGAGGAAGGAAGCAGATCCTATGGAGATGCTTGATAAGGCGATAAACATAATCGAGAGGAAGATATATCATAAGGAGAAAACAACGGAGCACGACATAGAGATGGCAAAGGTGGAGGCGGAAAAGGATATTGCGAGAAAGAAGCTTGAGCTTGAGGAGAAGAAGCTTGAACTACAGGCTCAGAAGGATCTTGAGACAACAAAACTGCTGAAGGATCTGATAGAGAGTCTTGGAAGGGACATCGCCGTAAACCTAATGGAGAAGGTGCCGGATGTCGTTCAGGGGTTCATAAGCGGGTTGAAGAAGAAGAGGGAAACCGGAGAGATGCCGAAGGATATATTCAAGGAAGTTCCTACGGAGGAGCTGATAAAAGCAAAGGAGGTTGTCGGTGAGCTGGAGGAAGCGGAGAAGGGAGGCTTGATCGAGGAATTAATAAAGGAGGTTGACAAGGAGCTGGAGAGGAGGTCGAAGAAGAGTGAGTCTTAAGGAGAGAATAAAGGAGCATTGGCTCATCGCCCTCTGGAACAAGGTTTCAAAGGAGATAATCAGGGTTTTGAAGGAGTATAATGTTAAGGACATAAGGAAATATGCGGAGCAGGATTATGACCTCTTGGAGCCGATTCTGAACAATTACGGTGAGGATGTCAAATACTTCAAAAATGAGCTCAGAAAAATGGGGCTGAGGCCGACAAAGGAGGATCTTAAAAAAGCCACCGCCTACATTATTTATTTTTTGAGGGCAAACGGCTATGAATGCGATGGGGTAGTAATAAAATGGATCTACAAGAACGTAAGAAAAATAGTGGAGTACGTTCTCGGCCCTATTTCAGGCTGAAGCCGAGTGTTGACCTAAAAACGTTTTTCTCCTTAAGAGCCTACTACCATTTATCAAAGGCTCTGGAGAAGGCCGATGGAGAGACTAAGAAGAAAATAGAGGCTATCATGCAGGAATTGATGGAGAAGATATTGGGTGGTGAGAAATGAGTCTGGAATTTCATCTGAAAAAGGCTCTCTTCTTCTTAAAAAGAGCCGAAGAATTCGGTCTGGAGGGCAACCTTTCGGGGAAAGTTGAAAGCCTTTTATATCAAAAAAGAACCAATTATAAGAATTGGGTGGTTTATATGCCTCGTTTAAGGAAGGACACAATCATTGCCGTCCTAGCTTCGGTCGGGCTAACCCGTTTTCCGGATAACAAAGTCTTGGTTGATATTTTAGGCCTCGCCCTGACGTCAATTCTCGCATACGCTCACAGGATTCCAGTAATAAGAAACGTAGATCCAATCGTCAGGCTCGGAATAAGGTACAACTACATCTGGAGAACATTGATCACCGTGTTCATCATTCTGACCGTGATAGACATAATCACCGGTAACAAGCTCGGATTCGGAGGCATCAGAGCCATCGGCGAGAAGTATGGCTTCGCATTCGCATCCGAAGGATTCGCGGGGGTATTCAAGCAGATAAAGGCTGATGTCGAAGCGGCACTAGAGGGGGTAAAAAAGCAGTTCGGCATAGCTCCTCCTAAGCCACAGGAGTCAAGTGAAGTGATATTGGTCGAGTCGCCACCTCCAAAGGAAGAAAAACTTAAAGAAACTGAGGAACAAATTATTATTCCTGAAAGCCTATAAAAGGTGATAATATGAGCTATGCAATCGAGATTAGACCAATCACCCCGGAGGAAATTCTTCAGGAAAGGCCCAAAATCGATGCCGAAGTAAGGGATATGGCCCTCTCAGCTAAAATTGCCGACTCCCCAGAGAAGCTGATCATAAGGGATCTCATGCCAAGAGACCTCTATGACCCATTCCACGGCAAAACCGATGTAACTCTAGCCTTGGCGAACAACTATCAATGGAAGTGGACTTGGTCAGGAGCAACGGCCGGTAGCGAGGTCACACTCATAGAAGTGCCAGCTAACGTCCTGCAGGACTGGTCAAGAGCCGTAAAGAT
>Ga0190313_1000670_pt1 | contig 20023 bp, 18 predicted proteins | sample 4870071011_MG_FD_169989 | JGI IMG/M metagenome (GOLD analysis project Ga0190313, IMG submission 169989) | Hydrothermal vent sediment bacterial communities from Southern Trench, Guaymas Basin, Mexico - 4870-07-10-11_MG | ecosystem: Environmental > Aquatic > Marine > Hydrothermal vents > Sediment ...
CGCGTTCTACCTTCTTTTCGCTCTCGTTTGACATGTTCAAGGGACCCCTTGTGCGCAAGTCTTGTTTGAAAGGGTATAACCATATGACGCCGGTTACGGTCAAAGAGTCAGCCAACAGGTGTGTAACCATTCCTATAAGGACTCCTGCAAAAACAACTATACTTCCAGATAATGCAAGAGATAGTGTTGCAATCGCCAGCACGAACCACACATTATGACCAAATGTTCTATGCCTTTTTCCCAAACCCCACTTGAACTGCATTGCCCAGTCTATGTCTGGTAAGAAAGCTGCAAACCCTGTCAAGAGAATAAAGCTGACGTCTAGGTTGAACAAATAATAACAAAGGGCTCCAGCGAGCAGTCCAAAGCTGATGTGTGTCATTAAACGCATTATAATAACCAATTGCAGGAATACTTTTAATTGTTTTGCATTGCTAGTAAATGTTGATGAAGGTGCTTTCTTTGAGGCAGCCGTGGGCTGACCTGATCGTGGACGGCAGGAAAAAGGTAGAAACAAGGAAGTGGAACACGAGCTACAGGGGCTGGTTCTGGGTTCACGCCAGTAAGAGCGTGGACTGGAACGCCTGCAAGAAGTTAGGGGTCACTCCAAGCGCCACTATGGCTGTTATTGGGAAGGCGTTCCTTGAGAGTGTGAAAAAGTACGAAACCGAAAAAGAGTGGAATGCTGACAAAGGTAGGCACCTAGCCCTGGTACTGGGGGAATGCCAAAGAAGCCAATGTACGGTTTCATCATCTCCAGGGCTGAAAGAATTCCTGCTGTTCCTGCCAAAGGAATGTTAGGATTTTGGGAGTGGAATTATGAACCTTAGAGAATACATTGAGAAAGAAGGAGGGACCGCTGTTTTTTACAGGGTCGTGAACAACCCTAAAAAAAGTTTCCTGAAGTTTCAGGAAGAGGATGAACAGGTCAGGAAAGAGCTCGTGCAAGCGGTTTACGAGAAAAAGGTTCCAGAGGGAGTGACCGTGCTGGTGAGCGACATCAGCCCTTACATTGGCGAAACAGAAGCAGTTGCTGACAAAATTGCTAGTATTGTCGTGCTTTCCAACGATCCGAAAAGAGCAGAAAGAGTGATGCAGGAAAAGAAGAAGCAGGCTCAGGAGTTCAGATCAAAGAAACTCCATTTCCTGAAAGAAGACCTAAATGACTGGCTGGAAGAAGTCAAGAGATCAGGACTCGTGAAAGGAATAATCCTCAGAGGAGACCTTGTTGACCTAAAACGGTACCCTTCCAAGTATTCTGATATTGACCTGATACTCCTGCTTGGCTTTCCCGGAAATAATAAGGGAAAATGGAACCAAATAAAAGAGGTAATCAAAGAGATCCCCACTGGATGCAGCGTGATAGAGTACGAGTTCAATGAAAAGGGTTTCCGCGGCATGTCAAAAACTCTCAAGGACATCAGAGGACAGTGGGTTGAAATACAGCTGATCAGCTTTCCTGACCTTGTGAAGTACTTTGACGGTTTGAAAAAGTACATTGGAGAGTACGTGAAGGCGAACTTTTCTCACGCGAGAGTACTATGGCAGGAGGAAAATACTGCCTCCAGGTTTTTGAAGAAAGTACTTGGAAGAATAAATGATTAGAGCATGCTCTTGTATTTTTCCAGGCTTTACTCGAGCTTGACTTCTTCCTTGCTGTCCTCTCAAGCAGGAATAAAAAATAAGTGAAAGAAAGGGTTTTATTTTCCATCGAATTCGTCCAGAGTGCTTTGCCTGTCTTCATCCATTTTGGTTTCACACCTCTTTTTTTACGCTCTTATTTCGGTGTCAACAGCTCCTTTGACAATGGTCTTGAACTCGTAAAGCTTGTCTATTGAATGGGGTTTCGCGTCTTTCATCTGGTAGCTTGTGTCAGGCCTGAACTGTTGTATGTAGTAGTGTCTTGCTCCTCTCACAAGCTCCCGGATTTTCATGAAATCCCTTCTGTCCAGCTCAGGGTATGCAGTGGTCCTGAACTCGTAGTCAATTCCTGACTCCCTTATTATTTTCATTGTTTCCTTTATTTTTTCTGTGTCCACGTGCACTTGGGTTATGTCATCGTACTTGTCAAGAGGGCCTTTAACGTCCATGGCAATGTAGTCCACGACCCCCTCTTCTATTGCTTTTTTCACAGTCTCTGGGTTTGAGCCGTTCGTGTCCAGCTTTACCTTGTAGCCCATGCTCTTGAGCTTTTTCATGAAAGGCACGAGGTCAGGCTGGAGCGTGGGCTCTCCTCCTGTAATGCAGACCGCGGTCGCTACTTTTTTCCTGTGCTCCAGTTCTTCCAGAAGCTCGTTCTCGTCGTATGCTTCGTTTAGGTTGAACAGAAAAGGGTTGTGGCAGTACTTGCACCTGAAGTTGCACCCGACTGTGGCGATCGTTATCGCGACTTCTCCAGGATAGTCTATCAGGCTTGTCCACTGTACTCCGCCTATTCTCATGCTTTTCACACTCCCTTCCCAGCGATTTGGAATGTTTTACGCTGGTTGAATTCTGCTTGTTTGCCGTCGTTCCACTGCTGCACTGGACGGATGTACCCAACGATCCTGGAGTACACTTCTGTTTTTGCATTGCATGTTGGGCACGTGAAGTGTTCTCCTGCAAGGTAACCGTGGTTTGGGCACACGCTGAAAGTAGGACTGATTGTGTAGTACGGAAGTTTGTAGTTTTCCGCGATTGTTTTGACCAGCTTTTTGGCAGATTCTGGGTTCGGCATTCTTTCCCCTACGAATATGTGCAGCACAGTGCCTCCTGTGTACTTGGTTTGAAGCCCGTCCTGCAGTTCCAGGGCCTTGAACAGGTCTGAGGTGGCGTACACCGGAAGCTGGGAAGAATTCGTGTGGTAGGGTTCTGCGCCTTTTTTCCAGTCTGATTCATTTGCTACTATTAGTTTGGGGTAGTACTTTTTGTTTAGTCTGGCCAGCCTGTAGCTTGTGCCTTCTGCAGGGGTTGCTTCTAGGTTGTACATGTTTCCGGTTGTTTCTTGGTAGTCAGCTAGCTTGTCCCGCATGAACTCAAGCGTTTTTTCAGCCAGTTTTATTGCGTCCTTGTCTGTTAGGTCTTTTCCTATCAGGTTAAGCATTGCTTCGTTCATTCCAACTAGCCCTATTGTGCTGAAGTGGTTTGTCCAGTATTTTCCTGTTGCTTCTTTTATGCTCCGCAAGTAGAATTTGGAGTAGGGGTAAAGTCCTTTTTCTGTCAGGCCTTCTATCACCTTTCTTTTTATCTCCAGTGATTTCATGCCAAGGTCCATCATTTCCCTGATCTTTTCTTGGAATTCTGTTTCGTCTTTTGAGAGGTATGCGAGCCGTGGCAGGTTCAGGGTGACCACGCCTATTGATCCTGTGAGGGGATCTGCTCCGAACAATCCTCCTCCCCTTTTCTTTAGCTCGCGTTTATCCAGCCTGAGCCTGCAGCACATGCTTCTGGCGTCTTCTGGGCTCATGTCAGAGTTCACGAAGTTAGCAAAGTAGGGTATTCCGTATTTTGCGGTCATTTCCCACACTGGTTCCAGTGCAGGATTATCATAGTCAAAGTCCTTGGAGATGTTGTAGGTCGGGATTGGGAACGTGAACGGCCTTCCTTTTGCGTCTCCGTCAAGCATGACTTCTGCAAATGCCTTGTTGAACATGTCAACTTCTTCCTGGTAGTCGGCGTATGTCTTGTCAGTAAACTTTCCGCCTATTACCGCAGGCATGTTGGCCAAAAAGTTTGGAACGGTTAGGTCAAGCGTTATGTTGGTGAAGGGGGTTTGGAACCCGACTCTTGTTGGCACGTTAACGTTGTACAGGAACTCTTGTATAGCCTGTTTTAGCTGTTTGTAAGAAAGGCTGTCTGCGCGTATGAAAGGAGCAAGCAGAGTGTCTATGCTGCTCATTGCCTGGGCTCCAGCAGCTTCTCCTTGCAGGGTGTAAAAGAAGTTCACAACCTGTCCTAAAGCAGCACGCAGGTGTTTCGCAGGCTTTGCTTCTACTTTTCCTGAAACTCCTTTGAATCCTGTCACGAGCAGGTCCTGCAGGTCCCAGCCCACGCAGTATGCTCCCAGTATGCTCAGGTCGTGGATGTGCAGGTCTCCTGTTTCGTGGGCTTTTGCTATCTCTGGAAAGTATATTCTGTTAAGCCAGTAGTTTTTCACTACGATCCCAGAAATGTGAAAGTTAAGCCCCTGCAGGGAAAAGGTCATGTTGCTGTTTTCCTTAACCCTCCAGTCATTCTCATTAATATAATCGTCAATTATCATTATGTCCTTGAATACTCCTGCAAACTCTCTTATGTTCTGGTGTTGTCTCCGGTACAGAATGTATGCTTTAGCAAGCATCGTGTGCCCTGCTTTCACGAGCACGTCTTCGACCACATCCTGTATCTCTTCAACTTCAAGCACTCTGCCAGCAGGGTATTTTCTCGCAAGCTCTTTAACCACCTGATCAGAAAGTTCTTCAGCATTCTGATCTCCTTTAGTGGCCTTTACAGCAGATTCTATCGCCTTTGTTATTCTTGACTGATCAAATTCTACGATCTTTCCGTTTCTTTTTCTAACAAACCTTTGAGTAACACTAACCTCATTTTCCACGAGCATACCCTCCTATAGTGGTTATTATCAAATATTCAGCCCTTGCCTCAGGGGAATTAACAAACTCAACTCATCTTATTATATTATTCGGTTAGCTATTCTAACCATTACTGGCAAGATGGTTAGATTGCAATAAGTTTGTTTTGTACAATGCGTTATTTCAGGTTTAGAAAGGCAATGGAAACGTTTTTAAATCCTTGCGGAAAAAGATTATAAACCTTTTGCTTGGAGGTGTAAAAAGATGGGAAACATGAAAAGAATTGGAAGGGCTGTTTCTATTTCTGACGGAAAACTTGTTGTTAAAACTGAAAGGCTTGTGAAAATAGGAAGCGAAGTTTTTGATGATGCTGGCAGGCACGTTGGAACAGTCATAGACTACTTTGGACCCACTATGGGACCTTACGTGCTCGTAAGCCCCAAAAAAGACCCTGCCCCATTCGTCGGACAGGAAATGTACGGCTAAAAAAGGAGGCGGGAGTTTGCCCAGAAAAAAGAAGGATAGTAAAAAAAAGGAGGCCCCTAAATCAAATGCGGGCAAGCCTGTTTGTCCAGAATGCGGCAGCACCAGCATAAAAAGAGACTATTCAAGAGGAGAAGTGTACTGCGAAAAATGTGGTACTGTTATTGAAGAAAACCTGATTGATATGGGGCCTGAATGGAGGGCATTTGATGCAGCTCAAAGAGAGAAAAGGGTCCGGACAGGAGCCCCCATAAAGTACACGAGGGCTAACAAAGGCCTGTCAACAGAGATTGATCAGTACGGAAAGGACTTCCGGGGCGCAAAGATAAGCACTGAGCAAAGAGCTGCAGTCAACAGAATGATTAAATGGCACAAGAGAACCAGTGTCAGCAGTTCCATGGAAAGAAATCTTACAGTGGCCTTGAATGAACTTGACAGGGTCGCCAGCATGCTGGGCCTATCAAACAACCTCAGAGAAGCAGCAGCCTTATTGTACAGGAAAGCTGTTTCAAAAGGGCTTATTCGAGGAAGACTTATAGAATCTGTTGTCGCTGCAGTGGTTTACATAATCTGCAGGCAGTACAGCATTCCAAGAACGCTTGATGAAATATCAGAAGTGAGCGGCATATCAAAGAAGGAGATAGGTAGAACATATCGTTTCCTTAAAGCAGACATGGGAATAGACATGCCTCTGACAAACCCTGTTCACTACGTGCCCAGGTTTGCTTCAGCACTAAAATTATCCGGAGAAGTTCAGGAAGAAGCGATCAGGATACTTGACAGTGCTGTTGAAAAAGGCCTTATCTCTGGAAGGGGGCCGACAGGGGTTGCAGCAGCTGCAGTATACATAGCAGGGGTGCTTCTAGGAGAACGCAGAACCCAGAAAGAAGTTGCGGATGTTGCAGGAGTAACAGAGGTTACAATCAGGAACCGGTACAGAGAACTTAAAGAAAAGCTGGGGCTTGACGTGCCCGCATAAAACCATTTAAAAACTTTTCTATTTAACAACTGTGTAGTGGTTAAAGGAAAACCTTTTATACTCTTGTGCTGCCTAGTATTATTGCCCGACAGGGGAATGGCTGGACTGCGAGTGTACCTCAATACCTAAGGGCAGGGCACGACCCTGCCCTTTCTACTCGCTCTTTTTCTGAAAAGTTTTTATTGTTATGCAGATTCTATTATCCTATGGGTTTCAGACTGATGGAAAAGGACAAAGAAAGGATAGTGAACGCTCTTGCTGACGTAATACTGTCTGATTTTGAGAAAATTGACCAAAGGTCAGCATCACAGCTGAAAAAGCTCCTGAAAAACGGCAGGGTGTACTTTGTTCTTAATCCTGAAACAGAGGTCCTGAAAAGAGAGCTGATAAAAACAAGATACGGGGAAACCGTTTCAGAAACCCACGGTATGACCACCACATATTACTTGAAAGGATCAAGAGTGCCTGTTGTCTCGTTCATCACGCTTCCAGAAGAACGGCTTTTTGGGAAGAGAGGAAACAAGATATTCCTAAAGATAGATGGTGTTGAAACACTGGCACACGAGATGTCCCACCTCATGTACCCTGCTGAAAAAGCAGAGAGGATCGTAGCAAAGGCCCTCGGGAAAAAATGGCTGAAGGCTGAACCCAAAGTACGGGAGAAGGTAGCAGCTGAAACAATAGCCGACATATTCACGGTAGAATTTTTGTTACGGCGTGGTAGGAAAAAAGAGGCCAAAGCATACCTTTCTGGAAGAACGTTCACAAAAGAGGTTAGGAAAAAGATCGTTGAAAACGCGCTAAAACAAGCAAGGAAAAGAAAAAAAGAGGAGTATGCGGCGCAGTGGGAAGCGTTCCTAAGAAGAGCAAAGGAATCAAAGGTGAAAAAAGGCCTGCTTCCAAAAGAAGCGGAGAAAAGAGGGGCCGAACGCAAGGCAAAAACAGGCCTTCTGAAAAAACTTTTGCGCCGGTAACCCACTTGTTTTTATTATACTGAACCCCCTATTATTAGCATGAGCCGCGTGAAAGTAGTTACTATTATGCTGCTGGTCATGGCCAGCTCCTTTGCTTTCTACGAAGACTTCTCCAGCTGGCAGGCGGGCCTGCCAACAGGATGGCAAAAACCCTACTACCAGGAAGGAGATTGGGCGGAATACAATGAAAGCAGTCTGCATTACCTTATGCTCCAGGATAATAATACCGGGATTGACTATGCTTTGATGCACTCTTTCCCGTATAATTCTTCTGACTCCTTTGTGATACAAGCTAGAGCAAAACACCTCAGCGGGTCTAAAGGGATTATTTTCATGCTGCCGGACTTCAAGCTTTCCCTTTCTTTCAGTGAGGCAGAAAAGAAAGGAATTGATGTCAGCAACTGGCATGAGTACACTGTATTATACAATAACACAGAGTACAAAGTGTATGTTGACGGCCAGGAGATACTGAAAAAACAGCTCGCATCAGGGATGGCCGGAAGTGAAGATTACAAAGAGAAGATATGGGTGCTTTACTCTAGCACGACTTCAGAATCCAGTGCATTAATAGACTACGTGTTCTGGGAAAAGTTCGAAGACTGGGACCGTTTGTTCCTCAGCCCAGACTGCACCGGGGTCCCTGATGCTAACGGGTATGTTAAAATCTCTGCATCAGCAGGATACCTCGGCCCAGATCAAAACGTGTACTGCTCAGGATTGACAGTATCTGCGACAGGAAACCAGCTTAAAAAGACCAGCCCTGCCTGCGTTTTCTCAAGGTACATGTTCCTGCCTCAGTCAGAGGTAATAGAGTTTTCTGCTGAAAACCAGCTGGGTCAAAAGAAAACCGTGTCCTGCTATTTTTCCAGAGCAGGAACAACAAGCCTTGCTGTGGATGTGTTGTCACCAGAGTCAGTAGCAAGCCCAGGAGAAAACCTTGTCAAAGCAGTCATGTACCTTGCAGGAACAAAACTGTATTCTGGAACCGCAAGAGTGGATGTTTATGATTCATCCGGAAGCCTGGTGGTATCAAAACCGCTGGAGAACAAGCTCGGTAATTTTATCACGACAATTGACTTGGCTGAAGGTTCATACTCTTTAACCGTGACAGGATCATACGAAGGAATTAACACGAACAAGACAGTCAATGTGGTCATTTCGTCCGTACCAAACAACGTAAACCAGTCTGGCGGCCAGCAGGAAGGAAACTGGAAAGTGGACATAATCACACCAAGGCAGGGGCAAACGCTCTCTCCAGGAATAGTGCCAGTTCACATCGCGCTTACGAACCCACAAGGGTTTAGGACGACGTCCCCTGAGGTGGACATCAAGGTCACCAGAAATGGAGAACTTGTGGAAAGAAAGAGAATGAAGAAAGGGCCTTCAACTTACTTTACTACCGTGAACGCAACAGAACCTGGAAAGTATTCGCTTGGGTTTGTGACCATTTCAGAAGGAGTTGAAACAGAAGTAACAGGGCTTTCTGATGTACCTGTTGAAGGCGCTAACGCAACAGGAACAGGAATGCTGGACATCGAAATCCTGACACCACGGCCAGATGTGTACTCCACTAACGCAACCCTGCTGGCCAGAGCAGTTGTCACGAAAGAAGGACAGCTACTTCCAGATGCTAATGTAACTATCTACTTCCTTGGAGAAGCTCATCAGATGGAGTATGACCAGGGAGACTACGTATACCCTCTTCCCTTACTTGAGGAAGGGGACTATTCTGTAAAGATTTTCGCCAACTACAGCGGATACACTGGCACTGCAGGGGTTGATTTCCAGGTCAGCGGGCACAAGCTTAGTATAACCGTTGTCTCTCCAGACGCTCAGGTGTACATTAAAGAGTCAGAGAAAGTGCCTTTGAGGGTTAGTGTAGCAGACGAGAAAGGGGACGTGGTGATAGGCGCGTTTGTCACGGCAGATGTGACAGAAGCTGACGGCAGGACTCACACCTTCCAGTTATATCAGTCAGAGTCCACCAAAACATACTCTACTGTCTTTTACCCGAATGTGGAAGGCGTGCAGAAAGTAACTTTCACAGCTTCAAAACCAGGGTACGTGCAGACTGCTGTTGATTACTCTTTTGAAGTGATACTGAAGAAAAAAGAGGTCATTCCACTTCAGGTTGACATGAGCACAGTGTACCTTGTCATGGGCGTGATAGCACTGCTCATAATCGTGGCAGCACTGTTCAAGCTCCTGCTCTGAGCACAATGTCCCTAAAGTCCTCGAACCCTGCGTTGGTTAGGATGCCTTTTCCAGTAAAAGGGGACTTTTCTGCACGATAACCCTCTCTTTGGAGTAGGTTTATCACATTACTGGTGCGTGGCACTCTTATCCTGTTTCTTTTGGCAAAGTAGTGCAGGTCAATGTACGGGTCCTTAAAGTCAAGATTTTCCCAGAGTTTTCCAAGGAACGTTGGGCCTATTATGCTAAGTTTGCTGCCGCATACAGGACAATTGCCCTGAAAATCAAGATCAGCGTATGGCACTCTTTTTCTGTAGTCGCATTTCTTGCAGTACTCATAGTATCCTGCTTCACTGTGCAGGGTTCTGCTCGCGGTCTTGGCCCAGCCTGAGTGGACCGAGAAAACACGGTAGTAGTGCTGGCGGGCGTAAGAATAAAAGGGTGTAAAGCAGGCGTCTTCTTTAGCCCCTTCTCTGAGAAGAACGTACGCTAGGTTTCTGACCCCAAATTCAGGGTAGAAACTGGTCCGAGCCCCGTTTATTCCATACCTCCTTAGGAGGACAACAGGAAAAGCAGAGCTTAAAGCCCCTGTATCGGTCGCGGTGGCAAAGATCATGCTCCCTTTGCCTTTTACGCTGCTGACTGCTGCAGGAATGAAACTGGCTGGAGAACCAAACGGGTCTATATCCACAACATCAAACGGTTTTTGTTCTAGGAGAAATACTCTTGCATCCTTGTGAAACACGCGTACCCTTACATTGTTCAGTTCCACGTTCTTTTTGATCAGCTGTACTGCTTTTGGATTATGATCATTAGCGTAGGCTTCTGCTCCAGCTTCTACAGCGTACCTGACCGCCCTGGCTCCTGTTCCAGACAGGCAGTCTGCTGCCTTATAATCTTTCTTTCCGAACTTTTCCTTCAGCAGTTTTACCGAAAGACTGCGGTCTGCTTCCATTACTGGATTGTAAAAAACAGGCGCTTTGTACTTACTCTCGTACTGGGCAGGATCAGGGATTAAAAGAGAGGCTTTACCCTCTTTTATTCTCTTGGTTTTCATTATCATTCAACTATCTCTGCTTTCAGCAGTTCAGCTGGAAGGTTTTTGGAGAACCTTGCCCGAATTCTTCCGCTGTTACCATGCGCGCCTGTCACCGTGCCTATAACCTCTTTTCCTTTCTTGGTAAATGCCTTTATCCTTTTCCCTACAAGCTTCTTCGCAGAGTCTCTGTCTTTTACTCCTTTCACAGACACTATTGCCTGCTGAGGATGGTTTGCTCTTCTTCCTTTCCTGTAAGAAACTACGACTGCTTCCATTGCCTTCACCTTCTTATTTTAATATGCCATGATTTTAAAATCTTATGATGAAGATCCTTGGAATCGATGAAGCAGGCAGAGGGCCTGTAATAGGCCCGATGATAATAGCAGGAGTGCTTATTGACGCAGAAAAAGAAGAAAAACTGAGGGAACTTGGCGTTAAGGACTCAAAACTGTTATCTAAAAAAAGAAGAGAAGAACTTGCCCGCAAAATAAGGGAAGAGGCAGATACTGTTCAGGTTGTTGAGGTGAGTGCAGCAGATATTGACAAGATGAGAAAGCGCATGTCCCTGAACGAGCTTGAGGCAATGAAAATGGCAGAACTCATCGAGAACCTCAAACCAGATAAAGTAATAGCAGACCTGCCAGACCCTACCTCTCTGTTGTTTAAAAGAAGAATAATGAAGTACTGTTCCCACAAACCTGAATTCGTGTTAGAGCACAAGGCAGACCAAAAATACCCTGTTGTATCTGCTGCCTCAATAATAGCAAAAACAGTCAGAGATGATAAAATGAAAAAGATAGAAGAGAAGTACGAGGCAGAGATTGGCACAGGATATCCTCATGATGAAAGGACAATAAGGTTCTTGCAAGCGCATGCAAGCAAGTATCCTGTAGAAGTCAGGAAAAGCTGGTCAACTGCAAGACGCCACAAAAGACCTCAGAAAAAACTATCAGATTACTCTTGATCAGGACAACATGCTGATTATCCTTTCCTTAGCTTCCTGAAGCCCTTTCTCAAGGTCTTCTGGTTCTTCGTAGAACACTTTTATGACTGTGTTGCCTGAGCTGGCTTCAAACTCTGCAAGAGCGTTAAGGAAAGGCTGCCACTGCTCGTTTGCGGTTTCATGGGGAGCTACAAGCATGAGTATGTCCGCGTCCTCGTTCCTTTTAAGCAGTGCAAGAGCATCAAGATAATCCCCCACTTTTTTCCACGCAAGGTCAAGGTTTACTATCTCTTCAGCAAGCGCTTCTCCAAACTCTTTCGAGTCTGTTCCCTCAACTTCAACTATAGCAAGCTTCATGAATAGATTAATAAGGACATTGTTTTTATTGCTTCCCCTGCCGGGCTGGGCACGAAAGCTTGTACCTGCATCTTGCGCATTTCACAGGATCCTTACAAGGTTCAGGTTCTTTGCCCTCAGCGATCGCGTGCAGTTCCGCAGCTTCCCTTTTTATCCTGCGCACATAACTTTTGCTAAGCCATTCTGTCCACAGTTCTTCTTTCGTGTCCCTATGCCTGACCTTTGCCATGATTTTACCTGGGAACAGGAACTGTTCTCTGAAAGCCAGTGAATACGCGAGCACTTGGCTTTTTCCCCCCTCAGATAACCTCGGCTTATCATCCGTAACAACAGCCTTGTCCGCATGCACTTCAAGCTCGTCAACCCTCCCTTTGAGCATGAGAGAACGCGAGACCAGGGGGATCTCCCTTGTTATGAACGCAGGTTCAAGGCCTTCCAGAACCCTGCCAACAAGTTCGGGTAATGGGATTTCAATCTCTTCTGCTTCAAGCAGGAACTCCTGCTCAAGTTGCTTGTGCTTTTTTAGTCCTGTAATGAGGGCTTGAGATACCGGTGCCTTTATCTTGAGGTATTCTGAGAGGTATACTTGATACTTGCAGTAGTGGTACGGCACTAGCAGGCTAAAATTAAGGAGTCTTGCCATGCGTAGAATAAGTGCGTGAGTGAAAAAATGCTTTTCGCCCGCGCACTAGCGCGGCAAGTATTTTATACACTCCTGCAGTATTATTATTCATGGCTCCAGGCCACCACCGCGTGCTGAAAATGCTTAGGGAAGAACACAAGCGCGAGCAAGAAAAAAAACTCGCGGAAAAGCACCTGGATATGTTCAGGATCCTTGAAATGATCACAATGGCCCGGACAAACAGTTCAGAACTGGCCCCGAGTGTGATAGAAGATGTTATCTCTTTCTGTTCTTTGTTCAAGCCACTGGGATTCATCCCTGAAGAAGTGACTCCGGCAGAGTATTATGCTCTAGCGTACATGCTGTATGAACTTGTTATAAGCGTCTACTCTCAGGGCATGATAGGATACGGTCTGAAAAAAACAGCAGTCACTGCACTTGTTAATCATGTCAGGTGGGCTGAAAAAGAGTTTAATAAAAGGGTTTAGAAAAAGGGGTTTTTTACATCATTCCAGGCATTCCGCCCATTCCTTGTTCTTCTGGGCCTGGTCCTGATTTCTTGCTGGCAGCAATTATGTCGTCTATTTTTAGGATCATTTCTGCAGCTTCTGCAGCAGACGCTATTGCTTGTTTCTTGACCTTTGTCGGGTCTAGCACGTTGTTTTGGAACATGTCTTCCATGCCGGCTTTTAGCACGTTCACGCCTATCCTGACATTGCCTTGAGCGTGCTGTGTCCTGAGGTTAACCAGTGTGTCTATTGGGTCCATTCCTGCGCTTTCTGCCAGGGTTCTTGGAATTACTTCTAACGCGTCTGCGAACGCTTCTATCGCGAGCTGTTCTCTTCCTCCAACTTCTTTAGCGTAGTCCCTAAGTTTCATGGCAAGCTCTATTTCTATTGCGCCTCCGCCGGTCACTACTTTCCCTAGCTCCATTGCGCTTGTGACTGATCCTATTCCGTCTACAACAGCCCGTTCTGCTTCGTCAACAACGTGTTCTGTTCCCCCTCTTATTAGGATTGTTACTGCTTTGGGATCTTGGCATCCTTCAACAAATGTCATGGAGTCTCCTGCTATCTTCCTTTCTTCCACTTTCTCTGCTTTTCCGAGGTCTGATTCTGTTAGGTCGCTCAGGCTGCTGACTACCTTAGCGCCTGTTGCCAGCGCCAGTTTTTCCATGTCTGATTTTTTGACTCTTCTGACAGCGTATATTCCTGCTTTTGCAAGGTAGTGCTGTGCAAGATCGTCTATTCCCTTTTGGCAGAACAGCACTGTAGCGCCTGTTGCTGCGATCTTTTCAACCATTTCCTTGAGCATTTTTTCTTCCTGGTTCAGGAACGCTTGTAATTGTTCAGGGCTTGTGATGCTTATCTCAGCATCTGTTTCTGTTTTCTTTATCTCCAAAGGCGCGTCAACCAGTGCTATCTTTGCATTTGCTACTGCTTTGGGCATTGCGCTGTGCACTCTTTCTTTGTCTATTACGACTCCTTTCACGAGCTCGGTTTCTGTAAGGTCTCCTCCTTGTTTCTTTTCTATTTTTACGTAGTCCTCGTCAATTTTTATTTTCCCGTTCTTATCCTCTGCAACCTGTTTGACTGCTTCAACAACTATGCCTGCAAGCTTTTCTTTTGCACTGCCTATGACTCCTTTGCTGTTCATTGTTGTTATGCACACTTTTTTTAGTTTTTCAGTGTCTTCTGGCGTGATTGGTTCCGATATCTGTTCAAGTATCTCATTAGTTTTTTCCTGGGCCATTCTGTACCCACGGATTATTACTGTCGGGTGAATTTCTTGGTCTAGCAGCCCTTCTGCTCTTTTCAGCAGTTCTCCTGCGATAACTACTGCGGTTGTTGTTCCGTCTCCAGTTTCTTCATCCTGTGTTTTTGCTACTTCAACGAGCATTTTTCCTACAGGGTGCTCTATCTGCATTTCTTCCAGGATTGTTGCACCGTCATTGGTTATGGTAATATCCCCTATTTCGTCTACTAGCATTTTGTCCATTCCCTTGGGTCCAAGGGTTGTTTTTATCGCTGCTGCTACTGCTCTGCCTACGAGGATATTTGTTCTTTGTGCATCTCTTCCGAGAATTCTGTTTGCTCCTTCAGGCAAAAACATTACAGGCTGTCCTGTTTGCGCCATTTATCATCTACCTCCTTTTTAGAATTTTTAAGCATAAGTAATCGTATAAGTGGATGCCCATCCGTAAAATTTTCATTATCTCTCTTTTAAAAACCTTTTGGTGCACCAGCCAGCAACATTTATATTCACTGCCCCTTTTCTGTTTATCATGGCAAAAGAAAAAGATAGGGATCTTGTGATCTATCTGCTTACAGCTGCAGTGGTGCTCATAGCCTTAACCTTCGCAATACTAGCAATAAGATTCTCCTAACAAAAACAGTATAAATAACCAGCTACCTTTTTTGTTCATGAACAGCAAACGGATTCAGAGGCTTAAAGAACTAATAGAATATGTTAACAGCAACCAGCAGGAGCTAAGGTACACGTCTCTTGATAGGTTCGCGCGCATGCACAACGTGTCATACGAAACAGTAAAGAAGGACCTTGCTCTACTTGCTTATGCTGCGCTTCCAGGTCCTGAGGGTTTTAACCTTAAGTATATTCCAAAAAGTTACCGGAAGGATGTAAAGCAAGTTTGGGAGCTTATAGGAATTTCTGGAAAGCGCAATCCTGAAATCAACCATAAACAGGCACAGAGAGCAGCCAGCTTGTTCCTATTGCACACGCCCAGCATAGACGTTGAAAGGTTTTCTTTTCTCGGGCCCCAGACTCCTGAGATTAAACAGATGCAAAAGGAGTTTGCCCGGGAGATAGAACAGGTTATTGAAGCAGTAAAGGGTATGCGAGTCCATCCTGCAAGGGCATACCTTGATGCTTGGCGAATTGCAGGAGTTAAACTGCATGATGAAATAAAAAAAGCAGTGGCCGGCAAAAACACGGAAAAAGAAGTGGAAAAGATATGGAGGACAAATCTTTACAAGGTAAAGGCTGCTGTGGAGTATGAATCTTTTAGGTCAGAGTACATGAACCTACTGCAGAGGAAATATAAGGTAAGCGAAAAGAAAACTCTCGCAGGGCAGAGTCTTCCAGTAAGCCTTCCGGTCATCATGAAAGAAAGGAACGTGCCTGCTAGCACTGAAAAGGATGCTGAGCTTGTGTGGCAGAGGCTTGTTTCAGACATAAAAAACATGCGCAGGTGGTACTGGCCTGGGCGCCGTAATCCTCTTCCTAGAAACATTAAAAAGCAGGTAGAGAACTGGTTTAATTCTATGAGTTCTGCTGAACAAAGAAGAGCTTTGAACTCAAAAGATCCATTCATTCGATTCATGGCAAGATCTGCGCTTAGGCTTGGTAATGCAGACAAAATGTATGCAAAGGCAAAGGAAATGGAAGGGAGGTTAAAAAGAAAGAGAAGATAGCCAGCTACCTTTTTCTGGCCACCACATGCCAGTGTGCGATTTTTACACTGGAGTCTTCTGTTTCTAGTTGGTCAAAATTGGAGTACGTGCTGTGGTGTATGTCAATAATATCAAAGTATTTTCCTAAAAGATTTATCAGCTCTGTTCTTGTGAAAAAGTGGTGTATTTCTCCTCCATCTAGGAAAGTTTCGATTCCTATGTACGTGTTGTCACAAAGTCTTTTTCCGTTTCCTTTTGCCGAGTCCCTTACTGATACAGTGCTTAGTAAGAGAATGCCTCCTTTTTTGACGACCCTTGCAATCTCTCTGATTATCTGTCGTATCTCTTCTGGAAGGTGATGTTCTATGACATGTAGGCATACTACTCCTGAGAATGAGTTGTCCGGGAATGGCAGAGTCTGCGCATCAGCGACTTCGAAGTGGATGTCTGGTGCTTTAAGTTTTGCGATTTTGATCGCTTCTTCTAACTTATCCACTCCTATGACTTCTATTCCTTTTTCGTGTATGTATCTGGTGTTCCTGCCGGTCCCACATCCTATGTCTAGGACCCTGGCGTCTTTTTTTAATAGCAGGTGAACATTTTCTTTCATAAAATTGGTTGGTTCTGTTTGAACTGCTCCGATCTCCTTGTATATCTCCTTCCACTTTTTGTGATGCTGTAGTTCAAGTTCTTCTATAAACCTTGTTTTGTTGCCTTTTATGCTGCCGTCTGAAATTTCCAGGATGCTCATTCCTACCCCTCTGTGATCATAACTCTATTTTGCTCTCTTCTAGCAACACTTTGGGGCATAGCATTCCACGTGCGTTCTTTGAGAGTATCTTTGCTGCTTCTTGTGTTATCCGGGAGTAGTCATCAGAATCCTTTGCCCTGAGTTTTAGTAGGTAGTCATCTTGTCCTGTTAAAAAGTATACTTCTTGGACCCCTGGTATTTTAGCAAGTTTTCTTCCCACCTCTTCCCAATCAAGATCCTCAGTATATCTTGGTTCGCCTAGAATGAAACCCACTATCTCGTAACCTACTTTTCTTGGGTCTACGACAGCGCGATATCCTTTTATCACGCCGGCCTTTTCAAGCTTTTTTACTCTTTCGTATATGGTGCTGGTTGGTTTTCCCAGTTTTTGCGCAATTTCAGAGTTTTTCATCCGCGCATTTTCTTGAAGCAGGTTGATTATCTTTCTGTCAAGTTCATCAAGATTATACCTCATGTTACTTTTTTTGGCTAAACAAGTATAAAAAGTACGAAGGTTTTTCCAGATTTTTTCCAAAGATTTTGTACAATACCCCTTTTTTTCCGGTTATACTGCGAAAAAAAGGTAAAAAAACGCAGCGCATTGGTTTTTTAGAAGATTATCCGACAAATCACGTTATTTTTAATAATTGTTTGACTTTTTTGGCATAGAGTCTTAAAATTCCGAATATTTTACAATTCTTCTTAACTAATTTTGTTCTTATGACAAAAAAAAGCTGAAAATAACAATAGGTTTAAATATGATTTTTGACAGTATAATATACGATCCACTTGGTTGGGTGAGCCTTATCCTCAGAACGTTGGCTTGAAGCCTTTTTCTCTCCTTTTTTTCTTTCACGCCCTCTTTACTACAATAATAACTTCTTGGCCATCAAGCTTGAGCTTCTTCTCCTTTCCATCCATGGTCTTATTCGTACTAATGTCAAACTCCGCAACGTTGGCTGCATCCTTAACATCCTGAACCAGCAACCACTTCTCTAGTTCTGAGCCAACCGCTTGCACGACCACCTGATCTGTTTCCACGAGCTTTAACTCTTTCCTCGCCTGCTGCACTGCCCGGATGACTTCTCTTGTGAAGCCTTCTCTTTTTAGTTCTTCAGTTATCCTAGTGTCCAAGCCTACTCTAAACCCAGGGCAATCTTTTACTTCTCCTTCAGGTTTCCCGATCAGCACCTTCTTGACGTTAACCTGGTCTGCTATAAGATGACCTAGTTCACGAACAGCATCTTCAACAAGAGGGTCCTCTGTTTCAACTGTCAGTTCTGAAAGAGGTTGTCTTACTTTTATTTTAACCTCGTTTCTTATGCTAAGGCCTGCTTCTATTATCTCTTTAGCTTTTTCCACCCTCTCCTCAAGTTTTTCGTCTATCATCTCTTCATCAACATCAGGCCATGTTTCAAGGTGAACACTTTCTTCTTTTCCTGAAATACCCAGATACACCTCATCAGACAGAAAGGGGATTATGGTACATCCTACAATGCTGGATTTTTCCAGCCCCTGCTGAAGACAGTAATAAACAGCATCCCTGTTTCTGTTTTCCTTTATCCTGCTCCTCACGAACTTGATGTATGTTTTACTGAGGTCATTAACCACGAAATTGAACCATGCCCTTGCTGCTTTGTTAGTGTTAAGGTCTTCAGAGTATGCTTGTTCCATCTCTTGGATTGTGCTGTTTAACCGTCCAAGCAGCCACCTGTCTTCAATCTCAAGTTCTTCAGGCACTTCTCCTGTATACTCATGAAGCTGAAAGTACTTTTTAGCGAACAAGAACGTGTTCCAGAAAGTGTTCAACGTGCTTAGGGAGGTCTGCTTCATCATGTCCACGCTAAACCTAAAGTTGTCCCAAGGCGCATTATTGATAAGCAGGTATAGCCGGACAACGTCCGCACCATACTCCCCAACAAGATCTTGAGGGTCTGTCACGTTGCCTTTGCTTTTACTCATCTTTTCTCCTTTTTCATCAAGTACAAGCCCATTAACCAGGCAGGATTTGAAAGGAGTCTTTCCGTGCAACAGAGTGCTTTCTACTAACAGGGTGTAAAACCAACCTCTTGTTTGGTCGATTCCTTCCTGTATAAAGTCTGCGGGGAACCACTTCTCAAATTCTTCAGTGTCCCCGAAAAAGCTTGCCCAAGGAGCTGCTCCTGAATCAAACCAGACGTCAGCAATATCAGGGATTCTCACCATTTCTTCCCCGCATTCACTACATTTTAGTTTTATTTCATCTATGTACGGCCTGTGCGGATCAAAGTTTTCAGCCACTCCTGATTCTTTCAAGAACTCTTCTTTTGATCCGATCACTTTAAGGTGCCCGTTTTTACACTGCCAAATCGGAAGAGGGATCCCCCAGTACCTTTGTCTGCTTATACACCAATCTTTGGCATTAACGAGCCATTCTTTGAATCGCTTGCTTCCAACCCACTCAGGAACCCATCTTATTTTGTCATTTTCTTCCAGCATCTTTTCAATTAACGGGCTGATTTTTATGAACCATTGTTCAGAAGCACGGTATATGAGTTTTGTCTTACACCTCCAGCAGTGAGGGTACCTGTGCACTATTTTTTCTTCTTTTAGTATGACTCCGTTGTCTTTAAGGTCCTCTGCTATCTTTTGGTTGGCGTCAAACACGTTCATGCCAGAGTACTCTCCAGCATCCTCAGTCATTCTACCGTTCTCGTCAACAGTGCATATTATCGGAAGTCCGTACTTTAGTCCTGACTCATAGTCCTCTGGACCGTAGCCAGGGGCTGTGTGCACTAGTCCGGTTCCTTCTTCCGTCGTCACGTAGTCTGCCAAGATTATCCTAAAGTTTATGCTGTTCTGCAGGGGAACTTTATCTGCCATGAATGGCTCATACTCCCAACCATCCATCTCCTTACCCTGCTTTTCTTCAACGATCTCGTAGTTCTCTTCTCCAAGTTTGTGCGCGAGGGTATCTACAAGATCTTTCAGCATCCAGTAATAATCGTCTCCGATTTTCACTTTAGCGTAAGAGTAATCAGGATGCACGGCTACTGCAACATCTCCTGGAAGGGTCCAAGGGGTAGTAGTCCACACAAGCAGGTACTCATTTGCTTTTCCCTTAAGCTTGAATTTTAGGAAGATTGATGTATCTTCAATGTCTTGATAACCGTCTGCCACTTCATGCGCTGAAAGAGCAGTACTGCACTTAGGGCACCATGGAACTGTTTTCTTGCCCTTGTACAATAGCCCCTGCTCATGTGCTTTTTTCAGGAACTGCCAGGTTGGGTAGATATACTCAGGATTAAACGTAAAGTACGGATTATCAAGATCCCACATGCTGCTTGATCCGAACAGGGTGTAAAAAGTTCTCCACAAGTCCAGCTGTTCTGTAGCATTTTTTCTGCACTCCTGGTTGAATTTCTCTATACCCAGCGTCTCTATATCCTTGCTCGTGGCAAGCCCCAACTTTTTTTGAACAATTACTTCAACAGGAAGCCCGTGAGTATCAAAACCAGGCTTTAGCCTGACCCTGTCGCCTTTCAAAAGATGATACTTTATTATTGCCTCACGAAGCGCGCGAGTAAGCGCATGACCAAGGTGTGGAGGTGCGTTCGCGTAAGGAGGTCCGTCAAGATACCAGAATTTTTTGCCTTTAACGTTCTTCTCCCACCTCTTGTCAAGGAGACCTATCTCTTCCCATCTTTTCACGTACTTTTCTGTGAGTGTTTTATGGTCAAACA
>Ga0190313_1000672_pt1 | contig 19998 bp, 17 predicted proteins | sample 4870071011_MG_FD_169989 | JGI IMG/M metagenome (GOLD analysis project Ga0190313, IMG submission 169989) | Hydrothermal vent sediment bacterial communities from Southern Trench, Guaymas Basin, Mexico - 4870-07-10-11_MG | ecosystem: Environmental > Aquatic > Marine > Hydrothermal vents > Sediment ...
TTGCAAACCTTTTAAATTTAATAGATCTGCAAAGCCATGTATAAAATAATCTATAATTATTGAAAAAAGAATGATAAATGCGATTGAATTCATAAGAGTTCCATATTCCAGTATTTGGCCTTGCGGCAAAGTTTAAAATCGAGTTATTATTTGAAAAGCTATAGCTTAATCAAAGATTTAAGTAAAGTTTTTCCTTTCCGGGCAATTCAAAAAAAAGCTATATAATATAAAATATATATGATGTGTATGTTTGACTTCTGATTATATTTTAGATAGAGTTTATTCAGTTGGAAGTGATGATAGCTTTCTTAAATCTCTGCCGCAAAACGGCTTTATTAAAAGGAGAAAATTTTGGAAAATATCGAAAAAATAATAGAAGAGTTATCAAAAGAAATCCTTAGTAATTTGGGGGAAATGAGTAAAGTAAAGGATATGGCCGAGCGAAAAACTCAGGCCGAAATAGTGAATCTTCTTTGTCAATCCATGACTTCCGTCATGGATAGTATAATGTCGGACATGTCTCCTTTTCCCTTTATTGGTGATGATGATGATGATTATGATGATGAAGAATATTGAAGCTAACGCTTTGTGTGCACGTAACCCATGGATAGCCATATAAATATTTTACTCCCTTATCGTCGCCTGCGTATTTAAATACGCCTTCCCCCTCCGGCCTTGTGCTAACTTTTAAAATAGGGAATTATTTGATAATTCTATCTATGATTGGACTTTCTTTTGAAACTTTTTAGGAAGACTTTTTTAATTCTGTTTTTCATCCTGATATTTTCTTTAACCGGTTTTACAGGTCAAAAGGTTCAACTTCCCATTTCCATATTTGTAACTATTATGCCCCAGGTATATTTAGTGGAACGTATAGGCGGGGATAGGGTTATAGTTGATGCTCTGGTCTTGCCGGGAAAAAATTCAGCCACATACTCTCCGTCTTTTAAGCAGATGCTGGGGCTCGCCAGGGCAAAAATTTTTTTTCGAATTGGTGTCCCCATGGAAAATAGTCTGATGCCAAAGATAAAAAATGTCGGAAAACAGATATTGATAGTTGATACACGCAAAGGAATCAAGCTGCGAAGGATGGAACGGGGTCATCATCATGGAGGCGGAGGTGGTTTAGATCCTCATATATGGCTTGACCCTAAACTGGTTAAAAAACAGGCAAAGACGATTTGCGAGGCACTGATTCAGGTGGATCCGGAGGGATTTTTAGAGTATACTTCAGGGCTTAATTCTTTTATTGATGATCTTGACATTCTTGATAAAAAAATAAAAGCGGCTTTTGCATCTGTTAATGGATCATCATTTTTTGTTTTTCATCCGGCTTTTGGGTATTTTGCAGATGCCTACGGGCTTAAACAGGTGGCTGTGGAAATAGAAGGAAAGGCCCCCAAAGGAAAAGATCTTTCTATTTTTGTTAAAAAAGCAATAAAAGAAAATGCGCGTGTTATTTTTGTACAGCCGCAGTTTGATAAAACAACAGCAAATAAAATCGCCAAAGCAATAAATGGTACTGTTGTTTCAATTGACCCCCTTGCTAAAAATTATTTAGAAAATATGGAAATAATGGCGGGCCTGGTTGCTGATACGTTTAGCAATTAATTTCTTCATTAGGAACGGAGATGAAATAAGTTGAGCAGAAATAGCGCAGGATTTTGGCCCATATACAAGGCGCATTAAAGGTTGTATACTATACGTATTCTGCCTTTGATGCAACGAAGTAGATGGGCCAAAAGACAAGCTATTTCGTTCAACTTATAAAATTTTCGTTCCTTATGTACTAAAAGGATAATGACTATGCCCACTATTTTGCTGATATTTGGATGGCGGTTTTGCTTTTATGCAAACAAAGGAAATAAACCGATCCATCTCCCCGGGCGAAAGGGGGTGAATGACTTTTTCTGATGAATATGCTCTATTTTTCGACAATGTCACCTATTCCTATGGAAGGGAACCTGTTTTGGAAAATGTAAATTTAAAGATCAGGTTTGGTGATTTCGCAAGTATTGTCGGCCCCAACGGGGGGGGGAAAACCACCATGTTAAAACTGATCCTGGGTCTGTTAAAGCCTGATTCAGGCAGGGTGTATGTGCTGGGTAAAAATCCTAAAAAATCGAGACTCCGCATGGGCTATATGCCCCAATATGCCCATCTTGATATAGATTTTCCCGTTACTGTGATGGATGTTGTTCTCATGGGGCGGCTGGGTCTTAATTCTCGATTCAGGTATTCAAAAGAGGACATTAAAGCGGCCGGGTCCGCCCTTTGCCAGGTGAACATTTCAGATCTGTCAAACAGAATGTTCAGCCGGCTTTCAGGGGGGCAGCGGCAGCGCGTTCTAATAGCCAGAGCCCTTTGTTCAGACCCTGATATTCTTCTCCTTGATGAACCCACGGCAAATATAGACCCTGAAATTGAAGAGACTATTTTTTCTCTTCTTGTGGAACTGAACAAAAAGATGACTATTCTTGTTGTAACACACGATCTTGGATTTGTTTCTCAGGTAGTAAAGAGTGTAATATGCGTTAACCGCCGTGTTCTTGTGCATCCCACAAGTGAAATAAACGGGGCCCTTGTGAAAGATATTTACGGAGCAGACCTGCGGATGGTTCGTCATGATCACCGGTGTAGCGAAAAAGGGCATATATATGACTGAATTTATCACAGCCCTGCTTGATCCCTATAATAATTTTCTGCGTCTTGCCTTTTTAATAGGAATTTTTGCAAGCATCCCCTTTGGAATAGTGGGGACATATATAATAACACGGAAAATCAGTTATATTGCAGGATCAATTTCTCACTGTGTACTCGGGGGAATAGGGGCGGCTCTTTTTTTACGGCATAAATTTGATATTCTCTGGTTCACTCCCATGCTCGGTGCTGTGATATCGGCACTTTTGGCTGCATTTATCATCGGAATCGTCAGTATCCATGCAAAACAGCGTGAAGATACGGTAATAGGGGCTCTCTGGGCGGTGGGAATGGCAACCGGCCTTATCTTTATCGATTTAACACCGGGGTATTTTGATATTACAAGCTATCTTTTTGGGGATATTCTTCTATTGTCGAATAGTGATCTCTGGCTGGTTCTTGGTCTTGTCGTTTTTGTGGTTACAATCACTGCCATTTTTTACAACAAGCTTCTGGCTGTATGCTTTGATGACGAATTTGCCTGTTTGCGCGGACTAAACACCGGAGCTTATTATATTCTTCTTTTGTCCCTCACCGCCTTAACAGTGGTTTTTCTTGTTCGTGCTGTGGGAATTGTTATGGTTATTGCGCTTTTAACCCTCCCTGTTGCAATTGCCGGTCTTTTTACAAAAAGGTTGTGGCATATGATGGTACTTTCAATTCTTTTATGTATGGTTTTCAACTGCCTGGGTCTTGCGTTTAGTTATACCCACAACCTTTCAAGCAGCCCCACAATAATAATTATTGCAGGCATTACCTATCTGACAGCTGTTTCCTCCTTACAAATTTATAAAAAGTTTCAAAATAGTAATTTTTAATAAAAGTATAATGTCCAAGTATTTAAAATCTGAAAAAAAAGATAATAATATAAAAAATATACCCAATCTAAATTTTGATCCCGCCCTTCCCATAACAGCAAAAAAAGATCAAATAATTGACGCCATAAAAAAAAACCGTGTAGTAATTATATCCGGTGAAACAGGTTCTGGTAAAACAACCCAGATACCCAAATTTTGTATTGCAGCGGGGCGTGGAACCTGTGGCATAATCGGGTGTACCCAGCCCAGGAGAATAGCAGCCATAACAGTGGCAAAACGTATTGCATACGAAATGGGTGAAGATACAGCAGGGCTTGTGGGATATAAAATAAGGTTTCATGATAAAACCTCTAAAAAGACTTTGATAAAAATAATGACAGACGGAGTCTTGCTTGCAGAAACCATTTCTGACAGGTTTTTAAGGCAATATGATACAATTATCGTAGATGAAGCCCATGAAAGAAGTCTTAATATAGATTTTATCCTTGGTTTTTTAAAATCACTCCTTGGGAAAAGAAAAGATCTTAATATTATTATAACTTCGGCAACCATTGATACCGAAAAATTTTCCAGGGCTTTTGACGGTGCTCCGGTAATAGAGGTATCAGGCCGGATGTTCCCTGTGGAAACCCGATATTTTACTGATAATGTTCCTGATAAAAATGAGGATGAAACTGACCATGTTGAATTGGCTGTTCGTGCGGTGGATAGTCTCCATGGAAAATACGGTTACGGTGATATTCTTATTTTTATGCCCACAGAGCAGGATATTCGTGAAACATGCGAGGCAATAGAGGGGAGGTATTATAAAAAAGTTTCTGTTTTTCCTCTTTTTGCCAGAATGCCTGCATTCGAGCAGGCGAAAACTTTTAAACCCGCCGGAAATCGAAAAATAATTGTTGCTACAAATGTGGCTGAAACATCACTCACCATACCTGGGATAAAATATGTAATTGATACAGGGCTTGCCCGGATTTCACGTTATTCCCCCCGATTGAGGATAACTTCCATCCCTGTGGAGGCTATTTCAAAAAGTAGTGCTGATCAGAGAAAAGGGCGCTGCGGGCGGGTGGAAAACGGAGTCTGTATCCGCCTTTTTTCCGAAGAAGACTTTAACAGCCGTCCCCTTTACACCTCTCCTGAAATATTAAGGGCAAACCTGGCAGAGGTTATTTTAAGGATGATGGCATTAAAGCTTGGTGATATTCTCCATTTTCCATTCATCGACGCACCACATAAAAAAAGTATAACAGACGGAATTAATCTTCTTGCAGAATTAAATGCCATTGCCGTAAAAGAGAGAAAAGGAAACAGGGAAAAAAAAGGGGAAAAGGGTCTCCTTAGCAGATATTATCTGACAAAAACCGGCCGATTAATGGCAAAGATGCCTGTGGATCCAAGGCTTGCAAGAATACTCATGGAGGCAGACAAATTAGGATGTGTGGGTGAAATAGCAATTATTGCGGCTGCTTTAAGTATACAGGACCCAAGGCAGAGGCCTTCGCAAAAAACAAAAGAGGCTGATCTTTGCCATGAAGTTTTTAAAACCCCTTCTTCTGATTTTATTACTCTTTTAAATATCTGGAATGTTTACCATAACACATGGAAAAAAGTAAAAACAACAAACCAGATGAGAAAATTTTGTAAAAAAAATTATCTCTCCTTTAGAAGAATGCAGGAATGGAGGGATATACATAATCAACTTTTATCCATTATGGAAGCTGCGGGAAAAGATAAAAGCAAAGAGGAGAAGGAGTATAGTGCTCCACAGATCAAACCAAAAGATTCCGATAAATATCCCCACCCCTTGTACCAGCAAATACATAAAGCTGTTTTATCAGGTTTTCTTTCAAATATTGCTGTAAAAAAAGAGAAAAATATTTTTAAAGGGGCAAAGGATAAGGAGGTAATGATTTTTCCCGGTTCCGTACTTTTTAATGAGTCCGGCAGATGGATAATCGCATCGGAGATGATAGAGACCTCAAGACTCTATGCCATGAAAACCGCAAATATAGAAAGCGGATGGATAGAAGAACTTGGAAAGGATTTGTGTAAATATACATACCAGAATCCCCACTGGGAAAAAAAAAGAGGGGAAGTTGTGGCACAGGAGCAGGTTAGTCTGTACGGCTTGATATTAGATTCCGAAAGGTCTGTATCGTATGGTAAAATAGATTCTGAATTGGCCAGGGATATATTTATAAGGAATGCTCTTGTTCATATGGATGTAAAAAAAACATTTCCGTTTATGGAATATAACAGGCAACTTATAAAAAAGATGGAGAACCTGGAGAATAAATTGAGGAAGCGGGATATTCTCCTTGGGGAAGATGAAATATATTCCTTTTACAGCCGGAAGCTTGGTGATGTTTATGATACAAGAACCCTTTCAAGGCTTATTAAAAAGAAAGGCGGGGATGAATTTCTTTGTATGACTGAAGAAGAGATTATCAGGTATTCTCCAGATGAGGATCAACTGTCCCTGTTCCCTGATAAAATTTTAATTGGTGAAAACAGATTTGAATGTATATATAAATTTAATCCCGGTCAATCGGATGACGGCCTCACCATAAAAATACCATCTGTTCTCACCAAGGATGTTTTGCCTGACTCCATAGACTGGCTTGTGCCCGGGCTTTACAGGGAAAAAATTACAGTCCTGATTAAGCTGCTTCCCAAAAAATACAGAAAGCAGCTGGTTCCTGTTTCTGATACAGTCGATATTATCATAAAAGAGATGCCTTTGTGTAAAACCTCTATTTTAACGGAACTGGGTAAATTTTTATACAAACGTTTCCGCATTGACATTCCTGCCCATGCATGGCCGGAAAAAGAGATCCCTGAGCATTTAAGAGCGGGCATAGCTATTTTAGATCAAAAGGGACAAATAATAAGGGCCGGGAAGGACAAAAATCTTCTTTTAAAAAATTTTGAAGAAAAAAATAAAGATCCTTCTTTACATTGGGCTGAAAAAAAGAAAATGGAAAAAACAGGGCTTAAGTCCTGGAATTTCGGCGATATTGCTGAATCTATAATTATTAAAGGGGAAAAAAACAGAAAAACAACTTTTTTTCCTGGCCTTGAAAAAAATTTGAAGGATAATGCTAAAACAGTAAATTTGCGTCTTTTTCAGAGCAGGGAAAAAGCCGTAAATTCTCATAAAGACGGAGTCTTTGCCCTGGCATCAATCGGCCTTTCAAAGGATTTGGGGTTTTTGAAAAAAAGTTTGATCCTGCCGCAGAATATAAAGAAAAAGGCCGATTATTTTGGGGGCTGCAAAAAAATTCAAATAATGCTTTATAACAAAGTATTATCTGATATTCTTTTTAAAAATATCAGAACCGGACAGGAGTTTGACAGTTTAATAAAAGCAGCTTCAAAAAGTTTATTCACCCAGGGACGTGATCTGTTAAATGCAAGTTCAATAATAATAGATTCCTTTTATCAAACAAGGTCTTCTTTTTTTCGAATCGAAGAAAAATATAAAAACAACAAAACCATGGAAAAGTTTATTGCCGAATTAAGACTTCAGCTTGAAAGGCTTCTCCCTGAAAATTTTATAATGCTTTATAATACAAAGAGATTGATACAAATACCAAGATATATTCAGACGCTGGATCTCAGGGCTAAACGGGGGGTGGTAGATCAGGAAAGGGATTGTGTGAAATGGGATAAAATAAAATTTTTCACGGATATTCTGGAAAAATTTCTGGCGGGTCTTTCCCCTGTGACATCAACGGAAAAAAAAGATTCAATGGAAGAATTGTTCTGGATAATCGAAGAATACAAGGTTTCTATTTTTGCCCAGGAACTTAAAACCCCTTTTCCTGTTTCTGAAAAACGTATTCAAAAGAAAGTTAAAGAGATAGAAAGGATGGTATAATCTTATAGGAGGCTGTCCGAGAATATCAATTTTTTTCAAAATCAAGGCTTGCTCAAAAAATTACCGCAGACATATAGTTGATATTTCGAGGATAATTTTTTGAGCATAACGCAGAGTTTGGGAAAAAGGGCATTTTCGGACAGCCTCCTGGGAGACGCTGATTATTACCAAAAAGCCCACCCTTTTGTTAATAAAACATATATTCCCAATCCAAGATTGGTGATACCATGGGCAAGAATAGGGCCCATGAGATTTTTCTGGCGGATTACCAGTAATGTATAAATAATTCCCGCTGCAATCCCCTGAACTATGCGATAATGTTCAAACCCGAACAGAATAATCACTATTAAAAATGAACCCCATGTGAATGTGCCGAGGGGGACTTTACGAAAATCAGGATTAATAATATAGCGTAATATAAAAGAACGCCAAAACAGTTCTTCCATTACCGGAACAACTATTGCGGCACCCAGCATCCGAACAGCTATTAATCCTGCTGTGGCACCCGGAGACCAGCCAAAAGAATAGGGATTAAAACCTGTATGGCTTCCAGACTGAAACAGATATTTTTCCGGAGCAACCCATATAACCAGAACCAGAAGACCGGATAACAGGGAAATCAACACCTCGTAAAAACTCAATCTCAGGGTGATATCTGCTATATATTCTCTGTACCAGAATAAAAGCAGCCCTCCAACTATAAAAGTTTTAGCAATATAAAAAAAGTGGGCGTATGACGAAACATACTTAACCGGCGCAGTTAACAGCATAAAGACCGCAAAAGGGATTACATATGGAACCCATGGATTTTTTTTAGATCGCATAGTCATTTTTTTTAAATTAAAATTATAAGCAAAACATCTTGACTTATATTAAGTAATTTAATTATTAAACAATAGTCAACTTAAAAAAATATTTTGTGAGTATTGATAAGGTTATTTAACGGAAGGATTTATAATTAAAATGTTTGTTTTTGGTCATTTTTGTAATGCTATTGCCATTGTTGTCGCCTATGCCCTTAATATTTTCATGTGGATAATAATAGCCAGGGCAATTTTATCATGGGTTAATCCAGATCCATTCAACCCCATTGTTCGTTTTATTCATAATGTAACAGAGCCTGTTCTTCACTACATTCGGGCTAAGCTGCCCATTAATTTTGGGGGTATAGATATTGCTCCTATTATTGTAATTCTTGGAATTATTTTTTTACAAAATTTTGTAGTGGGGAGCCTTCAGAGACTGGCTCAAACCCTATTATATTAATGAAAGCCATTGATTTTAAACGGATTAAATATGAGCATTACATCTATTGATATCCAAAAGCAACAATTCAAAGTAAGGTTCAGAGGCTTTGATATCCATGAAGTAGACTCATTTCTTGAGCAGATGGCAGACACTTTTGAGTCTTTGCATATGGAAAACAGGGAACTGGGCGAAAAAATCAGCAGGCTTGACCGTGAAATAAGTGGATACAAGAACAGGGAAGATACTTTTAAACATGCATTGTTAAATTCACAAAAAGTATTGGATCAGATCAAGGATAATGCCCTGAAAAAATCAGAACTTATTATTGCTGAAGCGGAAGTAAAAGCAGAAAAAATTTTGCAGAAATCTCATAACAGGTTATCCCAATTATATGATGATATAGCTGAACTAAAACGGCAAAGAATGCAGATTGAAGTGCAGGTACGGTCAATTTTGGAAACACATACCAAGCTTCTTGATATGAGCAAAGAAGAGGTTAAGGTTCAAGATGAAGCTGATGACAGGATAAAATTATTAAGGTAGTGTTATAATGTGAACCCTGTATAATAAAAAATTAGGAGCTGTAAATGGCAAAAATAGATGCTTTTTTTAAATTAATGCATGAACAGTCCGCTTCTGATCTACATCTTTCATCAGGACAACCCCCTGCTATAAGGATACATGGTGATATTGAAAGAATAAAGTACAAGACTTTAGAAAGTGATGAATTAAAAAAAATGCTTTATGAGATTGCTCCGGAAAACAAAATTAAAATCTTTGAAGAGACAGGAGATATTGATTTTGCATATGAAATACCTGGTCTGGCCAGATACCGTTCAAATTTTTTCATGCAGCAAAACGGGATAAGTGCTGTTTTCAGGGAAATCCCATCCGAAATAATAGGTGCCAAGGAGCTTGGCCTTCCCCAGGTTGTATCCAAGCTTGCCTCATTGCCTCGAGGCCTTGTTGTTATAACCGGCCCCACTGGAAGCGGAAAATCGACCACCCTTGCAGCAATAATTGATGAGGCAAACAGAACACGCAAAGATCATATTATTACAATTGAAGACCCCATAGAATTTGTTCATAAAAGTAAAGGATGCACTGTTAACCAGCGTGAACTCGGCCTCCATACAAAATCTTTCAATGCTGCCCTGCGTGGAGCCTTGCGTGAAGACCCTGATATTATTCTTGTTGGAGAAATGAGGGATCTGGACACGATCTCTTTGGCCATAGAGGCTGCATCCACAGGCCATCTGGTATTCAGCACCCTCCATACCACAAGTGCATCCAAAACTGTTGACAGGATAATAGAGGTGTTCCCCTCCCATGAGCAGGCACAAATACGTTCCACACTGGCTGATGGAATCAGAGCTGTTATTTGTCAAACCCTTTTAAAAAGAATTGATAAAAAAGGACGATGCGCTGCCCTTGAAATATTAATAGCAACTCCGGCTGCCAGAAATCTTATCCGTGAATCCAAAACCTATCAGCTCCCTTCAACAATTCAGACAGGAAAAAAATATGGGATGCAGCTTTTGGACGATTCCATCCTGGAGTTATTCAACAAAGGCTGGATTTCTGCTGATGATGCCTATGGGAAGGCTAATGATAAAAGCCGCTTCCGTCCCTTATTAACACATCCCCCCACTGATTTTACTGAATCATAATCATACTTGAGGTGTCGGAAAATTTGACATATTGATTGTTTACCTGATCTTTGAGTATTGAGTGGTCCAAGATAAAACCAAGCCCAAAAATTATAACCCATAGAGGTGCCCCATGAATCGACAGGAAGTGGATCAGATTATTACAAAAATGCTCGATTCCCATAAAAATGTGTCGGATCTTAACCTGACAGTGGGTAAACCCCTGCAGGTTGAGTCTTCTGGTGAGCTGATCCCTGTGGAAATGAAACCGGCTTTTGCAAAACTTACTCCCTTCCAAACAGAGACCTTTGCTTTAAATCTAATAAACCAGAATCGGCGTCTTACCGAGATGCTTTTAACCAATGGTTCCTGTGATTTGTCCTATGCCCTTCCTGGCAAGTCCCGCTTTCGAGTTAATATTTTTCGACAATCCGGTAACTATTCAATAGTCATGCGCCGTCTTGAGGTAAATGTCCCAACAATTAAGGAGATAAACCTCCCTGAGATTTTTTATAAAATTGCCATGGAAAGAAACGGGATTGTTTTTGTTACAGGGGCCACAGGTTCCGGGAAATCAACATCCCTTGCAGCAATGCTCGATTATATTAATGAACAGAAATCTGTCCATGTTGTAACACTTGAAGATCCCATTGAATTTCAGCATCCCCAAAAGAAATCGACCTTTAATCAAAGAGAGCTGGGAATCGATTTTGACACTTTTGGAAACGGGTTAAGGGCAGCTTTGAGGCAGGCTCCCAAGGTAATACTGGTGGGAGAGATGCGTGACAGGGAATCTGTTGAAATAGGATTAAATGCTGCAGAAACAGGACACCTGGTCTTAACTACTCTGCATACGGTGGATGCAGGCCAGACAATTAACCGTATAATAGGGATGTTTAGCTCAGAAGAGGAGCCGCAGATAAGAATTCGCCTTGCTGATACTATTCGGTGGATTGTGTCTCAAAGATTACTCCCCGATCTTAAGGGCACACGCGTTGCTGCATTTGAAATTTTATGCACCAGTTTAAGGGTGAAGGATGCTATTCTCCATGGTGAATCCGAAGGAAAGACTTTTTATGAAATTATGCAGGCAGGAAAACCCCTGGGTATGACTACATTTGATGAATATATACTGCAACTATATGAGGACAGCAACATTGATGAGAGAACTGCATTGTCCTACGCCTCACAAAGGTCTTCTATCTCCAGGGGCATAGATATGTTAAAAAGCCGCAGAGGAGAAGCCACAACAGATATTGATGAACTTGCGGTTGATCATCAGTATGGAAAATAAGGGAGAAAGATCAGCAAGCTCAAGCTGTCGATTTTGATCGATAACTCAGTTATAAAAAAGCTGCAGATTTATGGGAGATTATAACTTATCATGAATATTATATGTGAAAACTGCCAGGCTAAACTCAGGCTTCCTGATGAAAAAATTCCCAAGGGTAAAACCACTATCCTTAAATGTCCCAAATGTAAATCTAACGTTTCTGTGAATCCAGACTCCATATCTGATGATACAAGCTTAAATTTACCGGATCAGGAAGTCGGGTTTGAAGAAACAGAGGGCAATTCTGAGGGTTATGAAAGACCCTTTGATTTTGTTGAAGAAGATGTAAGTACAGCCCTTGTTTGCGAAACAGATTCTGCTTTCCTTGAAAAGATTGAAGACGTATTGGCCTTTAAGGAATACCATGTTATAAAGGCTAAAACTGTAAGAGAGGCCTTGGCTGGTATAAGGTTTCAGACTTTTGACTTGATAGTATTAAACGAAAATTTTGATACGGAAAATCCTGACTTAAACAGTGTACTTAAACGTTTGGAAAGTATGGATATGTCGGTGCGCCGAAAAATTTTCGTGGCATTAATCAGCGATAGATTTCGTACAATGGATAATATGACCGCATTAAATAAAAGTGTTAACTTGATTATCAACACAAAAGATATTAATCAGTTTGAAAAAATATTATCCAAGGAAATAGCCGCAAGAAACACGTTTTATAGAATTTATAATGAAGCCTTAAAAGCGTCGGGTGCAGTTTAAAATTTTTAGAAAGTCCATATTTTTATATTATTATGAAAAAATCGAGATATACATGTGCTGACTACAGAAACGAAATGATACTTTTAAGACTTAAAATACGTCTTAATAATGAAATGCTGTCCAATGAAGAAAAAAAAGATATTATTCAGGAAATAGAAAAACTGACCCTGGAAATGGATATGGGTTGATATCTTTATAAACTTGCTTTACAAATACCGAGGCGGTTTCACGGAGGTTATCTCCCTTCATCCGCTGCCGGTTTGCTAAAGTCCTACGTATTTTTGCGGCAGGTTAGCTCAAACGTTCCTGGATGAAAATATATTAATAGCTTCTGATATTTTTTCAGAAGATCCAAGGACAAAAAGCAGATCATTGGAATGAAGAATGGTATCTGCCCCTGGATTAGAAAATATCTTCGAGTCCCGTTGTATTGCCACCACGGAAATCTCATAACGCCTTCTTAATTCGATCTGGGCAAGGGTTTTTTCAATTAACGGTGATCCTTGTGCAATCCTGAATGTACTGATATCGACATCATGTAACTGAAGTTTCAAATCTAAAAGAGATGACGACTCTTTAAAAAGGCTTCGAAACATTTCATAACCATCTGATCGTATTTCAGCGACCAACGCTTCGATTTTATCTCTTGGTATAAAATATTTAGCCAAAACCCGGGTAAAAATTTCCACTGATGTCTCAAACTCTTCCGGTATGACCTCGTTAGCTCCTAATTTATACAAAGGCTTCATCTCCTGGAGATAGCGGCTCCTTACAATCAGATGAACTCCTGGATTAAGCCTCCGAACGATTTCGGTAATTCTACGGGTTGACGCTGGATCATTAATTGCCGTTACAACTATTCTCGCATCTTTGATGTTTGCGTGCTGAAGAACAGCCTCCTGGGTTGAATCGCCATAATAAATTGGTTCCCCCTGGGCTTGTTCATTTCTCACTGTTTCGGGGTTCATTTCAATAATTGTATAAGGGATACCTGATACCCGTGCGGCACGTGCTACGTTTCTACCATTGATTCCAAAGCCGATTATAATAAGGTGGTCTTTTTTCTTCTCAGCCTTTATTTCTGAAACAGGAGAAAAGCCTGCTATTAACCTTTTGGGCAGCGGCAACCGCAAAAGAATATCGGCTGCACCTGGCGCCAGTGTAATAATAAATGGGGTCGCAGCCATGCTGAGTATGGAAAAAGCCAAAAACATCTGATAAATATTTCCGGCAAGCAAACCATGTTCAACACCGGTTCTGGATAAAATAAAAGAAAATTCACCAACCTGACTGAGTGCAAGGCCAACCAGGATTGAAGAACGAAAAGGGGAGCCTAATAAAATTGTTACAAAACAGGCAATTATAGATTTTAAAAGCAAAATGCCCAAAGCTATCAGCGCAATGGTTCCAGGTTGCTGGAAAAGAAAGCCTACATCCAGCAGCATACCAATGGAAACAAAAAAAAAGCTTGTAAAGACATCCCGAAAGGGTAAAATATTTCCAAGTGCCTGGTGGCTGTATTCAGATTCGGAAATGATCAATCCTGCTAAAAACGCACCCAGAGCAAGGGACAATCCGGCCATGGAAGTTAACCATGCAACACTAAGGCATATTGCAATCACGCTTAATAAAAAAATTTCTTGATTGCGTGTTCTCGTGACTTGATACAATACCTGGGGTACAATCCATTTAGTACTGATCAGCACCAACAGGATAATTCCGATTCCCTTGGCCAGAAGAACAAGAACGGTTTCACCTAAATTTCCTGTTGCACCAGCCAGTAGCGGAGTGATCAGGATCATTGGAACAATAATAATGTCCTGGAAGATAAGGATGCCAAGAATTGTGCGCCCATGGGGACTATCAACTTCGGCCCTTTCCTGGATTAGTTTGAGCACAATCGCCGTACTGCTCAAAGCTACGAGAAATCCGATGAAGACAGCTTCGCCAAAAGCCTGACCAAACCGCCTGGCTATGAATAAAGTAGCCAAAAAGGTCAGCAACACCTGGAGCGACCCCCCCATTAGAACGGATTTTTTAATTTCCAGCAGTTTTTTAAGCGAAAACTCGATTCCAATGGTAAAAAGCAATAATACAATACCAATTTCAGCTAAAACTTCAACTTCATGAACCCCCTTTACCAGCCCAAAACCGTAAGGCCCGACAAATATCCCGGTGAGGAGGTATCCCACAACCGCGGGTATTCGAAATTGATGGCATATAAAAAGGACAGCAATAGCCAGTCCAAATATAATAACAATATCATTTAAAAGTGGTATCTCCATATTTAAATTTACCTTACAAGCTTACTCAGGTTTTGATACTAAAAGTCAATAGTGTCCGGTTAGAATTTTGCGTGAGGGAAAAAACAATTAAACTTTCCGTCTTTTGTTTCTTGCAATTACCTAACCGGACACTACTGATTAAAAGTATTGAATCAGCTTAAAAAACAGTATCAATATATGTCTGTTTGCGTTGAATATAACTCTATAAAATCGTCTGAATAATATCTTCTTTACCTATTATTCCAACCAGTTCACCTTCATCATCCACAACTGGAATGGAATGATAATTTTTACCCACCATAAGGTCTGCAATTTTACCAATACCGGTGTCAGGTGTAACTGACACAACCTCTGCGGTCATTGCGTCTGCAACAGTAATGGCGGCAATCTTTCGAACTTCCTTTTCAAGCTTTTTTGAGGAAGTAAGGGGTATAAAACCCTCCAGTAACCTGAAAAGTGACGGAAGGGGAAGGTTTTTTTGTTGTGCAATGAGGTCACTCTGACAAAGTATTCCAACTATTTTCCCCTTTTTATTCATTACCGGCACGCCATTAATATTTTTTTGAATCAAAAGCTGTGCAGCTTGTATGATTTCCGTTTCTGGAGATACAGTAATTACATTTTTAGCCATAATATCTTTAGCAGTAATCATGATTTTAGCCTTTATGTTTGTTTTTTAAATGTTGTAAAAAGGGTAACTATTCAGCGTGGCTGATTTAAGATACGCAGCAGGCATGATCTGATTAAAAGATTTGAAATTATTTGAACAAATTAGAGAGCGTTAAGGAACGAGGACGAAATAACTTGGTATTTTAAGCGTCGATCCATCCTGCCTGACTGCGTTACAAAAGCGTAGCAATATCTTGATATTCCTACACTTTCGCGCCTTGCCAGGCAGGCGCCTCAACACTTAAAATTGCGAACTTATTTCGTCCCCGTTCCTAAGAAAGAACCGATCAGGATTAAAGACTCGACGCCCTGTGGTTTGAAATATTTCCCCGATCCAGGGTTCTGTATTGTATGGCTTCTGCAATCTCTTCTGCTCCCATCTCTGCTTTTCCTTCAAGGTCAGCAATTGTCCTTCCTATTTTTAAAATTCTATTGTAGGCCCGGGCGGATAAGCCTAGCTTGTCCACGGCTGTTTCAAGGAGACTGGAGGATGTTTCGTCAATTTTGCAATACTTTCTAACATGCCTGTTGCTCATCTGTGCATTACAAAATATTTTTGTTCTTGAGAATCTTCTGGTCTGTATTTCCCTTGCTTTGGCAACCCGTTTTCTTATTATCTCGGATGCTTCCGCAGCCATATTTTTCACAAGGTCTTTGTAGGGGACTGCCGGAACTTCCACATGAATATCTATTCTGTCTAAAAGAGGGCCCGAAATTTTTGATCTATACCTTTGAATTTGCTTAGGGGTGCATTTACATTCATGTTTCGGGTCGGACAGATAACCGCAGGGGCAGGGATTCATTGCTGCTACAAGCATCAGGGCGGAGGGATATGTGATTGCAGAGGCTGCCCTGGATATGGTTACTTTTTGATCCTCCAGGGGCTGACGCATTACCTCAAGAACATTTTTTTTGAACTCAGGAAGTTCATCTAAAAAAAGAACCCCATTATGGGCAAGACTTACTTCACCAGGCTTGGGGATATGGCCCCCGCCGATTAAACCTGCATCTGATATGGTATGGTGGGGGGCTCTAAAGGGCCTTTTTGTTATAAGGGCTTCTCCTTTTTTAAGGGAACCTGTTATGGAATATATTTTGGTGGTCTCAATGGCTTCATCAAATGTTAACGGGGGCAGTATTCCGGAAATTCGTTTTGCCAGCATTGTCTTTCCCGATCCAGGGGGACCCACCATAATGAGATTATGGCCCCCTGCTGCGGCTACTGTAAGCGCCCTTTTTACATATTCCTGACCCATAACTTCTGAAAAATCAGCATCCCATGAATTGTTTTTATTAAATATTGATTCTGTATCGATTTTTTCCGGTTTGATTGATGATACGTTTTGAAAAAAATTTACAGCCTGGGACAGAGTTTTCACTGGAAAGACATCTATTTCCCTCACAACAGCTGCTTCCAGCCGGTTATCGCTGGGTACAAGGATTCCTGCATGGCCCGCATTTTTGGCTGCAATTGCCATGGGAAGAGAACCGTTTACAGGTTTAATCCGTCCGTCTAAGGAAAGCTCGCCCAGGATAAGATGTTCTGCAACTGCTTTTTGGCTGATAACTTTAGTTGCCGTTAGAATACCAAGGGCTATGGGGAGATCAAACCCTGTACCTTCCTTTCTGATGCTCGCAGGCGCAAGGTTCACAGTAATCCGGTCATCAGGGAATATATATCCTGAATTGGAAAGTGCGGCTTTTACTCTTTCCTTACTCTCCTTTACTGCGGTTTCAGGAAGTCCCACAATGGTAAAGAGGGGAAGCCCATGGGATATATCTACTTCTACTTCCACAAGATATGCATCCACTCCGATAACTGCACTGCTGAGAATTTTTGCAAGCATATTGCTCCTTTTGTGGAAAGCTAAGGGTTCGCTCAAAAATAAATTAGCAATTTTAAGTGTTGAGGCGCCTGGCTGGCAAGGCGCGAAAACGCAGGAATATCAAGCTATTTCGTTCAACTTATTTCATCTCCGTTCCTAAACAAAATAATTATGAACAGCTCAAGATCTTTGCCTGGGGAAGTCCATTTTTTCCCAGGTCATAAATTTCAGCCTGAACAAAGGTATTTATTAAATCATCCGGCCCTTTAATAATAACAGGTATGTAATTTGACGTTGTTCCCTGTAAAAAACCCCCTGATCTTTTTTTTCCTTCAACGAGTATTTCTACATCCTTTCCGATAAATTTTTCATAAAACTCATTTGTCTTTCTAATCCCTATCTCCCTTACTTTTTTACACCTGGCCTTGATAATCTTCGAGTCAACCTGGTCAGGATATTCCGCGGCTCTGGTCCCCTTACGCCGGGAAAAGGGGAAAATATGGAGATGGGTGATGGGTAATTCTTTGATTAATGAGCAGGTATTTGCAAAAGCATTGTCATCTTCTCCTGGAAAGCCTATGAGAAAATCGGACCCCACGGCGGCCTCAGGGAGCAATTGATGAATTTTACTGATTAACTCTTTTATAAGCCGTCTGTCATAGGGCCGGTGCATCTTTTTCAGAATTTTATTATCTCCGCTTTGCAGGGGAATATGAAAATGATTACAAAAAATATCTGATTTTGATACCAGCTTTATAATATTGTCGGAAAGTTCACAGGGCTCAATGGAGCTTAGCCTTACCCGTTTAAGAAAATGAAATTTTTCTATTTGTTTTAACAGTTTGTATAAACTGGTTTTCGGAACAAGATCATCCCCGTAGACACCCAGGTGTATTCCTGTTAACACTGTTTCTTTGTATCCTGAGTTCTTTAATCCCTTTAAGCCGGCAAAAACCTCATCAGGGGAAAGACTTCGGCTGCGGCCCCGGGCATAGGGGACTATGCAATAAGTACAAAAAGCATTGCATCCGTCCTGAATTTTAAAAAAACTCCTTGTTCTTTTTCTGGAGTCTATGGAAACAGGTTTTTTTTTACAGGATTCAGAACAATCATTTAAAGGCGCCTTAACAATTGTTTCCGGGATATTTTTTTTGTCTGTATGCCCCACAACATGGTGCACACCGTCGATTTTTCTGATTTCATCAGGTTCGGTCTGGGCATAACAGCCGGTTACGATTATCCTGGCATTTGGATAGGCACGGATTGCCTTTCTTATTTCCTGCCTCGATTGCATGGAGGCTTTTTGTGTAACTGTACAGGTGTTTATTATGCAGTACTCAGGTTCTGTTTTATCTGACTGTGAAAGTTCAGAGAAACCCGATTTTTCAAAATCTTTTGCCATGGATGCAGATTCGCACTGATTTACTTTGCAGCCTAATGTTGTAATGGTATAATTAGCCATACTTAACTTGCTATCCATCCTCCGCCTATAACTTCATCCCCTTGATAAAAAACAGCACCCTGTCCCGAAGTTATGGAGGACTGTGGTTTGTCAAAAATAATTTTTGCCTTGCTCTCCCCTGCCGGAAAAAGAGTTGATGGCGCAGGAATATGACGCCCCCTTATCTGTGTTGCAACTCTGATTGGAGCTGAAGGTCTATTATTAATCCAGTTTATATTTTCAGTTTCCAGTTCTCTGGAATATATATTTTCCCTAAAGCCGACCACAAGCCTGTTTCTTTTAATATCGATCCGTATTACATAATATGGCTCTGAGGCAGGGCAGTTAATACCACGGCGCTGACCCACGGTAAAAAGATGGAGCCCCTGGTGTTCGCCGATTATATTTCCAGTAACATCTTCTATGATTCCGGCCCTTGATTTATCCTGGGATTGCCCGGCAATAAATTCTCCATAGGTCTTATTTTCGGTAAAACAGATATCCTGACTTTCATTGCCGGCTAAAGAGGCAAGGCCTTTTCCCGCGGCAATTTTTTTCACCTCATCCTTGGTTATATTCCCCAGGGGAAAACATGCAAAGGATAACTGTTCCTGTGTCAGCCTGGATAGAAAATAGGATTGATCTTTTTTCTTATCAATTCCCCGTAAAAGATGATATTTTCCAAAATCATCTTTGTTTATCCTGGCGTAATGACCCGTTGCCAGGGATGTCGCCCCCAGTTTTTTTGCAAATGATAAAACTGTTCCAAACTTTATCAGGGGGTTACATACAATACAGGGATTCGGTGTCAGTCCGGAGACATAGGCTTTGATAAAATAATCTATAACTCTTGATTTAAATTCAGCGGAACAGTCTAAAATTTTCAGGTCGACCCCTGTTTTTTCTGCAATTTCAGATAGTTTATTTTCACTTTGATCTCCATAACCTGTATAAAAATGGATTCCCACAAGGTTATGGCCTTTTTGTTTTAGCAGATAAGCCGTTACCATTGAGTCCACACCCCCGCTCAGGGCAATGGCTGTTAAATTTTTCAATATTCTTTCCTGTTCCCAGGCAAAATACGTAGTGTCCGGTTAGAAAGTTGCAAAAAAAAGAAAAGACGAGAAAATACGAGAAGCTTATATGTACGGCAACAGGTATGATCTGATTAAACCAGTGACGCTGAATAGGTACATTCTTTTTTTTATATCATTATTCACTTCGAAATCCAAGAGTATCGAAAAAATATTTTCTTGTTGACCAAAATTTGTTAGAATGCAAAATTAACCAGTAGCTGAATACTTACTTTTATTATAGCTCAGTCTATTACTGAGATTAGAGTTAATTCCAAATTTTTAAACCTGTGAAGGTTTTCTAAAAAAAAGAGATCTATACTTAATAATTATGGAAAAACATATTAATACGCTTATTA
>Ga0190313_1000674_pt1 | contig 19960 bp, 21 predicted proteins | sample 4870071011_MG_FD_169989 | JGI IMG/M metagenome (GOLD analysis project Ga0190313, IMG submission 169989) | Hydrothermal vent sediment bacterial communities from Southern Trench, Guaymas Basin, Mexico - 4870-07-10-11_MG | ecosystem: Environmental > Aquatic > Marine > Hydrothermal vents > Sediment ...
GTATTTGGAAAGGATTGATTCTTCATTGGAAGAAGCAGAGCACTTTGGAAATTCAATAGCCGTTAATGCAGGGGATATTGTTTTTACTTTAGGTTATGAGCTGCTTGCAACAGCAAGGTTTGATCCTGCTTTAAAGGTAAAAGCTATTAAAAGATATTCTACTATTGCAAGGTATACTGGTTATGGGCAAGTTCTTGATTTAATAATTGAAAAACTGCCTGTTGAGCAGGTTACTGAAAAGCATGTGATGACTGTTCATAAGTTTAAGACAAGTTTGTACACTGTCACTGGCCCTCTTCAAATAGGTGTAATTCTTGCCGGTGGGAATGAAGACCAGTTAAAAGTAATGGAAGAGTATGGCGAAAACGTAGGAATAGCTTTTCAAGTGTTTGATGATATTCTTGGAATGTTCGGAGATGAGAAAAAGCTTGGAAAACCAGCTGACTCAGATTTAAAAGAAGGGAAAAGAACACTGCTCATCCTTAAAGCTTTTGAAAGAGCAGATGATGAACAAAAGCAAAAGATAAAGAACGCGTTGGGTAACAGGAATTTAACCCCTGAACAGCTTGAAGAAGTAAGGAACATAATAAAAGAGACAGGTGCGCTTGATTACTCTAAACAATTATGCCTTGAACTTGTTGAGAAAGGAAAGAAAGCATTAGATAAAGCTGACCTTGACCCTGATTCTAAGGATTTCTTGGTAGGTATAGCAGATTACATGGTAAACAGAGAATACTGATTTTTCGTTTATTGACGTGAGAAGGCTTTTATATTGCCATATGATAATTATAAGCTGAGGCGATTGTTGATGGGTGATGATTGGGGTTGGTAAGCGTAGAATATGTTTGCTTTTTGGAAGGAATAAGATATGGAGTTTAAAGGGGTTTGTGCTAATCCTGGGAGAGTAGTTGGGATAATAGTTGATTCTCTTGATGAAGAAGGTATTTATTTAGCTGATACTTTGAAGCCTTATGAAATAATAGATCCTAAGAAAACTAAAGGAATGATACTTAAAAGAAGCGGTTTGTTAAGTCATGGGGCAATAATCGCAAGAGAGTTTAATGTTCCTTGTGTTGTAAAAGCAAATGTCCCTGACTTAAAAGGGAAAAAGGTAGAATTAGATGCAGGTGCAGGGATCATTAGGGTTCTTTGACAGAGCAGTTCAAAAACCACGTTCTCCAATCAAGACAACGATATGTAATTATGCTATTCTATGTTCTTTTGGAGATTTTGCTTTAAAGTACTCTTTGCGAGACCCGTATCCTCTTGGTTCTGACGTATCAAATTATTACTTTTCTAATAATACTTTGGAGTTTTATGATGGCTTTTTTTCGACAGTATTGAGTTTTTTTTATAAAAAACAAGGAGTTAAGAAGCTTTCTTCTGAAGTAATGAGTGATCTTAAAAAAAGCAATACTCTGCAAAAAGATTATGATGAGTTTCTTGATTGTTGTTATCTTGCTGAGAAAGCCTCAACTTTTATAAATCTTGTAACAGATTGCGTTGAAAGAGAAATCAGTAATAGAAGTTTTTTTAACATCCCAATTAATGATTTTTTACAATTAAGCAATCCGCCAATCACTCTTGCAACTGAAGAAAAAATAAGAGCTGTAAGAGAAGCAGATGATTTGTCTGATGAAGAGCTTGGTAAGAAATATTCCTGGCTCGTGTTAAAAGAATATTTATCAAATGGAGCAGCAGTAGCTGGCAGAAGATTAAGAGAAATACTTTCAAGTTTTGATGTTGAAAGAATGTTGCGTTTGAAACAGGAAAAAGAAGAGTTCATAAAGAGTTATCCTTTCAAAAGTGAAGAAGCTGAATTGTTTATTGAAAATCTTCGTGAGTGGAATTACTTATCATGTTACGCTCATAAACCAGTTCTTTTAAGCAGAGCGAAGTCAAGAAAACTAAGGGAAGAAATAGGAAAACGCTTTGGAATATCTCATTTTGACGTATTATATTGTTTGCCTCATGAGATAATGTCTGGAACTGTTGATAAATCAGTGATAAGAAAAAGGAAAAAAGGATACAAGACGATTATGCTTAAACAAGGAACATTAGTTGAGTTATAGTAATTCTTCTGGTTTTTTAACAACTATTCCTTTGTTTGTTATTTGCATTGCAAGGGTTTCTTCGCAGTGTTTGGTGTTTCTCATTTTTTCAATGGTCAGTGTTCTTGTAAACTCACTTCCAGTGTTAAAGTTGAGGAGTATTAGTCCGTCGCTTAGGAATTCTGATGCTTTATCAGAGGAAAGCCATTTTGAGTCTTTTGGGATTTGACTGGTGATGACGCTTGTTGCTTTGAAGTCTTTTAAAGTCATTATTAGCCTGTGTACTTGGAATCTTGTTATTAGTTCTTGTGATATGTTCGGCATGAAGGAAGAAAGTTCTGAGATTATTCCGTAGTTTGCTAGTTCTTCTATTGGGACTGGAATGTTAGCTAGAGGGGTTATGCTATCGATTACTATTCTTTTTGGCCTGTGTTCTCTTATAATGCTTTTTATTAAGTCTATGTGTGTTTGTTCTGGGTCTAGTTTTCTTTGAGTCATGTCTATGAAGAAGAATTTTAAGAGGTCTTGTCTTTCTAATGAAGGAAAATTCCATCCAAACCTTGCTGCTTGCTCGAATATTTCAGGGATTCTTTGCTCAAAGGAGATGTACAATCCTTTTTCTTTGAACTCATTTGCTCCAGTGTATAAGAATTGTTGTGCGAAGATGCTTTTCCCTGTTCCAGGGCTTCCGCTTACCAGTATGACTGAGTTTTTTGGAAACCCACCTTCTATTAATTCATCAAGCCCTGTTATTCCTGTTGGTTCTCTTTCAACCATGTTTGATTAAAAATCAGGCTCAGCTTATAAATCTTATAGGTTGAAAGCTTCTTCAGGAGTTCTTACTACTATTCCTTTACTTGTTATCTGCATTGGGAGTATGTCTTCTGAGTGTTTAGTGCCTCTCATTTTTCTGATGAACATTGTCCTGTTGTATTCTTCATGAGAATGAGAGTAACTTAAGATTATCACTCCGTCAGCAACGTATTCTTCAACACCATATTTTGAAAAGGTTAATGGTCCGTGGTCTATTTGTTCTGGGATTTCAGAGGTTATTACTGTTGTCACGTCTGTTTTCATTAGCAAGTAGTTTACTTTTAGTATTGCTTTTCTTATTTCCTGTTCTTTTTCTGCTTGGAGTCCTATTCCTGCTATTGAGTCGATTACTACTCTTTTTGCTTCTATCTGGTCTATTGCTTGGGTTAGTTTAAGCAGCAGCCTGTCAATGTTTACTCCTGTTTGAGGCAGGGAGTATTTCTCATCTGACGGATAGCCTATTTTTGCTGAGGAACCGTCTATTAGTATGAAGTTTCCTTTTTTTTCTGCTTTTGAAATATCCCACCCGAATCTAAGCATGTCTTCCCTTAGCATTTTTGGTCTTTCATCAAGAGTAACAAAAATGGATGGTTCGTTGAATTCAGTTGCTCCAAGATAAGCGTATTGCATTCCAAAAATTGACTTACCAGTACCACATCCTCCGCTTACTAAGATTGTCCTTCCTCTTGGAAATCCACCTTCTATTAGTTCATCTAAGCCGTAGATTCCTGTTTTTACTCTTTCCATGAGTTTGATTACACTGCTTTTGTTTAAAAAACTTTTCAATTTTCTGAGTAGTTTTTTACCTGACAAAGGGTTTATTAATTGATCAATGATAAAATAACTTGAACTTATTTTTGTTAGGAGGGGTGGTTATGGATTATTCTGTAAGAGGAACGAGAAGACATCTTAACGCAAGCCAAGCTACTGGAACTAAATTATTGTTTCCAGAGCATGTTACTCAGTCAGGTCTTTGTGCTACTTGTACTCAATGCGGCCAATGTGAAGTTGGTTTAAAATCAAAGACCGGTCAGACTTTATTCCCGCAGCCTTTTGGAGCAGGGCAGTTTGGAGCTGAAAAAAGAGCTCCTGGATTAGAAGACATTCAGATAATCCCTGAACTTTATGGAGATGAAATTTTCTTCAACACTGTGAAGACTGAAACTGTTTTAGGGGGTTTTGAAGTTAGCGTTCCAATAGCAATAGCAGCAATGGGTTCTACTAAAGTGGCTCATACTAAAGGAGAAGCTTTAGCAGTTGGTGCTGCAAGGGCTGGAATTCCAATGGTGATTGGAGAAAATGTGATCGCTACTTATGGAAAAGAAGGATTAAAAGAAAGGATTCAGCCTTATCTTGATAATTATTCTGGAAAGGGTGCTGTAATTGTCCAAGCTAACAAGCATGACATGGCTATGAATGCCTTTGAACTAGCTAAAGAGTACGGAGCACATGGAATAGAAGTGAAGATTGGCCAAGGAGCAAAACAAGGGCTTGGCGGAGAAATAAGGTTTGAAGGAGAAGAGCAGGCAAAAAAGTATGAGGAGTTAGGTTATCATATTGAAAAGAATCCTGATGGTTCTTTTCAAAGGCATGCTAGCCCAGGTTCTCTTTCAGACGACCAGTTAAGAAATGTTCTTTTAAAGTACTCTGAACTTGACCTGCCGATTTGGGTTAAAACAGGAATTGGCAGAGGAGTAATAAGACTTGCAAACACGCTTGAAACCATAAAACAAGAACAAGGAGTAAACATTGCTTGCTTCACAGTTGATGGTTTGGGCGGTGGAACTGGAATGAGTCCTTGGTTAATAATGAATGAGACAAGTATTCCATCAATAGCTTTTTTAGCTGCCCTTGAAAAAGAGTTAAGTTTTGATGTTTTGATTGCTGGAGGAATAAACAACGGGCTTGATGCTGCAAAAGCAATGATGCTTGGAGCAAGTGGAGTCAGTATGGGCAGGGCTTTCTTAATAGCAGCAGGCTCTATGAAAGAAGAAGGAGTGGTTAATTTTGTCAATGCTTTAAAGACAGAGTTGAAGATGGTCGCTACCATCTTGAAACAAAGAGAACTCAGTGGAATAAGGAACAAGAAGTCAAACTTGTTTGCCTTGAGCAAGGAAGCAGCTGAAATGTTTGGTATTCCTTACAAGCCTTCAGAAGTGCTTTGATTTTATTTTATAAACTCTCTAAGCCTTTTTAAGGCAAGTCTTTTTTCTTTTCTTTCAATTTCGCTTCCCTCTACTGCTTCTTCTAAGAATTTGACAGTGTCATCGTATAATGCTCTGTCAACAGGGTACGGGATGCCGTCTTTTCCACCATGTGCAAAAGAATATTTTACAGGGTCTTCCCAACTGGCTTTTTCACCGTAAACCAGTTCTGCTGTTAATGCTAATGCTCTTAGCTTTTTCTTTCCAATTCCTTTCAAACTCACGAGTTCTTCGTAATCTTTTAAGTCAAGTTCACTTATCTTCTCTAAGAACTTTTTTTCAGCAGCAGTAAGCATTATTGAATGCTGTCTTGGAAGCCTTAGTTTTTCAAGTTTTAGGAAATCTTTTTCTTTTAAAGCATCCAAGCTTGCTTTTTGAGCTTTTTTACTCTTTTTTGATACCAAGTCAAGTACTTTTTCTTCTTTCTTATCGCAGGCTATTTTTTCAGGTTCTTCAACAAAACTTTTAACTTCTCCTGAAAACCAATGATACCTACGAGCGTATCCATTTTTTTCATTCATCCCTTGTTGTACTACGCTCCAGCATCCTTTTTCATCAAAGACAAACACATGATGGTATAACTCATAACCATCCTGAATGCATGAATTGTCAACTTTTGCACTAAGCCTGCTTGCTTTTATTAGTTCTTCAGTCTTTTTTTCTCCTAGTTCGCTTTTTTTAATTTCTTCAACAGTCTTTAGGCTGGCTTTTCCTTTCCCACCACAAATTTTAATTCCCTGTTCTTCTAAGCCTGCTTGTTTTAAAGCGCCACACACAGTTGTAGTTAGTCCTGATGAATGCCAGTCAAACCCCAATACACAACCAAAAGCCTGAAACCAGTAAGGATCAGAGAGTCTTTTAAGAAATTCTTTTGACCCATAATCTTCGATTATTAGAGTTGCTATTGGTTTTGAAAGTTTTACCATTCTTTCAAAAAGCCATCTTGGAGCTGAGCCATAATGAAGAGGAAGGTCAGCTATTCCTGTTTTTTTGCTTTGAAGAACAACCATGCTTTTTGCTCACCTTTATCTGCTTTTGGAAAACGAAGCAACACGTACGTTCCTTTAAGTTTTTTACCTTCAAATTTTACTTTTATCTCTTTATCTGTTTTTTTCAACAGCTCATAGTTTCCATTGTCCCAGATTTTAACAATTCCCTTGCCATAACCTTCTTTTATTTCCCCTTCAAAAGAAGCATACTCAAGAGGATGGTCTTCTGTTTGTACTGCAAGCCTTTTAGTTTTTTCATCAAGCGGAGGTTCTTTTGGAACAGCCCAGCTTTTAAGCACTCCTTGCATTTCAAGCCTAAGGTCCCAGTGAAGCTTTCTGGCATGATGCTCGTGGACAACAAATATTGCCATGATAGTATTTGAAGCAACAATTATTATAAATATGATTTTTATTTTCTAATCATTAGGAGGTGTGTTAATGGTTCAAGTTGACAAGTCAAAATGCATTGGCTGTGGAGCATGCGTTGCAATATGCCCTGATGTTTTTGAAATGGGAAGTGATGGAAAGTCACAGGTAAAACAAGGAGCTAACGAATCCCTGCCGTGCGTTGAACAAGCAAAAAACACTTGTCCTGTAGGAGCAATAAGTTAAGCCAATGCTTTGGCAGAGCTGTAGATTTTTTCAAGCTCTGCCTCAAATTCTTCACTTAATTTTTTAGAATAAATTACTACCAAGTTCTCGTTGTTCTGGTTTGTAGCTCTTTTGGTCCAATTATAGCTTCCAGTAATCACTATCCTACCGTCAATTACTGCTATCTTGTCATGCATGTAAGCAGGATTGCTGTCAAGGAGTACGTCAATCCCAGCGTCTTTTAACTTTTCATAGACAGAGTATTGGCTTACTTGCTGTGATTCAAGTACTACTTTTACGTCAACACCTCTTTGTTTTGCTCTTATCAAAGCATCTGCAATGCTGTCAAGAGTGAAAGAATAAACAGCGACGTGTACTGATTCATTTGCTGAGTCAATTAGTGAAATTACTGCATCAGCACAAGCATCTTCTGGACAAAAGAACACTTTCACTTCTCCTTCAGCACATATTTCATTTGCTTCTGTCAACTCGTAGTACGCGCTTGTAAGAACAATACTCACTATTACTAGCATTAGAGTGCTTTTAAGTTTCATACTTCATCAGTCTTCTATTCCTCTTGAAGTTACCCTGAATACTGCTTCTCCTTCAGGCATGCATGGCGAGTCAACGAGTCTTGCTATTCTTTTGCTTTCTTTTGACCTTCTTAAGTACAATCTGTAGGTGCTTTGATGTCCTACAATATGACCTCCTATTGGTGTTGTGGGGTCTCCGAAAAGCATTCCAGGATTCGCCATTACTTGGTTTGTAACAAATACTGCTAAGTTATATATGTCTGCCCATTTTTGCAGGGTATGAAGATGCCTATTGAGACGTTGTTGTCTGTCTGCAAGTGTTCCTCTTCCAGTAAAATCTGATCTGAATCTTGATGTTAAAGAGTCAACTACTATTAGTTTTACGTTGTGTTCGTCGATTATTTTGTTTGCTTTTTCAACTATTATCATTTGATGGTCTGCATTAAATGCTCTTGCCACCACTATTTTTTTTAAGGCTTCGATTGGGTCAAGTCCTTTTGCTTCAGCCATTTGTTTTACTCTTTCAGGCCTGAATGTGTTTTCAGTATCAATGAACAAGCATGCGCCTTCAAGCCCGCCTTGTTCTTTTGGAAGTTGCACGTTTACTGCAAGTTGTAAAGCTAGTTGTGTTTTTCCAGACCCAAAAGCACCGTAAGCTTCTGTTATTGCTTGGGTTTCAACACCCCCTCCTAATAGATCATCTAAAGCTTTTGAACCTGTTGTAAGCCTGTTTACTTTACTTCTTCTTTCAAGGATTTTATCAGCTGTCTCGTAACCAATTTCTAACGCGTCTCTTGCTGCTGCTATTATTTTCCCAGCAGTTGTTTCACCCAGCCCTGCTGCGTCCATTAGTTCTCCTGGGCTTGCTACTGCTATTGCTTCTAAGCTAGTAAAGCCAGCTTCCCTTAGTTTTTCAGCTGTTGTGGTTCCTACTCCTGGTAGGTCTTCTAAGCTCACTATTTTTTTACTCATATCATCCCCTCAAGCATTTTTAATTCATTAGCATAATTTGGTTTTGAGAAGTTTTTCACGATTAGTTCAATTCTATCAAACTCAGGAACTTTTTTCATTGTGCCTGAAAATATTAATTCTTGCCCAAGCAGTTCTTTCCTTTTTTTATTGAAGATTTCTTGGTTTGCTTCATATTCGCCAGCATTCATTCCAATAAATCTTTCAGCAAGTCTTCTGTAAAAAGTAGTTCTAAGGTTTCCAGTGCCATCGTCAATTATTGCGTTTATTATTAGTGTTTTCATGAATTCGTTTGACCCGCAGGTGCATGATTGGTTTAGTACTGTTGCTCCGCATTTCAGGCATATTTTTATTATTGTTGGTTGAAATACTTCAACTACGTCTGCTTTTACTTGAACGTATTCTTCTGTGCCGTCTAATTTACTTATTTTTTTTCTGTTAATTTTTACTTCAGGTATTTCTATTCCTTCTGGGTTTTTTATTATTCTTCCTTTCCATCCTAAGTGGATTTCAAGTTCTTGGTTTTTTCTTGAATAAGCATTTTCTACTTTGATTAGGTCGTTTATTGCAAGTTCATTAACTAGTTCAGCATGAGGCTCCCATAATACAAGTCTCTTTGCTGCTGTCCCATCATTTACTACAATGCTTGATACCTTGCTTATTTTTCCATTTTTGTTAAACTCATAGCATGGGTTTATTCTTTCAACTCTTGCGTAAAAGTCAAAGTCTGTTATTTCATCATTTACTTCTGATAGTTTTAGGATTTTTTCTTCGTGTTTTTTTATGCTTGAATTGTCATCGTTGATTACTTTTATTTCTGCTCTTGTCCCTGCATGAATTTCTATTCTCCCATTGTTGTTTTTAGTATAAGCATTTGTTACTTTTATCAAGTCGTTTTTTGAAAGTTTTTTAATTTGTTCTTCTTTACCCCAGACCACAAGTCTTGTTTCCCCAGTCTCATCACTTATTTCAAGATTAGTTACTTTTCCTTTTCTTGTTTTTGTGAAAAAGCTTCTTGTTGGCCCGACTGCTTTTATCCTTCCAATTATTGTTATGAATGTCATTCCGTCTGCTAAGTCTTTTATTTTTGTTTCATTGCCTTCATTAAGATCAACTCCTAAGTCTTTTGCTATGGAGTAAGCTGCTCCAGAAACAGTTAAAAGCCCACCATATTCTTCTTGTTTTTTTGAGAGTTTTTCATTTAGTTCCTCTTCACTCCAGCCAGTGTGTTCAAGAATTTTTTGTTTTATTTCATCAAAGTTGTCCAAGAATTCAACGACCATGGCTCGCGCAACTCCCAGTTAAATCTTAACTAATTATTTTAAGTGGTTCAACTATTTAATATTATTGAAAAACCAGTTAGTTCTAACTTGTGAGTTACATGAAGTTTGGAAAAGTAAAAGTGTTACTTAGCAATGATTTTTCTTCAAACTCTTATGTCATTGAAGATGAATTAGTTTGCATTGTTGACCCTGGCTTTGGTGATAAGGATTATGGTATTAGTTTTGATGAAGTTGATTTAGTTATTAATACTCATGGTCATTTTGACCATTGGGGAAATGATTATCTTTTTAGTAAAGCAAAAATTTTCACGCATGCTTTTGATATTCCCATGATTAAGACAGGGATTGGTTCTTGTTATGAAAGTTTTTCAAAAAACTTTGTAAGAGTCAACCCTCTTCCTATTCCTAATGAAATAAGGCTTGGTGATGTCGTGTTTAAGGTTATTCATACTCCAGGTCATACTCCTGGTAGTATTTGTTTGTTTGAAAAAAATCTTAGAATTTTGATAAGTGGTGATACTTTGTTTGCTGATGGGGTTGGCAGGACTGATTTACTTGGCGGCAATGAAGCACAGTTAGTTGAGAGCCTTAAGAAAATAAAAGAGCTTGAGTTTGAGCATTTGCTTCCGGGTCATGGTTTTTTAGGAACTAAGGAACAGGCTTTTTCTAACATAAACTGGCTTCTGGGGGATTGACGAACATAGGTTTTATAAATGCCGAAGAGGATATTTAATAGCATGCTTAAAAGAAAGAAGCAACCTTACAAAAGAATAAATCTTCCTTCAAAAGTAATAATAGGAAAAAAAGTGCTTGAAAAAGCATCAGAGTTTATCGAAGGGTATAATGGTATTCTTGTTGTTACAGGTAAAAAGACTGAAAAAATAGCTGGAAAAAAAGTGTCAAAAGTAGTTGATTCTGAAAGGTTCATCATTACAGAGCCAAGGTATTCAGAGGTTAAAAAATTAATAAGTGAAGTGAAAGCTCAGGAAGTTGACTTGATTTTTGCTTGCGGTGGTGGAAAAATAATTGACGTCTCAAAGTTAGCTGCTTTCCAGGCAGGAATAGATTTTGTAAGCATTCCAACTAATTGTTCTAATGATGGAATTTCCTCACCTATTGCTTCTCTTTATTTTAATGGTCACAGGCAATCTTTAGTTGCAAAGCCGCCAATAGGAGTGATTGCTGATATTAAAATCATAAAAAAATCCCCTTACAGGTTTATTGCTTCTGGTTTTGGTGACGCGATTGCAAAGTACAGTGCAGTAAGAGACTGGAGCTTAGGCCATGTCATTAAAGGAGAGTATTATGGGGATTATGCTTCTTCACTTTCTTTAATGGTTGCAAAGATGGTTATGAATAATGCTTATGAAATCAGGAAAAGAACAGAAAGAGGGCTTAATGTTTTACTTGAAGCTTTAATTTCTTCAGGAGCAGCAATGGGTATTGCAGGGTCTTCAAGACCAGCGTCAGGTTCAGAGCATAAGTTTTCTCATGCTCTCGATTTGATTCTTAAAAAGCCAAATCTTCACGGGCTTCAGGTTGGGCTTGGCACAATAGTCATGAGTTACTTACAGGGGAACAATTGGGAAAAAGTGAGGAATGCATTAGAAGTTGCGAAGTGTCCAACTACTGCTAAAAAACTTGGTGTGACAAGCTCACAGGTGCTTGAAGCAATGCTTAAAGCAAAGGAAATAAAACCAGAAAGATACACGATAATAGAACATCTGAAACTTGACAGGCATACTGCTTTGAAAGCTCTTGAATCAACTGGAGTAATTTGATGTGGTTGCCATGAATTTTAAGGATTTTTATGATCTTGCAAGATTTGATCATGGCATATTAGTGGTAATAGCAATTTTAGTTGGCGAGATAATCACGTTAAAGTCTTTCCCGCCTTTTTACTTGTTTTTAAAAGCTGGCTTGACTGGATTGTTTATTCAAGCAGCTTCTTTTATGATAGGTGATTATTTTGATAGAAAAACAGACATGCTCAATAAAAGATATGACAGGCCTCTTGCAAGAGGAACAGTAAATGAAAAAACAGCAGTGTTGCTTTCATTGTTGTTTTTTGCAGTTGGTTTAACCCTTGCTTATTCAATTAACTTTCCTGCTTTTTTAATAGCATCTGTTTTTGCGTTAATTGGTTTTTCTTATGGCTTTTATTTTAAGAATACTCCTTTGTTAGGTAATTTTTTTACAGCAGCTTCTATGGCTGTTCCTTTCATTTTTGGAGGTATTGTTCATGGAAAAATACCTTCTTCTGTGATAGTTCTGTCTGCGATGGCTTTTCTGGCAGGAACTGGAAGAGAACTAATAAAAGGAGTTCAGGATTACGAAGGAGATAAACTTACTGGAAGAAAGACTTTTGCAATAGTCTTTGGAAAGACAAAGGCTGTTTGTCTTGCTGTTCCTTTTGTTTTATCAGCAGTTATTTTATCATTTTATCCATTTTTTGCGATTAAAGAATTCTTAATGGATTATGTTTATCTTTCTTTCATAGTCATTACTGACTTGCTTTGGGTTTACGCTGTGGTTAAAGCTGTAAGGTTATCAAATCTTGAATCTGTTAGAAGAATTACAATGCTCGGGCAATTTACTGCTTTGTTAGGTTTTCTTTTAGGAGTATTATTTTAAACCTTTATGATGTAATCAATAGTGAGGTGGAAAGAGAATGAAGGTTTATGATTACTTGCTTGATAAAATTAAAAAAGAAGGAGCAGTGCATTTGTCCTTAATTGATCCTGAAAACCAGTCACCTGAAAAAGCTGGTGAAATAGCAGCATTAGTCGAGAAAGCAGGCTCTGATGCAATAATGGTCGGGGGTTCAGGTGGAGATAGGACAATGCTTGATGACTGCATTCAGTCAATAAAAGCAAATTCAAAACTTCCAGTGATTCTTTTCCCAGGAAATATCAATGATATTTCAGCTCATGCTGATGCTATTTTTTTCATGACTCTTCTTAATTCAAGGTCAAGGTATTGGCTTGCTCAAGCTCAAGCTTTTGGAGCAGTAGCTGTAAAGAAACTTGGACTTGAACCAATTCCAATGGGGTATATTGTTATAGAGTCAGGCAGAAAAACTTCTGTTGAGTTCTATGGGGATGCTAATAGTATTCCAAGAAACAAGCCAAAGATAGCTTCTGCTTTTGCCTTAGCAGCAGAGTACATGGGTATGAAGTTTGTTTATTTTGAAGGAGGCAGTGGAGCTAAAGAACCTGTTCCAAATGAGATGATTTCAATTGCAAAGAAAGTGCTTACTATTCCATTGGTGGTTGGCGGTGGAATAAGAGATGGTAATACAGCATATGAAAAAGTGAAAGCAGGAGCAGATATGATAGTAACTGGCACGGTTATTGAAGATACAATTGATGTTGAAGCTAAAGTCAGGGAAATAGTTGAAGGAGTTAAGAAGGCTGGGAAGGAGAAGCTTTTATGACTCCTCTTTTCTTAGAAAAGGTTCTTTTAGCAATTTTTGTTGGAGCACTTATTGGATTAGAAAGAGAGTATTCAAAGAAGCAATTAGTTGTTGGTTTAAGGACTTTTTCTTTAATCTCTTTGTTCGGGGCTTTAACTTCAATGATTAGCGATGCTTTGATTCTTGCTGGTTTTTTGTTTGTAGCTGCTGTTTCTTTACTTCTTTATTTTTCAGGTATAAAGCAAAAGAAAGGAAGGGGATTTACCACTCACATGTCCATAGCAATAACTTACTTCTTAGGAGCTTTTGTTGGTTTGGGTTATTTTACTGAATCAATTTCTTTAAGCATAATCGTTTCAGTTGTTTTGTTTTCAAAAGAAAGGCTTCATAAGTTGGTTGAACATCTTACTGAAAGAGAAGTAGGGGACTTACTTGAGTTTTTAATACTTCTTGGAATAATATACCCTATTATCCCTGATTCTGTAACTATTTATGGTATCACTTTTCCCCTGATGATGATTTGGATGTTGATTGTTCTGGTTTCTTTGATTAATTTTGCTGCTTTTCTTAGTTCAAGGTTTATGAGTGCTGCTCATGAAGTTGAGGCAGTGGGTTTTTTCGGTGGAGTTGTCTCTTCTGTTGCTACTGTTATTTCTTTGTTTGAGAATCTTAAAAGCAAGACTTTCATGCCTGTGGTTCTTGCTGGCTTTTTAATAGCGAATGCTGCTTCTTTGTTCAGAAACGCTTTTCTTATGATGGTTTTTGAACCAACCACCATAACTTATTTGTTTATTCCTTGTTTTGTCTCAGTAGTTTTTCTTTTATTGTTAGGGGTTAGGAAGCTTGAAAAAGTAAGAGTTAAGAGGTTTAAGGTTGATTCCCCTTTCAATGTTTCTTCAGGAATAAAACTTGGAGTATATGTTTTGGTTTTGTTTACTTTACTTGATCTGTTTAAGGGCTTTTCAGGAGCTGTTGGCCTGCTTTCATTTTTCGGAGGCATAATCAGCACTTCAGCAGTTGTCATTTCTTTAGTTTCTTTGATGTCAGCTTCTCAGATTTCCCCGCAGATTGCTGCTTTTAGCCTTGCTCTAGCTCAAGTTGGAAGTTTTCTAAGTACTCTTATTGTTGCTTACTTCTATAAACGTAAAGAAGTAGTTAAGAGTTCTTTAAAAGAGTTGACCGCTGCTTCTATTCTGCTTTTGCTATTGGTGACATTGTCAGTGAGTGTCTTATGATAGTGATTGATGGTAGTATCGGAGAAGGTGGGGGGCAGATAATTAGAACTTCGCTTGCATTATCATGTTTTACAGGCACTCCTGTTAAAATAATTAATATTAGGGCTAAGAGAAAGCAACCTGGGCTAAGACCTCAGCATTTTTCAGTAGTGAATGCTTTGGCAGAGTTATTTAATGCTGAAGTTAAGGGAAATTTTGTTGGTTCTAAAGAACTTTATTTCTCACCAGAAAAGTTTTCAGGGATTGATGATTATGAAGTTAACGTTGGAACCGCTGGAAGTGTTACTTTGATTCTTCAGGCTTTGCTTCTTGCTTTGCATGAACATAACTTAAGACTCACGCTTTTAGGTGGGACTGAGGTGAGATGGAGTCCTACTATTGATTATTTTGATAATGTGATAAGGCCTGCTTTTGAGTCTTTTGGTTTCAGGTTTGACTTAAGAATACTCAGAAGAGGATATTATCCTGAAGGAGGAGGTAAAGTTATTGTAAACTTGGAAGGCTCTGTTTTCTCTCCTTTTGATTTTTTAGAAAAGGATGATTCAAGAGAAGTTCAAGGAGTTTCAGTGTGTTGTTCTCTTCCTTATTCAGTTGCTGAAAGACAGGCTAAAGCAGCTGAACAGTTATTAAGAGAAAGTGGTTACGAGCTTAATATAAGGTATTTTGTTGGCGATGGAAACAAGGGTTCTTCTTGTACTTTGTGGCAGGGTTTTGTTGGCGCTGATGCTTTAGGTGAAAAAGGCAAGCCTGCTGAAGAAGTTGGAAGAGAAGCTGCTGTTAAGTTTTTAGAAGAATCACAGGCTGTTGTTGACAGCCACTTAGCAGATAATTTGATCCCATATATGGCAATGATAACTTCAGCTACTAAAGAAAGTTGTTCTTTTGCCACGAGCAAAGTTTCAAACCATTGTCATACAAACATGATTATTTCTCAAAAATTTTTTGATAATGTAGAGTTTGAAGTAGTTAAAGGAAAAGTGATTTCAAGAGTTAAGTAAAAAATACGTAAAGAAGTCTCCTGTTATTAAGTTTATTATCATTGCTAAGAGCAAGTAAGGGAGAAAAGGCGGGAGATTGTCATAAACTAAGATAGTTTTTATTCTTTGCTTTTTAGCTTTTTGTTTCACTTTTTTTAATTCTCTTTTTAGTAATGTTTTTCTTTTTATTCCAAGTTTTTTCAAGACCTCTGACTTTATGAATTCAGTTGCTATTACGTCATCTTCGTCAAGTTCTGAGATCTTCTTTTTGATAGCAAATTGTTTTAGAAGGTCTTCTTTGAATGGTAAAATTAATGTTGAGATTGTGATTGATGGTGTTAGCAAGAGGAATAACTTGTTGAACTGGCTTATTACTATTAAAGTGAATCCAAATAATGCTGCTGTAAGCAGTCCTGTTATTAGTTTTTCTTTGTATTTTTTTATCTTGTGTTTGTTCTTGTTAAGGCGTATGAACATTTTTATTGGCTGGATAAGCATTGGGCCTATTAATGCTGCTAGTATGAAAGTTGAAAATATAAAAGGAAAAGGAGTTGGGATTGTTTTTATTCCAAAATAACTGGGAATACTTGAAGGGGTTTTTGGAACAAGTAGGGTTATTATTGTTATTACGAACACGTCTCCAGCACCAATTCTTCCAGTGAGGTAAGCTAAGAAACCTATTGAAAAAATGACACTAGCTATCAAAAGGTTTTGGAATTCTTTTAGCAGTAATGCTAAGAGGATTGAGAGGATTAAAAGCACCCAAGCAGCTTTTTCAGGGATATACCTTGTCTTATAATCAGTATATGCGCAAACTCCTGTGAATAGAAGAGCAATTATTAGTCTTATTATTTCAAGCATTATTCGTCACCTACTTTGATTACGTTAAGTTCAACGCACTTACAGTTTTTAATAAAGTCTGAAAAGCTTGGTTTTGTTCTTCCATCATCCCCTGAGATTAGTTCTTTTACATAAGTTCCTGATTGTGTTTTTATTATTGCTTTGAATTTGTTGTCTGTAAGTTTTTCGGTTTTTACAGAGAATATTTTCTTTTTTCTTATTTTATCCGCCCTGCGGTGTGCTACTCTTTTAGGGGTTCTTTGACTAATAATTTTATTGTCAAACTGTTTTTCAAGAGTTCTAAGTTTTTCCTCTGTAACTTTTTCATCGCATTCTATAATGCATTCGTAAGTCTTTGTTCTGTCAGTGCTTTTCAGTATTCTTACTTCTTTCTTATTAGAAAATTCAAGGTCGCTTACTTCAATTTTTCCTTTAGCATAAGAGTTTATTTTTTCTTCAGCTTTCTTCAGGTCAATGTTTCTGATTTTTGGTTCTATTAATTCAATTATGAATGGTCTTCCACTGCCAAGCATTAAAGCGTCTATGTCTTCCCTTCCTTCACCATGAAATTTTGAACCAATTGCTTTGGTCATTTCAATTAACTTAGCAGCTATTAGTTCTTCCACTGACTCTTGATATTGTTTTCCTGTAAAATTGCATTTTTCACAGCCTTTGCCATGACAGTTTCTGCATGGCCATTTAGTTTGAGGTATTCCTCTTACCAGTTTCCTGTATCTTCCTTTTATGAACAACGGATTTATCTTTTTGCTTATTTTCCCTTTCGTGTAATCTATTATAAACAAGACATCGGGATTTTCTATGCTTACTTTTTTCCCAAGTTTTTTAGCAAGAAATTTTCCGAAGCGCATGTCTATTTCTTTTTTTATTGGAATGCAGTATTCTATTCCTGTTTTTTCCCAGAGTTTTTCCTCAGCACTTAAAATTTCTTCAGGAACATGGCATCCTATCAGGAAAGTGTTAAATTCTTGTTCAGCTGCTTTTTCAAGCAATTCTTTTTCATACTTTTTGTTTTCATTGAAGATATTCTTACAAATCATGCAGTTTATTTCATCATTAGGTTTTACTTTCTCTTCTTTTAACAGTTTTTCTAATTCTTTTTCATTTTTCGCTATTCGCAGGCATGCTCCTATTTTTTCAATAGGATACCCTTTAAATTTTAAGTAAAACAATCTTCCAAGACAATGATCACAAATTTCATCAATGTTTATTTCTTTTTTTAATTCTTCAAGCATTTTTGCCAACCTCTAACTTGTCAAGGTAATTATTTATGACCACAATGCAGTGGGAAGTAAGATAACTTTTTGGCCCAAGACTTAACTTTTCAGCGCCAAAGTTTAAGTTTATTCCTTTATCATCTCCTAAGATAAATAATGAGTCTTTTAATTCTTTTTCTTCTTCTATTGGTTTTCCTTTTAAATCTAATAAGAATACTTTTTTATGTTCTTGGTTTTCAACAAGCTCTTCGAACGAGCTTTCGTAGAGTTTTATTCCAGGATATTTTTTTCCTTCAAGTAAGTGTTTAATGAACCCAGCAATACTTCTTTCATCAGGACGCATTCCTTTTATTTTTCCATCAACTTCTATCACTTTATTATTTTTAAAATGAAAGATGATTTTTACGTCTCTTCTTATGTTCTTATCAAGCCATAGTGCTGCATTAATGCATCTTGCAACTAAGTCTATTCTTTGAGAGGTAAGATTGTTAAGGTTAAAGTCTTCAAGCTCATGGTTTAGTTTTACTAAGAAAAACCTCATTTTCCCACCTAAAACCCGCTTAATTGAAATCTTTTCATTAAAGCTTTCATGTTTTTCATTTTTCCTTTCTTTATTTTGTTAAGCATTTTTTTACTCATTTCATATTGTTTTAATAACTCTTTCACTTCACTCTCGGTAGTCCCGCTTCCTTTTGCTATTCTTTTGATCCTACTTGCTTTTATTATCTCAGGATTTTCTAGTTCTTCTTTTGTCATCGAGTCCATTATGTACTTGAATTTTTTGAGCTTTTCTTCACTCGTTTCAATCAGGTCTTGCGGCATGCTTTGAACTCCAAGCATTTCAAGCACTTTCTTCAAAGGACCCATTTTCCTAGTAGCTTCAAGCTGCTTATAGAAAGTTTTCAAAGTGTACTTCTCTTTTAGCAGGTCTTCAGGATTAAATTCAGTTTCTTCAACCACTTCTTGTGCTTTTTTAAGTAATGCCCCTAAGTCAGGGAATCCAAGAATCCTTGCAACAAACTTTTCAGCATTAAAAACCTCAAACTCGTCAAGCTTTTCTCCAGTACCTATGAAAGCAACAGGCACTCCAGCAACATGGCATGCTGTCAAAGCGCCTCCTGCTTTTCCACTTGCATCTGCCTTTGTTACTATTACTCCTGTCAATCCAATGCTTTCCTTGAATTTTTCAGCTTGTTTTAACGCTGTTTGCCCAATGTCAGCTGAAATGACTAAAAATATTTCTTCAGGCTTTAATTCTGCTGCTATTGATTTTATTTCCTCGATTAATTCTTCATTAAGAGAATCTCTTCCAGCAGAGTCTATTATTACCACTTCATATTTTTTGAGCTCTGGTTGTATTTTCTTTATTATATCCAAAGCATTTTTTTCTTCAGGAGCCCCAAAAACAGGTATTTTTATTTCCTCTCCAAGCTGCTTTAACTGTTCATAAGCAGCAGGCCTCCAAGTGTCAGTAGTTAAAATGCAGGTCTTCAGCCCTCTTTTAGAATAAAACTTTGCTAATTTTGCTGCAGTGGTTGTTTTTCCAGAACCATAAAGACCAACAAGGAGAATCTTATGAGGCTCAAGTTTTGGGTTGTATCTTTCTCCTCCAAGAATCTCTACTAACTCATCGTAAAGTATTCTTATTAAGTGCTCTTTTCTTGAAAGCCCTGGAGGAAGTTCCTCTTTTAACGCTCTTTCTCTTATTTTTTTTGAAAGCTCTTGAACTAATCTTATATTCACATCAGAAGTTATCAGAATTCTTTGAATTTCCCTTATCACTTCCTCGATTAGTTTTTCATCTACTATGCTTGCTTTGGTTATTCTTGAGAATACTTCTTTTACTTTTTTCAGCATGCTTTTATTTAATCAAATAACTTATTAATTAACCATTCCTTTTTAAAGGGCAGTAGGTCTTTTAGTTCTTGCCCTGTTCCAATGAAGAGTATTGGCTTTTTTAGTTCGTTTGATATGGAGAGGATGCTTCCTCCTTTGGCATCGCAGTCTGCTTTTGTCATTATCACGCCATCAATGTTTACTGCTTCGTTGAATTTTTTAGCTTCTTCTACTGCTGCGTTTCCTGCTACTGCTTCCCCTATATACACTACTAGGTCAGGGCTGACTACTCTTGCTATTTTTTTCATTTGTTCCATCAGGTTTTTGTTTAGCTCACTCCTACCAGCAGTATCTATTAAGACCACGTTAATTCCTTTGCTTTTTGCGTGTTTTACTGCGTCAAATGCTACTGCTGCAGGGTCTGCTCCATAGTTGTGTTTTATTACTTTCACGCCTGCTTTTGAAGCTATTTTTTCTAGTTGTTCTATTGCAGCTGCCCTAAAAGTATCTGAAGCTGCTATAACGCATGTTAGCCCATTTTTAAGAAAATATGCGGCTAATTTTCCTATTGTGGTTGTTTTCCCATGACCGTTTGGCCCAAGAAGAAGAATTACAAAAGGCTTTTTCTTTTTTGCTTCTTCCAAAATGTCAAAGTCAGGTTCTATTATTGCTTCCTCAACTGCTTTCTTCAGACTTTGTTTTATTTTTTCTTCAAATTCATCTTTTGGAATTTCTTTATCTATTAATTCTTCTTTTATTTTTGAACAAAGTTTTTCAGCTGTGTTAATTGAAACATCTGCTTCAAGCAGTTCAAGTTGGAAGTCCCATAAGATTGGTTCAAGGTCTTTTTCAGTAAGTTTTATTTTTCCAGTTATTGCTTTTTTTAGTTTTGTTTTTATTGTTAGCTTTGCTTCTTTTTCATGAACAGGTTTTTTTTCTTTTGCTGTTTCTTTTTCTTGTTTTGCTTTTTCGGTCTTTTCTACTTTTTT
>Ga0190313_1000676_pt1 | contig 19884 bp, 24 predicted proteins | sample 4870071011_MG_FD_169989 | JGI IMG/M metagenome (GOLD analysis project Ga0190313, IMG submission 169989) | Hydrothermal vent sediment bacterial communities from Southern Trench, Guaymas Basin, Mexico - 4870-07-10-11_MG | ecosystem: Environmental > Aquatic > Marine > Hydrothermal vents > Sediment ...
CCTTTGTCCAATGTAGTACTTGTCTATTTAAGTTACTCAATTCCACTCTTTCAGAATCAACTAATACTATGTTTCCAACACCGCTTGCTGCTAGGAAGAGGGCTGCTGTACATCCAAGGCCGCCAACACCAGCAACAAGTACCCTAGATTTCTTTAACTTGACTTGTCCTTCAACACCAAAAATTCTTATTTGCCTCTCATATCTCTCTAACTCACTCTTAGATAGTAGTATTATTGTTAATCACCTAGATTTATTCTCCTGATACTTGTATATCTCTTACAAGTATTGATGGTGAATACACATTGAATGCGTTGTCTACATCCTTGCCTATGGCTACTACCTTGTTTCTCAATACTTCATAGAAGTCTGCGTTAATGACTGCCCCCTTAACAGCGTATTTTATCTCGCCATTCTCAACGTAGAGTCCATTAGATATAGTTGCATTAAGTAAACCGCTAACCGGGTTTGATAGCCATTCGCCTATAGTAGCATAAACTACAATACCCTTCTTTATCTCTCTAGTCATTTCACTAAACTCAGCATCTCCAGGTGTTACTATTAGGTTTGTTATCCATGGTATAGGCATTGATGATAAATTCCTCCTAACTGCATTCCCCGTAGACTCTCTATTCTCTTTAAGAGCTGTATAGGTATCATAGAGGTACGTTAATAATACACCTTTATTAAACACTATTTTCTTACTAGTCTCAACACCTTCATCATCGTAACTCCTAGTTGCAACATATTTAGGCATAGTGCCATCATCTATTATTGTGAGTTCACTACTAAGTACCTGTTCATTTAACTTACCTGCTAGCGGTGATCTACCCATTTGAACCCAATAAGCTGATATAGCCGGTACCATTATTGCGGATAAGAACGTTGCAAATACCTTGTTAGTGAATAGAACTTCGTATCTACCTGTAGGTGGCTTCTTAGCTTTAAGGAACATTAAGGCTTTATAGGCGGTATTCCTCGTTACATTATCTATGTTTACCTCATTAAGGTATCTTCTAGATACAAAGTCATAGTAACTCGACTCACTACCTGAATCTCTAGCTTTAATGCCTACGGCAAATGTTACTAGTGTTGATTTATCGATAAAGGTACTTGAATAGCTATTTACTATAATTCTCGTACCCTTTGTTAATGTAATGTCCATACCTATAGGTGATAATCTCTTGTCAAGAGCTTTTACTTCACTTAGGGTGCTCTTCATATCCTTGGCTAGCTCTCCTAAATCAACTCTATCAATAGTATCATCATATATATCACTTACAGCTCTCTTGGCTAGTTTTCTTGGTAGAGTTTTCCAATGTGGGTCTTCAGGTGAAATTTTAGCTATTTTTATTGCTGATAACACAAGCTTTTCTCCTTCATCTATTGATGAGATCGTTGCCCCTTGAACAGCAATCCTCTTGCCTACGACAACTCTAACTCCAATTGACATTCTTCTAAGATAGGATATTCTGTCAACATTCTCTTTAATACACGCTATTGAGTGGTGTTCTCCTTCAGCAATATATATTTCAGCTTCACTAGCACCGTTGCTTAATGCCTTTTTGACTAATCTTTCCCCTAAATCAACTAAGTCTATTTCTCTCATCACCTACCACCTATAATCATTTTTCTAACCCTAATGTGGGGTCCACCATCACCAACTCTTACTCTTTGACCACCTTTACCACATCCTCCAAAAACTGATGTTGTTATAGTTAAGTCTTTGGCAACAGCATCTACTTCCTTTAATGTTTCTAGTATCATACCACTAATAATTACACCTCTAACTAGTTCTGATATCTCACCTTTTCTAATAATGTATGAAGGTCCTATGTTAAAAGTGAATGTTCCTACTGATGTGTTGACTTCTCCTCCCATAGCTCCTCTACCCTTAACGTATATCCCGAAATCTATGTCCTCGAAGAGTTCATCGTTTTTATAACCTCTTGGCATTAGGTAGAAGTTTGTTTGCCTAACGAGTGGTGGAACGAAGCAGTCTTGTGCTCTAGCATTACCGGTTGGTTTTCCTCCAAGGGTTTTAGCTGTATACCTGCTATGGAGATAGGTTTTGAGGATGCCGTTTTCAACTACAATTGTCTTCTTTTTGGGAACACCTTCATCGTCGTATGGCATGAAGTATCCTCCTTCAACAATACCTTCATCAACTATAGTTACTAGCTCGCTAGCAACTTTCTCACCTATCCTACCTGTAAGCACCGATGCACCTGCCTCAACACCATCAGCTTCAGTGGCATGACCAAAAGCCTCATGGAGTAAAAGTCCTACAATCCTATTATCAAGTACAACTGGATAAGAACCTGGAGGAGGAGTTTTGGCTTTAACAGCCTTTAATGCTAACTCATCTACTTCTTCAGCAAATGAAAGCCAATCATTTCCCTCTATAAACTCATAGCCAGCGACACTAGACTTAGAGTCATGAACACGCTCCATAACATTACCTATCTTAGCTATAGCAGTATGAGAAAATCCTGTTAAAACAGTAGTTACCTCGATATACGTTCCTTCACTTGAAGCGTAAATTCTCCTATCAACTTCACATCCAATTCTAGTTATAGCTGACTTAATTCCATCCCTCTTAATGCTATTCTTATTAACTTCCTTTACAAGTTTAACCTTAACTTCAGGATCAACATCAATAGGATTAACCTTAAACATTGATTTAACTTTATCCTTAACTATAGGTGCTTCTATAAGTTCTCTTCTATGCCCTGCTATGGATGATGCTTTAGCGCAAGTAATGGCCTTCTTAACTGCTCTCTCTATAGCCTCTTTGGTTAAGATGTTAGTTGATGCAAACCCCATAAACCCGTTATAAAGAACCCTAATACCCAGTCCAACGCTTTTACTAATGCTATATTCCCTTAAATTACCAGTATCGTAGGTTACAAGCTCGTAGAAGCGGTCTTGATACCTAACATCGATGTAGTTTGCTCCCTTTCTAATACCAAGTTTAATTACTGCATCAACATCCACTTAGAGAACCCCCATACTCTTACTCATGAATTTCAACTAAATAAACTCTAACTAAAACATATATGGTAAACTTTTCTTACGAATACTAAGTCATAGAATGATTTATAATTAATGTTAACATGTTGTAAACGGTATTACGGCTACATCGTCTATACTATAATATTTACCACTTAAGACTAGGATATCACTGATAACTACTTAAGCGACTTAGCTATCTGTCTTATAGGAGGGTAAAGCGGAATTGAGGATTTTGGTAACAGGTTGTGCGGGTTTTATAGGATATCATTTATGTAAGAAGTTACTTGATAAGGGATTTGAAGTATATGGTATCGACAATTTAAGTAGAGGGTTAAAAGAGAGAGTTGATGAGCTTACGGATCTTGGGCTTAAGTTCTATAAAGGTGATGTAAGAGACTACAACTTCATAAACGATGTTGTGTCTAGAGTTGATGCAGTTGTTCATTTAGCTGCTTTGATTAGTGTTGAGGAGAGCTTTAGAGAGCCCATACTTTACAATGACGTAAACGTTAATGGTACTATAAATCTAGTGCTAGCCTCCATTAGGAATAAGGTCAAGACATTTATTTATGCTTCTTCAGCGGCTGTATATGGTAACCCTATACATCTCCCCATAAATGAAAAACATCCCTTAAACCCTTTATCACCTTATGGCGTATCTAAGCTAGCTGGAGAATACTATGTTAAACTACTATCAGAGAGACATGGTTTAAGATACGTAATATTAAGGTTATTTAATGTTTATGGACCTGGACAAGTAATTAACGAGTATGCTGGAGTTATCGTTAAGTTTATTGATAGAGTTTCTCATAACCTGCCACCAGTTATTTATGGTGATGGAGGGCAGACTAGGGATTTCGTGTACGCGGGCGATGTTGTTGAAGCGTTCATCAAAGCTATTGAGCTTGACGTTAAAGGAGTATTTAATATAGCCTCAGGTATAGAAGTAAGTATCAATGAGCTTGCAAAAACCGTACTAAAGTTGTTTAATAGAGAGTATCTAGGTGTAGTATATGCTCCTCCTAGACCTGGAGATATTAGGTTTAGTGTAGCAGACATAAGCAAGGCAGTAAGAGTTCTTAAGTGGAGACCAAGGATGAGTCTTAGAGAAGGGTTATTGAAATGTATTAGGTATTTTATGGAGAAAAAAGGTTTAAATCTAAGTTAATTATAGCTTTATATTTCCTTTATCTTAAGGAAGTCGTTTATTATCTTATACCACTCCCTCATAGTTGTTAGTGCAAATGTTCCTCTAGAGTATATCCATGTATAGTCTTCTCCGAGTATGAGACCTATAACAGTCTTTAGTGTTGATGCATATACGTCGGTTATACTCGTTATTACTGCTGCTGTTGGTGATATGAATATTAATCTACCACTTAATACGTTGTCTGCGTCGACGCTCTCCTTTAATGAAGTTGCTTTTACTTCTACTTCAAGTCCTGCTGGTGTTACTATGCGTGTAGTTGTGCTTAGTCCTTGCATTACTGAGACTATTATTGAGAATGTAGCTGGAACGGGGTTTTGTACTGATGCTTGACTTATATCTCCTTCAGGTATTACTACGAATCCGTAGTCAACGCTTAGTGGTCCAATCCATTCATTTGTCCACTTATATCTACCTACTCTCATTTCATCCTTGAATACATCTTCTACCGTTGTTGATAACCTGTACTCAATTAACGTGATGTTGTCCCATACATCATTATATGTTCTTACAACGTCGAGTGTTGAGAATAGTAGTGTTGTGGCAAGAATTTGCTTGTCTCCTATAGTTATTGTTGATGCACCCTTAAGGTTAAATGTGGTACTTACGCGATATAAGGCGAAGGTTTCATAGGTTTCTTCTTCTACATTTGTAGTTGTTGTGTAGTTATAGTATTTTAGCTCCATTTTAACTGGCTCTGTTGTTGTCCATAACAGTAGTACTCCACCTATAACCCATCTAGATCTACTAAATATGTTTGTTACTTCTACTGTAACGTTGTGAACCCCAACTATTAGTGGTAGTAGTCCAGTTACATCAACTATTACTGGCTCAGTTGCATACGTTCTAACTGCTGGTAGTGGCCTCCATAAGAATGGCATGAGTCCTCCAGTGTAGATGTAGTGATATGGGTGTATGAGTGCTACTAGCTTATCATCAAAGTATACTTTTACTTCTCTATAACATGCTCCATAATAGTACCAGAACTCATCATATACTAGTCCCTCAGTAAACATTAATAGCTTAGCTTTAACAACATTCTCCGGTACTGTAACTGGAGCTGTTACGTTTGGTTTATCTAGTGTTGGTCTAGCTACAGCTAATCCTTCCATCCATGTACCCATCCATAGAGGTACAATTACATTGGGAACATCTGGTTTCTCGCCAGGATAGAATAGTAATGTCATGTTTAGTAGGAATCTACCAGTAACACCTATTCTTGGAACAACCCAGTTAGGTAGTATTAACGTAACTGTTACTTCGTCTTTGAACAGGTTGTAGAATAGTGTTAGGTCTGCTGTTGCTGTCCAGTTGTATCTTTGAGCAGTACTACCCCATAGGACTGGTACTCCATTAATGAATACCCATAGTGGTCTATCATACTGCACCGGTCTACCGAATACTGGATCATAGAGTTTTGCATCAATTCTTAATAATATCTTGCTCCACTCACCTTCAGGTACCTTAACTACTGCCGTAAATGGAGTATAGCTTGAGTTGGCTAGTTCAAGATTAACGAATACTGGAACCTTTATTGGTTCAACATCTGGTAGTGGAAACGGGTAGTCCTGCCAACTCCAATAACCACTAGTACTTACTACTCTACTCTTTCTAAGCATTTGTTCATTTGGAGCATTATCGTAAGCAACCATTCCTGGTTTTGGTGGTGGATTAAATACCTTAGAAGTACTCCCTATAACCATTGTTGATGGTACTACGCTGAGTAATACGATAGCTAATAGTAGGATTATAATACCCCTATACATGAATAGTCACCTTCACCTAACTATACTACTACTAGCCCACTCATAAATAAAGACTTCCAACATACCAGAATAAAAACCTGATATAAAACTGCAACTTAATAGTAGCAGTTTATTTGATGTAATGGGTTTTAACTATGATTGTTTAAGCAAAACTATTAATCTTAGATAAATCAATAGCAATGAATTCTCGAATACGTTAAGGGGTTAAAGAATGAGAAGAAGTATATTAGCCCTAGACGTCATAGACGTTATTGCTAGGGAAAACATTAAAAGACCTAGGATTACAGAACATGATGAGAGAATAAGTCTTTAAGGGAAGATCTTGCCCTTTACACCATTCCACTTAGGGCCAGCCTTAGCTATAGGATTACCACTAAGAAAAACAATACATACACCAACATTCATTATAGCAAACCTCATTATAGATATAGAGCCCTTCACAGTCATAATACTACGCTTAGGGTATCCAATTACACGGGTACTTACACACCTTCATATCAGCATTAATAGTTGGAGTACTATTAGGCTACCTCATGTATAAACTAGAGAAACTTCTTCACGAACTCTACGATGAACTTCTACTAACACCTATTTACCATAGAAATCTAAAATCGTACATTATAGCAGGATCAACGGGTACAGCCATTCATGTATTACTCGATTCGCCCATATACTATGACATTAAACCCTTCTATCCATTAACAGTTAACCCACTATTTAACCCAGAATTAACGACTACAATATATATGCTATGTGGACTCATGTCTATTGCTGGAATAATCTACTACATACTATTACTCATTACACATAGGGGGAGACGTTAAATTATTTCTCGCCTAAACCTTGCAATTTAAGTAATCTTTCTATCCTCTTGGTTGTGATGGATGTGTGGAGAGAAACATGTAATATGATTTATCCCAAAACCTCATTTTCATAGCTTTTAGGTACCTGTAAATATCTACATGTATGGCCTTAGGATCAATTCTTACCCTTCCTAAGTAGATAGCCTTTGCCAATATATGGGCTTCTTCCTCATACCTAACGAGGGTCCTTGCAAGTGCTTGAGGCGAAGTATATTTTGCAGCAGTTTCATCAGCTCTATATTCAGTAAATTTACTAATAGCTCTTGAAACTAATACCGTACTTGCAACAATTAGAGATATAATACCTATAAATGCTATAATAAACACTAATGCAAATGCATATATTGTAAGTAAAACGTATATGAATACTCTAAGTATTCTCAAATAATCATCTCATTAGCGATAACTATACTATGATTTAATTATGAGAACGTATTATTTAAGTGTAAACTTAGTTTAATTGCCTTAGAATATCCTTAATTTTCATTAAATCTTCCCTTGTATTAACATTGAATACACTAATCTTATAGCTTGGTGGAAGACCATCAAGTATTATCTTATACACTTTCTCTCCAAGACTGCGTAGCATGTTTGAGAGAGAGTACTTGCCTTGCTTAATATTCACTTCCATAGTATGCGTTATCTCCTTTACATATACTCCATGTAGCGGCTCAAGATACCCATTAAGCCATGCAGGTATGTATGCTAGGTATTTATCTCGATACTTGGAGTATATACATATTATATATTCTATAAGTTCTGAATTTAAGAGAGGCATATCGCATGCAACAACGAATGCATCACCAAAATGTTTTAACGCAATTAATACTCCACCAATAGGGCCTATAAGTAAATCATCCTCAATTATATTATGTATATTCAAGCGCCTTAGAGTATCAATATTATCCCTTGAAGCTACAACGTATACTTCATCAATACCCTTAGACCTACTTAATCTATCAATTACATGTAGTATCATAGGCTTATCATTAATCCTATACAATAGTTTATCTTCACCAAATCGCTTTGACGAACCCCCAGCAAGCACTATACCATACAATACTTCCTTCACCTAAGCTTAATTCCACTATCCAAAGAATATAGAGAATACGAGGTAAAATAATACTATAATTTTAAGAGTAATCTAACTACTTCATTAACTCGACTCTAACCCTAACCCCGCTCTGAACTCTCTTCAATAACTCTATTCCCTCAATTACCTTACCTAATACGTTTACAGGACTATAAGGTCTTATTTCATTTGGGCTCCTACTAACTGGTGTTGGCCCAAAGAAGAGGCATAAAGCATTTCCTGGGGGCCAGTATGCTATAGTCCCATAATCTACTACTTCTACAGCATTCTCCTCTCCCATGCTTACTGGTGTAGAGAAATATACTTCCTCGCCCCAACGGTAAGCAGTAGACTCAAACGGTAGTGCCTTTACTATTAACTCATAGGTTTTTGGGCTCTTATCTGGATTTAATTCTCCTATAACAGTGCCTACTCCTTCGAAAACGAATTTTACCTTAACGCTCATTACTAGACACCAAGTTTCAACTATGTTCCTAGTCCTAAATAAGCTAATAATATGGTTGAAGGCTATGTCAGTTAGGGAGGACATCATCACTTAGGTCAGTAAGGGCAAAAGTCATCACTTAATATCTAGTAGTCTCAAAAGGACTACGTAGTATAAAGGCTATTAAGTTAACTAGGTTTACGTCATTATATGCTTCTCTACGAGTTTTTCGACTGGTACATAATCGTATTTAAATCCAAAGTGTTTAGGTCCAAAGAGTTCAAGTCCCCTATTTGTCCTCCATACCTTTGGTGCAGGAGCAGCTATGCCCTTAACCCTTAATCCTACCTCTAAGTTACGGTTCATCAACGGATCACCATTATTTGTTATTAACGTGAATAGGTCTGGAGGCATTACTGCTGGCTCATCATCTATCCATATCATTATGTGTTCATTCTTTATCCAACTCCTAAGAACATGTCCCTCATACTCTTCACTACCCTTTATTTCGAGTTCACCAAGGAGAAATCCACCTTCACTTCTCCAAGTCCATTTACTTATAACTCCCTTGAATATCACCCATCCATTCATGGCTTCTGCTACTACCTTAGCTACGTTTACTCCCTTACGTTTAGCTTCAACTACTTTTCTTCCAAGTTCAAGGCATCTACTTAAACTACCCTTTATTATTACCTCTTTAGCCTCTCTCGCCCTTATCGGCGCATCTAATATGAGGGTATGTGATCCTGCTAGTACCGAGAGATGCCTTAGGATTGCTTCATAATCATCTATATCAGCATAACCAAGAATTACGAGTTCATTCCCCGTTGGAGTAACCGTTACCGCGGGTGTCATACTCTTACCAAATAATACTATGGTGTCTTGATGTACTTCAGGTGCAGCCCTGCCAACACGATCCCCATCAACTACGGGTAATCCTGCTAAACCTGCAGCGTAGAGAGCTACAGCAGTATTTCCTCCACCAAGCTCAATGGGAATAAATGCACCTACCTTCATGTCTAGTTTCTTCACGTATATTTCGAGTGCTCTAGTAACAGGATTATTCACCTTTACCTCTTTCCTCACCTTAACCTTAGGAGCAGCTGTACCAAGAAAGTATGGAGAAACAACATATTCGTCATCATTTAATTCCTCAACATCGTAGATAAGTAGCTCCCTACCCTTATCCAAGAATACCTCCTTTAACATCAACATACCCTTCTTCGGGTCTCCGCCACCACCTGTAGCATAAATTGTTGCACCTAAGAGAAGAGATTCAAAATCCTCTCTACACTTAAGTTTAGCCACCATGTACCCTACCACCAAGTATCTAGATGATATGGTGTAGAGTAAATAATTATCTTAGCCTAAATGCTTAAAGAACAAGTTAGAGTATAAGTGGATTCTCTCCTTTATCCTCTAGGTAACTGTAGATCTCAACATTATTTTTCGTTGCAATTTCCTTAGCTTTATGCCCTACAAAGCCTGCGACAATTACTAGTTTAGGCTTAACCCCAGTAACCTTATGGTAAAGTTCACCTATTTTTACTAGCTCAATTACATCTCCAGGATCAAACATTATCCTCTATGATTAAATCAACTTCAACTATAGAGGGATAGCCGTAAACAAGGCCATCCCTATCAAAATATGTCCACCTAGATGCTTTAGCACCAAAATATTTCTCGAGAAAACCAGACATAGCCTCCCTAAATGTTTCCTCGGCTAGAGCACCAAACCTATGAGCTATAGTAACTACAGCTCTAGATAACTGCTCTACTCTCTCCTCAAGCTTTGCAAATCTTTCTTCAAGCCTTACTATTCTCTCTTCTAACTTTTGCTACCTCTCCTCTAATTTAACCATCCTTTCCTCTACACGCGTAATTCTCTCCTCAAGACGAAGATGTCCTTCCTCTAGTTTAGTTATCCTATCAAGTACCTCCTTGAAGCCCAATAAACCCATTAACGCATTGCGAAACTCCCTATCATACTCAATAGCCCTAAGTATTTTCTCCTTTTCTCCTCCTTACTCAACATATCAAGGCTCACCGCCTAACACCTTCCCTCGCTCAATGAATTAATATTTTAGTTAAGGGTATTAAACCATTAATATACCTAATTCTGAATGGAGAATATGAATATAGATTCCAATAGGGAGAAATAACATTTACACCAATTCTTCTTCATTCTAAAGTATGTATCCGTTGATTTTTCTCGTTACATCTACTGCCAACGGCTTCTTCCAAGGATTAACCTTCATCATAAAGTCAATATTACTTCTTAGTTCCTTGCTTTCTACAAGGCCTGCAATATCCCTGCCTCTATCCTTAACCATAAGAGTTCTTCTATCTTCAACAACATCCTTACAGCTTTCTGAAGCCTTAAATACAGTCTAAATACAAAATAATCTAATCATTGGGTATTCTTTCTCCGCAAAGATTCACGCTTTTCCACGTACTTTCTATTTACCGTTTTTGCTTTTCTTATTTCTTATCTTTGTTTCACGTAAATTCGGCTAGGTAATGATATAATAGAAGTCACTCCTTTAGTTCAATTTGGGGGTTTACTTTGGTGAGTGATGTTTATGTTTGGCTTGAGGATCTTAGTAATCCTGATACCTTAAGGTTTATTGAAGAGCATTAATAAGAGGTTTAGAGATTTCATGGGTGACCTGCCTAATATGTTTATTAATAGGGTTAAGAGGTATTATGGTTTGCCCTTCATCATTGAGGTTAAAGCTACTGAGGAAGGAGTATATGCTATTGTTCGTGAATTGAATGCTTATAGTATTAAGCTGATTCGTTGGGATAGAGAGACTGTTGATGTTGTTAGGTCAAGAGATTTAGGAGAAAATGTTGTTATTAGTGCTATTTATCCTTCAATTAAAGGCGATGTTATTGGCTTCTTTTACACAATTGCTGGTAGTGATGAAGGCCTTCTCAAAATAATAGATCCCGAGTCTAAGGAGGTTCTTGATGAACTTAAGGGTACTGTAGGTAATGTTGTTTGGATTAATAGGAGTAGCTACTATTATGTTAGGTTTTATCGTAGTAGTAGAGCGCCTGATGGCGTAGAAGCTCCTACTGAAAGAATATTCCTACGCGTAATAGGTAGTTTCGAGGAAATGGTGTTTTACGAAGATATTGACACTAACTATATGGTCTGGATTGATGAGCCTTGGGATCTAGATCGCATATTCGTTGTTGTCCAGTATGGTTGGGTTAAGTCGAAGGTTTATGGTGGTTTTAGGAGTGATCCTTCTAATTGGAAACTATTATTTGATGGAGGTGAATATCTTGTTAAGCCTATTGGGTATTATAATGGAGTACCCTACCTAGTATACTATGATGGCGAGGGTTTAGGCAGGATAATGAGGGTTGTTAATGGAAAGGTGGAGGAGGTTATAGGTAAGCAAGGGTATCCTCTTGATAAGGCTATTATGGTTAGGGATAAGATTTATGCTGATTACCTTATTGATGCTAGTAGTAGGCTTAAGGTATATGACGTAAACGGTAGACTGGTTAGGGAGTTTAGCTTTAGTGAACCATCTACTATTAGGCAACTTGACTTCTACAATGATAGGGTTTTTGTTTTAGTGGAGTGTTTTAGTAGACCTCGAACAATATATGAGTTAAAGGAGAATAGTTTAAGAAAATTCTATGGCTGTGAGGCTCGCCTTGATGTTAGGATTAGTAAGGAATGGGTTACCTCATTTGATGGTACTAAAATACACATATTCGTCATCGAGCATAGGTCTAGGAAGAGGAATGTAGCATTAGTCTATGGTTATGGTGGCTTCGGCATATCAATTACACCATTCTTCGTAGGAGGCATTGCTCCATTTATTGAAGATGGAGGCGTATTTGTTGTAGCTAATTTACGTGGTGGTGACGAGTATGGTGAGAAATGGCATAGGATGGGTATGAGGGAGAATATGCAGAACGTATTTGAAGACTATAAGGCTGTTTTAAGGTATGCAAAGAGTAAGGGATTTAGAGCTATTGGTTGGGGTGTTAGTAATGGAGGACTTCTTGTAGCAGCAGCTATGGTTCAAGAGCCACAATTATTTGATGCTGCTATTATAGGTTATCCTGTTATAGATATGTTGAGGTTCCATAAACTCTACATAGGAAGGCTTTGGATACCAGAATACGGTGACTCCGACAATTGTAGGGATAGAGAGTACTTGCTGAAGTACTCGCCATACCATAATGTACGGAAACAAGAGTATCCCATAACGCTCATATACGCTGGACTCCATGACGATAGGGTTCATCCCGGTCATGCGTTAAAGTTTACTGTAAAACTTGAAGAAGTAGAGGCATCAGTATATCTTAGAGTTGAAATTGCTAGTGGTCATATGGGTTCATCACCTGAAGTAAAAGTAAGGAATATAGTGATATACTTGCATTCATATACAAAGCCCTACGATTAAAGCCATTAGAATACGGTTAATTATAATATCGACTTCTTTTCACTTTTCCTAACCTTACTTGGTGGTTCCCATCTAAACCTCCATAACCCTCTTCCTGGAGACTCTATTGCTATTTCTAGTTCATCTGCAAGTAAGTCGCTTATAAGTGGTTCATCGGCTAAGGGGGATATAACTATATCTATTGTTATCTCCTTCGACTCTGCATTAGGAGTTATTATTTTTGCCTTTACTAGTTGAGGTATAATCCATACCCTTAATGGGCCGCCAGCTGTATCAAAAATTGCTTCCCTTGCATTAGCTGGAGGAGGCCATAGATTTAGTTTCCTTGCGATACTTATTGGGATTATTAGCTGTGGTGTATCAGCTTCATAGCCCGTATTTACGAGGGCGACTACGTCAATACTTTTACTATTTTTATTTAACCTTAACTTTACTCTTACTACCAAGTACTTTCACCAAACCAATTATGCGTCCTACTCGTACTCTCCTAGCACGAATATGCCCTATATAAACCATAATTACTCTCCAGTATACATTAAACGCTTACGAGCTTATAATGCTATACAACATGAGAATTATATAGTCTATTCAGTACCCATATCGCATCAAATCCATCAACCATTGTTAAATCTGGTGGTATGAGGTCAACAAATGCTTTAAATCCTTTCTCATGTATGAGCCTGTTTATGTAGTCTACTAGTCTTGGTATCGGTAATGGTTTTCTTGGTTTTGACAGCTTTTTCACTATTTGTGCTATGAACTTTATCTGTCCCTTCTCAACAATCCTAGGATAGTAAGCTAAGTCTAATTCAAATACAGTACCATCATTGTATTCAGCTACTATTTTATAGTCCTTAGCTCTTACTTTCCTTAACCCCCTTATTCCATGAAACATCCGGTTTCTAGGTAGCTTATATTTTAGCCCCCTTACAGTATTTGTCATTTTCTTTACTTTACTTGTTATGTCTTTTGGAACGTAGTCTTCCATTAATATGACCTTATCAGCACTACCTAGAAATGAAGATGAAGCACTAGCAATAACTACTACACCAATACCTGTCTTCTCTACTAGGCTTCTCACCTGTAAGCATAGAGGTCTTATAGGTTCCTTAACTATTATTTTCTCCATGACCTTATCCTTAAATAATAGGTTTGTTGCACTAGTATCCTCGTCTATTAATAGTAGTTCAGCTCCAGCTTCAATAACTTCGTTTATCGATGCTGCCATGCTAGTTGAACCGCTTGCATCAAGACTACTAAACTTAGAAGTACTGGTATTTCCTGGCAGACTTGTTATGAAGCTTGATATGTCGACATTTGTTACTATTCTTCCATCCTCAGCTCTAACCATTACAGTATATTTCCTTGAGACAACGTATTCCCTTCCATCACCTTTAACGTGGTTGTACATCCCCTCCTGTATAGCTTCCAATAATGTAGTCTTGCCATGGTATCCTCCACCAGTTATAACTATTACGCCTAATGGTACCGCCATACCTGAAACAACTTTACCACTAGGAAGCTTAACTCGAGCTCTAAGAGTTTCTGGAGACTTAAATGGAACTGCATTCCTTAACGGCTTTTCAGATAAACTAGATTCTCTGGGAAGAATACTATCATCTGCTACAAAGAAAGCATAATCATTTTCATAAAGCCATTTTCTAAGATACTCTTGGTCAAGATAATATTCAATATGCTCTCTTATCTCCCCTTCTCTACTACTTAACTCTATTATTGAATTTATAATTTTGGGAACGTAGTCTAATAGTAGCTTCTTAGCCTGATCTCCAAGTATTCTTCTACCACGAGCAGGAAGTCCAACATAAATCCTCAGTATTATTTCTCTATTCCTAGTTTCAACGCAGGAACGCTTTAGTATCCTAGGACTAGGCTTTGGTACTCCAATATAACCACTATAACCTGAACCACACTTCCGACTAAATCTCCTTGTAATTTTAAATAACTCCCTAGCAAGATGGTCAGTAAAGGGTACTTCATTTCTAAAGAACTCGTAGGGGAAGCTATGGGCTTTACTACTTACAATTATTTCTAGAATTGATGGAGGTGCATGCGGATCTCCCTGAATTTTCGTAAAGTATGCCTTAGCGACACCATAGTCTATGACATATTCTCTTAACTTCTTATAGAGGCTATACCTCTTACCATCAATTTTACTTAACATTCCTTTTAACTCATGTTTACTTACTTTATGCATCTCGTATCAATTCATAGTATGGTGCTGCTATTTCATAAAATCTTTATGTGTCTATATTTAGACGCATTTACGGAAAAACTTAAGAAGTAACACATAACATTTTAAGACGGTGCACTAAGTGCACATTCCCGACGGATTCCTAGATATTGTAACTATTATAGTAACATATGCTATATTCATCATGTATCTGGCATATAGTTTGTTAAAGGCTAAAGGTATTAGTGCAGATAAAATATCCTTGGCAACAGTATTAGCTGCTGGTATCTTTGCTACACAAATGCTTAATTGGCCCCTACCTGGAGGTACTAGCTTACATTTTGTTGGAGGTGCGTTGGCAGGTATTCTGCTAGGCCCATGGCTTGGCTTTCTTACAATGTTTTTAGTACTATTTATTCAATGCATAGTATTCCATGATGGAGGCATTACGGCGCTAGGAGCTAATGTACTTAACATGGGTATAATAGGTGTCCTTGTGGGATATTATATATTCACAGTAACTAACAAAGTAGTGCGCGAAGCAAGAAAGGCTAGAATTATAGGAGCATTCCTAGGAGGATGGATTAGTGTAATCGTTGCAGGAATAGCATGCGGATTAGAAATAGGGTTTTCACCTGCATGTCCGTATGGCGTATGTGTAACTGTACCTGTTATGGGTTCATGGCATGCAGTACTCGGAGTTATTGAGGGAATAATAACTGCTCTCGTCGTTGACTACATCGCATTGAAAGCCCCCCATATTATACAAGGCGTGGGGGTGGTTCATAAATGATAAGTACTAAGGCATTAATCATTATAATATTATTAATTCTCATTAGCCCTGTGTTCGGCATTATACTAGCTGATATTGTTGGATACCATGAGCCTCTCGACGTAGCTGCAGAACTACTTGGGCTAAAAGATATTGGTGAAGAAATAAACTGGACACCATTCTTTGACTATAAGGTGCCTGGACTACCTGACGTAATTGGATACATTATATCAGGGTTTATAGGAGTTGGCATAATACTTGGTATAGGATATATTGCATATAAGATCGCTGGTGGTATGAAACGAAAAGAAGCCTAGCATATAGCTATTTTGAGGAACTACGTGAAGCATTAACAAACCTTACCCATGATGTAGGATTAAAAGATACTTCACCTCTTTTATCTCTAATATCATGGCTCATAATAGTGTTTACCGTATCATTAAGTAATACATTAACAGTACACATAACCGTAATAGCACTATCTTTAATATTATTTATTCTTGCAAGTTATGGTAGAGTAATGGAGGAGTTAAAGAACGTAGTAAAACCAATACTCTTCATCACAGCATTAACACTAGTAGTCTCATTACCTTTAATCATAGTAAATCCATATAATGTAGAAGTATTAAGATTTATAACAAGAGTTATAGCTTCAACAACAGCATTCGTACTAATACTGAGAATTATAGGATGGAGAAACATACTGTACGGGTTGAGAGGGCTTAAAGCACCAAGTAATCTAGTATGGATGATTTCATGTACTATAAAGTTCATACCTCTATTTCTAAACGAGGTATTGAGAATGCTACTAGCGCGTGAGGCAAGAATCCTCCGTAAGCAACCTTTATCGAATATATGGAAGCTATTAGCAGCAATAGTATCTGAGACTATTATAAGAGCACATTATAGATCCTGGAGATTTAACTTCGCGCTAGAAGCAAGATCACTTGGAAAAACCGTAGACTTAAAGTATAGTTCTAGTTCAAATAGTCTATGGAACGTGGTGCTGTTAACATCAGCTATATATGTAGTATTATTGGAGATAACGGCGAGATCATGGGGTATAATATAAGGGTTGTAGACGTATGGTTTAGCTATACTAAAGGAGAATATATACTCAGAGGCATTAACTTGGAAGCACGGAAAGGAGAGATAACGGTAATTATAGGTCCTACTGGTTGTGGTAAATCAACGCTACTATTAATAATAGCTGGTCTCCTTAAACCAGAAAAAGGTATAGTCTACTACAATAATAAACCATTAAATGAACTCCTACCAGGTATTAGAAGAGATATCGGTATATTATTTCAAGATCCTGATGATCATCTCTTCAACCCCACCGTATTTGATGAAATAGCTTTTTCATTAAGATCTCTAGGCGTGAAGGAGAATGAAATAAGGGAGAAAGTGCGTTACATTAGTGAATTACTTAAAATACAGCATTTACTTAATAGATCTTCATTTAAGTTAAGTGTTGGAGAGAAGAAGAAGGTTGCTTTAGCATCCATACTTGTATATGAACCTAAGGTATTACTCCTTGATGAGCCTTCAGCAAACCTGGACTCAAAAACCTTAGACTTGGTCAAGAACATAATTCTTAAAGCGAAAAGTGAAGGAAAAACACTGATAATAACATCATGTGACCTAGATTTTGCTATCCAAATAGCAGATAGGATATATGCTATAAATAATGGGAGAATAAAAGTTAATTGTAAGGTAGAAGAATTTCTAAACGATAAAGTATTTCAGAAGATAGACCTGCATCAACCACTATTATACAAAGTATTGACAGAGTTAGGAATAGATCCTAAAATAATACTAAGGATTGTAAGAAGCAAACAACAATAATCATCTGAGAGGAGACATTTAAAGGCATTGATCATGTAATTGGAATACCTAAGAAGTAGTCTTATGCTTAGGATAATGGAGATGTAGTGAGATCATGTAGTATAAGTTGCCTTTAACTTTGAAAGTTTTCCGCTACTGCTCTGCATTAGTAAGTCTTAAAAGATTTTGAATACGATATATCACATCACTATAAGCAGTAACGCAATTCCAGAGGAGACAGAAAATATGGTTAAAAATGATTTCATAAGGTATTAATAGTAGTTGTCGCCATATTAATAGTTGCAGGATATTACATTGGGTCATATATTAAGTATCAAGTAACTGTTAAATCTAAACCTACGGGTATAGTCATTGAAAGTTCAAGTAAATTGAATGACGCTATCACAGTTGTTGAAGTAAATCATTATCGCATGGTAGGTTAATAGGAGAATATAAGAAGATTGGAGATTCGCTTGCAAGGATCTTTATACCAATTATAGTCAATACATTCTTTGTACAATATTATATAGGTTCACCTATACTCGTAGAGGCTTATAATGGACATGGGGGGAATGAGTTCATATTAGATAATGCATACGAGGATAAGATTTAAGGATCGTATATAGCTAGTGTTAATGTAATTGATACGACAGCTAATCCTTCAGCTCCAACTACCATTTAATAAATGTATTATCCGAAGACAAGGTGGGATTGAAAGAAAATTAAATGAAGAACCCCTGGACTACATTAACATTAGTATAGTTGTTGCCATTTACGTTGCAATAGCTCTTATAATTATGTTGTCTCATTTACTAAAAATACATATTCAAAGAAGTAGATTTAAGTAGTTCATTAGAATTCTTAAACTATGTTTATTAGATGTAAATTACTGTTGTTTAATTATTCTAAGCTCTCTTGTAACTCCCACTTCCCTAGCTATTTGTATGAGCTCGTTGTATACGTTTTTATGTAGAGGTATTCCTATTTTTAATCTCGTCTGCATTGTTAGCCATGCTTTTTCTCCTGGGATCCATATTCTATCGGCCTTGGGATGTTTCTTTAGCGATTTTATCTCCTTTACATATGTTTCTATTCTTTCGAAGAACACATCTTTATCCATAAATGCCTCGATGTTTATGGCTGCAAAGGCGTGTCCTACGTTTGCTGGTCTTGTGCCTATTGTATGTCCTACGTGGTATCCCCATGCAGCTCCTGATAGTATTCCTGATATTGTATCTATGATGAATGCTAATCCTGAACCCTTATGACCACCAAATTCTTCTCCAAGACCTCCTAGGGGTAATAGTGCTGCCTTCCTACTCCTAATAGCCTTAAGTACCTCTTTTGCATCTCCTGAGAGAATGTTTCCTTCTAGGTCTATTACCCATCCTGGTGGTACCTTCTTACCGAGCTTAGAGTATATTTCTATTTTTCCAACTGGGACTACTGATGTTGCTGCATCGAATAGTATTGGTGGTGGACTTGGCCTTGGAATTGCTACTGCTATAGGATTAGTACCAAGTGTTCTACCAACAGTGTTTACGTATGCTACAAGGTTTTCCGAATTAGTTATCGTTATGCCTATAAGGCCCTTCTCAACAGCTTTTAATGAGTAATAGCCTGCAATACCAAAGTGGTTACTATTCTTAACGAGTACTAGGGATACTCCATATATCTTTGCCTTTTCTATTGCTAGCTCCATAGCTTTAACCCCAATTGGCTGACCAAGCCCGTTATCTCCATCAATTAAAGCTGTTGTACCAAAATCTCTTACCACCCTTACCTTAGCATTAATATTCACATTCTTAATTCTAATACCCTCAACGTATCTTCTAACCCTTTGAACACCATGGCTAGATATACCAAACAGATCAGCAGTTACAAGTACATCAGCAACTATCTCAGCATCCCTATCAGGAACTCCAAGAGCCTTGTAAATATCTGTAACGAGCTCCTTTAACTCCAAATGATTTACTCGGACATATTCTTCAGGAGGAATAGGCTTCTCGCGTTCATAGTATTCAAAACTAACATTCAATTCTTTTCACCTACATCTAAGTTAATAGGTTGCGAGAATAATATATGCAGTTCTGCTTCCTTTAAGATTATCTACATGCAAATAAGATTAAGGTAATGTAGCTAATTAACTATGTTTCTTTAGTTCTACCCCTATGTAACTAGTTATGCTTCTTTCTATAATCTCATCTATTTCATTAGGGTCGAGTCTTCTTCCTATTCTTAATCTTTTTCTCTTTGCTGGTTCTCTCCCCATAATCTGCACCCCGTAATATGTCG
>Ga0190313_1000677_pt1 | contig 19857 bp, 17 predicted proteins | sample 4870071011_MG_FD_169989 | JGI IMG/M metagenome (GOLD analysis project Ga0190313, IMG submission 169989) | Hydrothermal vent sediment bacterial communities from Southern Trench, Guaymas Basin, Mexico - 4870-07-10-11_MG | ecosystem: Environmental > Aquatic > Marine > Hydrothermal vents > Sediment ...
ACTTCCTTTAGCACCCAGACCGAGAAGAATCAAATAAAAGTGATCGTAATTCCTCTCCTTCAACCATTCATCCAAACGCTCCACAGTGGTGAATCCTTCCCTTTTCAATGTCGTTATATACCTCTTCCTCACACCAAACCGTTGGAGAACTTCAATACTCATAATCTCACCCCCGTCTGGCGATCTTCATCATCATTATAACACTAATGAACACTAGATAACATTAAATAACAGTAACTTTCATGTTAAATCTCTCAGGTTGAAATAGGAAGTTCAGGAAGTCGCATCTGAAGCGGTTTTTTGAATCTTACTTCCATTAACATCGATTTATGGAAGTTGGATTTGGCTTTTGGTTATGGTTTTTTCTCTTTGATCTGCTATAATCGTAGTTACGTTCATATCATTGTTCTGATTTGGTTATAACCATCAAGAGGGGGAGAGTATGAATCTTCATGAAATTTCACGGGCTACAAAAATTCCATACCCAACCGTGAGAAAATATGTCCTTCTTCTCAGAGAGAAAGGCTATATCATGCCTGTGAGGAAAGAGCGAACCGTTGAGCTATCCGCCAAGGATCTTGAAATCTTTGAGAAATTCGTGGCTCTCGTGAAATCTGGTCTTTCTCTCTCCACTGCACTGGAGCGTTTGAAAGATTCTTTCTCGCCAAGTGAAAGTTTCCTCGCTGAGGAGCTATACAAACTCAGAAAGGAAAACGAAGAACTCAAAAAGGAAGTCAGGCATCTCAGAGAACTCGTGGAGCTTTATCTCTCCACGATCATGGATGTCAGCGAGAAACTCAAAGGCCTCCCACCACCGAGGAGGAGCCTCTGGGAGAGAGTAAAAGGATGGTTCAAGAAAAAATCATAATTCCCGCTATACTTTCTGTGGAGGTGCTCTCGTGTCTACCGTGTTGACATAAGACATAGAGGAGATGCCTACCGATAGATGAAAATTTCTCTTCTCCGCTTCTCATCAGTGTTTTCACCACCTTCATATTTGGCCATAGAGCCTTTCAAAAAATCCGCCAAGGGGTACATAGCTTCCCCTCCCTTTTGGAGAGCCTCTATGACGATTCTCGTAAGCGATTTTCACAATGGAGCAAGTTATCTGGACTAGACCCGATACAACCAAGAAGGGTATAACCCCCCTCCCCTCAAAAATCAGAGGCAAGGGGGAGCGTTGATTATACCCATTTTTTACGCCCCCTATATCCCCGCCCGGCTTGACTCAACAGACCACCACTGGAGGATGCCTCACGGATGAGCTCACGAGCGGCTTTTTTATCTTTGGGGGATTCAAGGCCAGGGAAGAGAGCTTCAAAAACTTGGGCAGGTAGCGAATCTGGGACAAACAATGATTCTATCTCTCGCTCAATCTCTTCGCAAAGTTCGGTTAACGATTTGTTTTCCAAATCCACATCATGTGCATCTGGTTTCATATAAGTGATGTGGTTACTGGATCGATGTTGCATTTATCCGGTTTGGGGGTTCAAGACTAGGAAAGAGAGCGGTAAAAACTTTTACAGGAAGTACCTGAGGTATAGATAGTGATTCTATTTCCTGGTTAACTTCAAAGTAAAGCTCTGTTAATGATTTTGTTTTCACTTGCGAATAGTTCGCAGGTAGTTTCGAGTAGGTAACGTAAATGTTGATGAAGTTTTTAAGGTATCCTTTTCTGCATGGTGAACCCCAAGGAATGGTGAGTGGTGGGGGTAAATTTGGCGAAAAATTATGAACATGGAGGAAAAAAGAAAGCACTCCCCAGCAAAGCAAGGGAGTGCCCATAAACTGCCTTGTAGAGCGGAGAAAAGCGATGTTACACCAATGGGGGATAATACAACCTTTGTGAAATAGTGAAATAATGTTCGTTGAATCTAAAGAGAAGGAGAGGAAATCATAGTGCGTTTTTTCACCCGCTTCATTGTGATAAAACCCCGATCATCTCAGGTACCCCGATAGGTGCTGATCGATGATGCGTCTTATAATGTCTTTTGGATTCATAACATATGAAAGATGCTGACCAGCGAGAGAAGCGTATCTATCGCTCAATGAATTATCAGGTCGAATCTTCGCTAGTTTGTTCTCCCATTTCTTGCACAATGCCACAAGCTCCTTCACTGCTTTGGTGATCTCCTCTTCCGCTTCTTCTCTCTTTTTCGTGTACCGTTCATACTGCTCTGTGTATTTCTGCTTCAACTCCTCCGCTTCTTTCTCCATTTGCTCTAGCTCTTCCCAAAGTTTCTGAAGTCTCTTCTTTGCTTCTTCTATTTCGAGTTTGTACTGAACCGTTTTCTCCACAGCTTGTGGTGTCATAACGTTTTCAAGGTTTTCCACTTTCTGCTCTCTATCTGCTATCAAATTTTCAAGGATTTCAATTTGTGTTTGAAGTTCCTTTATCTTCGCCATCACTCCACACCTCCAAACAATTCTGCAAATTTCTTGGTGATCTCTTCAGAAAGATTCTTGTTTTCAATGTCATCAAGGATTGATTTGGCTTCTTCCAGAACTTTCTGAGCACTGTCATTGGCATCAGACACCTGAAGATCCTTCACCAGCGTTTCAATCTTTGCCACAGCTTGGTACTTCTTTTCGAGGTACACGATATCCTGTGCTATCCTCTTCCTCAATTTGCGACATCGTGAAAGGATTTGTTCTCGTGTAAACACGATGTTCACCACCTCCTTGGTTTCATATATCGAAGAACATATCTGTTGTTCTGATACGATCGAGGAGTTCTTCAGCTTCGAGATAGTCAGAGAGATTCCGCTTCTGTGGTTCATCCTCCAGCATCGTGATAATCTCCTCGACTCTCTGTAACATCCTCTTCCACTCTTGGAGTGTCCTCTCTCGATGTCGTACCCTCTTTTTGACCATCTCAAATTTCTGCCTCAGTATCTCCAGATCCATGACTCTCTCTATATCCTCGATACTTCCACCTCCTCATTCCAAGATGGTTTTCACAGCGAGGTAATCTGTGAAGACATATGACAGTGCTGGTAGCCCCCGCTGGTAGACGTACTCATCTGCCAAAGCCTTCTGGATGGCAACGTTGAGGAGTCTTCGAGCAAAGAACAGAAAGTCCCTTGAAGTCAAGGGGTAGAAAGTGTGCACCAAAGCTGATAAAAGCAACTGCTGGACAGCTAGGATGTCATGGGCAAAGAAATATCCTATCGTGAGGCTTCTCTCTGTGCTTTCAAGTAACCTCATTTTCAATGCCTTCACGTTCTCACCCTCCTCTCTTCCAAGCGAAGTATCATCTTGGCTCTATACAATGCCTTCAGCATTCGAGAGCGACGTTTTACGTTCTTCTCCTTCCTCATTTTCTCCTCCAAGTCCTGGACATATTCCATGAGAGCCTTTTTCAGGTAAGGGGACAACATAGCACCACCTCCTAAGATGATTGACTGGATATAAAAAGACTCCCCCACTGGCTCAAAGTGGGGGAGTGAATGGAGAGGGATCTATTTAAAGTCCTCCTCCAGAAGAAAGCTGGGAACTTCTGTCAACATCTGCGTTCTCGATCACATGGTAGAGCTCGTAGTAGAAATGCACGGTGTCATTATCGAAAATGTGCCATCCAAGTTCTATAAGGATCAATGGTAACGGATCCGCTTCCTCACCGTCCTGGAGACACCATCGATGGAAAATTCCTTCCTCGTTCACCACAGCCTCTCCGGGATCTGTTATAGCCTCACCACAGCGATCACAGAAGAGAGCCATCATGTCACCTCCTTTCCATGGAATAAAAAAGCCCGGCCGGGCATGAAGGGACTGGGATTGGGATTGGGCTTGTATATGCGAGTCATTGGTGTCGTGGTTGTGGAGCGGGTTTTAGGTGAGTGTACCATCTGGTACCAGAAGGTACCGAATTGGTACCAAAAGGTACCATATTGGTTTTTCACTAATAGAGAGGGAAAACGATAATCAGAAAAAATCATCCGGTACCACCGGTACCTTACCGGTACCTTAATTAAATCCAGTTGTAGAGCGGATTTGGATACAATTAGGTACCGATGGTACCGGCAATTCCCCTTATTTTTTTATACATATACCTGACCACCAAGACAGGGTATATATATTCTTTATAAAATTTACCGGTACCTATTGGTACCATCGGTACCTAAAATTTGGAAATTAAGAATCCATCGTGATTTTGGAAAAAAAGTTAAGGTACCAAAAAGGTACCGATAAGGTACCGTATCACTCTTTCCCTCTCTCTTTGGTGTTCCCCGTGCTTTTGTTTGGTGTATCTTTTTAATACATAAAAACCGCAGGTTTTACCTGCGGTTGATTTGTTTGTGAGCACATTTCACATGTTACGTAATTTAATTCCACCAAGTCCGTGTGGACGTTTTTCCCCTTCTCGGAGTCTTTTTTCTTTCACTGATATTCTTTTCATCTCTAGAACGTTCTTTAATTCTTTACTGAAATGCCCTTTGGAGAGCGACGAATAACCATTCTCTTTACACCACTCACGATAATTCTTATAAAGTTTTTCGATTGACACGGAGCTATGAGGATCTACCTCTACCTCTTCTTCAAACCACATCATAACCGGATTTTGCTCAAAACGATAATCTTCAATATATTTCTTTACATTCTCAGGAAGTGTCAGCATTCCTCGGTTGACCCAAACCCTCTCAAGTCCTTGGAGAGCCCATAGGAGAATTCCTGATAGCTCCTTGGCCAGCTCTTTTTCTAAAAACGGATCCATTTTTTCTTCTGGAATCTGCACGGGGAATGGTACGATAACCACACGTCTAAAGAATCCTTCGGACGTATCGGCTACACGTGGCAGGGTGTTAACGGTATATAAATGCTTGGCTTCTGCACGATATATGATGGGGTCTTTGTATTTCCTATTGACGACGATCCAATCTCCTGAAATAAGTTGCTTCCAAACCGCAGTTTCAACGAATTTCCCGGTCGTTATCTCTGAAGCGATATTAGCGATCTTGCCAACCAGAAGGGAGAGTTTGAAACCGTGAAGCTCATCAAAACGCAAAGAAGCCATATTTTCCTTGCCTATAAGTCGAGCGATGATGTTAGCAAAGGTTGACTTTCCGTTCCTTCCCCTTCCAAACAGAATTGCGGCTCTCTGTGGATTCAAGACAGAATTTGGTACCAGCATGGATCCTATGAATTCCTGAAGGAGCGATCGACTTTCTTCTTCAGGCACAACTTCTTCCAGAAACTCTATCCAGCGATCACAAGTTGCATTTTTGGAGTACCAGACAGGTAGGATATACTTGTTTCCATGAGAAGGGTCATGGGGTTTCAATCGAAACTCTATGATATCTCCAATTTTTCGATAAGGAACGAGAATTCCATTTTTCACAGGAACACCGAAGACCTGTCTTTTGGGGATTTCCCTTATTTCTGTCGCTATCTTCATAGTTTCCACAACTTGCTTCAGGTCTTCGTGAATTAAATCAAGGCCATATCTCTGGCCAATCTCATACAACCTTGTCATGATATAATCTTCGTCTACTCTCTTAAAGTATCGACCGTTCCAAATACAAAAAGAAATAAAACGACCTGTTTCATCTGTTTCTTTATAAACCTTCTGCATAAACTCAAGATCCAAAAACGCATGTATCAAAGCTCTTCTCCTGATCTTTCCTTTTTCATCGATAGCCAATTCAAACGGATTCGGCCTTGCGAGTTTATAAGCAATTGCGATGGGAGCTCTTACTTTTCCTTTCCATGGACACGTTTCACAACCTGAGAAACCAAGTACGGTTCTGATGTATTCGCAACTATGGGGACCGGGGCTATCCCTTTTTGCGTGTTCAATTTTCCGCTGTGTCTCTTCATAGCTATACCTTTTCCCATCTTTTTCATAAGGCTCGGATAATCGGTGAGCCAACTCATCAGCGTTAGCAAAAGCTAAATTACTTATCATCGCATACCAAAACGGTTCTGGAAGATCTCTCGCATTATCTCTACAGAAGCGGAGAAATGAACACTCCTCCACGGCTTGCTCGACATATTCAGGTGGTGGTGCGTTTTCAATTTTATATCGAGTGGAGCGGTCGTACTGCTCAATCTCAACGGCGAAATCTTCCAACTCTGTTAGATCATACAAAGTTTGAGAATCAAAATGCAGGATTTTAACATGTCTTGGGGGATCATATTTATGGTTTAACGTTCCAGGAAGTCTGAGGATTCTCGCTATATCAGAAGCGACGGCTCTATCACCATTGAATTCTTGAGCCAACCCCCGGTTGACGGCCACAACACGTTGAAAATCTTGTTCATATACCGGTTCCTTTAAGATCCAGTATCCATGAAGACCACCACCAGAGTCAACGATGATGGTGGGCGGTTTGAACCACCGTTCCAGTTCTTCGATTTTTTCTCTTTTCTTCTTGGGATCTTTCTCATCGATATCAATCCAACAGGCTTTGAGGTATAAGACATCCTCCTTTGTCCTTCCACCGGCTCGCTTCCTAGCTCCGATTCCAAAATAGACATCCGCAACTTGTTTCAGGTTATCTAAGATTTGCAATTTTTCGACGTTTTCGATAGAATCTACTGGGAGAAAGTCAGAAAGCCAACCTTTTTGATGGTGTTTCACCCTGAATTCAATAAAACCATCAGTGGGGAAGAGAAACTTTAGGAATGTCTTCAAATCAGGAGCCGGTTTTGGGCTCTTTTCTTTTTTTCGAACTTGATCCATCATATCACCTCCATAGGTATAGCCATAAAAATTTCATTTCTCCGAGTGTGGAAACCAAAGTTGTAACCGTCTTTTTACCAACTCGTCACTTATCTCTGGAAATTTGATTTTGCCAGTCGCTATCAAATATCCAAAAGCTTTTACGTTGAGCTCTAAAGCTTTCATATACATTACATACACTGGCCAATCAAATCTCCGGAGATCAACTTTCATTTCTCCCCATTTCTTTCTCATAAACTTCTTGGCGTGCTTTCTAACTTCTAAAGCATCTTCTCCGAAAGGTGCTGAATCGCTGTTCTCTCCTTGAAAAGGAGTGTAAAGCTCGTGGGCTAGGATCTCACCCTCTGCGAGTTTTTTCAGCTCTTTTGTGTCTTCTTCCATTTTTTTAAGTGTCTTCTCATTGATGCCTTTTTTCAAAAGTTTCTTCCAAAGGGAGAAACGATATCTTATTGAAGGGATTTCTTCCGGTGAAAAGAGTCTTTCAAGAGGAACACCAGTTATGTACAGAAAGAATTTCCAAAGTTCCTCGTTTGGTTTTCCATATGCTAAATATTCATGAAGTATATGTTTTATAACGAGTTTCTTAGCTTGATAGTCTGATTTTTGAATAAGTTGTTCAAAAGCGTATTCAAAATCCTCTTCAGCATTTTTCTTCATTTCTCGTCGTCTCTCAGTCGCAAAGAGACGGTTCAGGCTATATGAGTGATATTGAGAAGGTTCATCCAAACCAGTAAGTGATACAGAGGATTCATCTTCGTTGTCAGCGTCATCAATTTCTCTCATGTGGATTTTTGAAATATCATCTGCATCATTCAAATACTCATGTTTTCTTAGCTCTTGCCATGCAAGAAGTGCTTTTTTGAATAACTCATCTTCAAGCTCTTTTTCAGAATGGGTGTTCTGAGTTAGCTCATTGAATCTAGTGTGAAGGAAAATGAATACGTCAGCTAGATGCTCTTCGTCTTTCGTAGCACGATAAACACGTTCGATCACTCTTTTAATAACTTCAGATTTGTTCAAATCCTTCATGCTCTTACCTCCTTCACAAATAAAAAGTGCTGGAGATCCACATCCTTTCTTTATCCCCAGCACCCCAAATCTTGTTTTTTATTGTGTTGTGTGCTATTATACAAATGAAAGCTGAATAGTCGTGAAACCTAACGGGCGTTTGTGCGGGGTGCTGGGGCTATCAGCATCCCGCTTCATTCTTTTCTATTCCCTATTTTACCACTCTTATCTTCAATGAATAGTGGTTCTGTAGCAAAGTTATACAATCTCTTCAGCACGGTGATATCTCCATACGAGATCTTTTTCAACGTCTCGAAATCCGCTCCAGCTTCTACAAACCTCACAATAACTGGAGAAACAAACTGTGGTGTGAGTACCACTTGTTCATATTCTCCATCCAGCCTCTTTCCTTGAATGTATCGTGCACCAGAGAGGAAAGAGGTTCTTATATAAACATCTGTGTGTGTTTCCTCGAATTTTCTCATCTTTTCCAAATCCTTGGTGGTGAAGTCTCTAGCAGAGCGAGCGAATTTGAAACGTGCAAAAAGAGAGTTGAACAGAAAATCTGTTGAGATGTTGAAAAATCGGCAGATTTCATCGATAGATTTGTCCTTGTCTAGCATCTTGAGGACAGCCATAAAGGCATCAAAGAGAACCCTGTCATCCATCATGGGAATCACCTCCTCTCTGAATTTAATCCCTCTTGCTCTCTAGAGTCATTTTGGAGTAAAGATATTGTAGCGGTGTGTTTACCGAATCCTGATTTTCAGTGTGAAGTTCAAATTTTGAACCGAAGTTTCCTGAGGTCATTCCAAATTTTGAACGTTCCCAGGATTTTTTTCTTCCAAATTTTGAACTATGAAGTACTCTGTACCTCTTCAATCCATGTGTGAGGACCTGCGAAATATACAATTGCCTGTTTTTCCTCCCCATCTGGTGTTTCCAAAGTTCCATGGATTGCACCAGCTCTATACCCAAAAACATCAACTTTGCTGGGATAAAACTTTGCTGTTTGTCCACTTTCTTCGTACCTTATTTTAAAAACGTACTTTTCCCCTTCTTGTTGTGCTTTGACATCAAAGAACATCCATATCTCTTCAAGCATCTTCATTTTTCTTTTCTCTTCTAATGATTTGGTGTCTGTTTCAGATTTTTCTTCTAAAATCCGAATTGATCTTTTTGTTTCTTCTAACAAGTCTTCAAGCTGTGAAGCGACCTCTTGTAATTCTTGATAATGATTCCAATAGTACAACCATGAAATTTCCTTTTTAAGTTTTTGAATATGAACTTTCCACAATGATGTACGTGTGCCTATTTGTATGAAAGGATTGTTAGGATCTTTCTGTTTTCTTATATACTCTTTCACCCTTTCAAGCTCCCAGTATGCGAATCTTTTAACATACGTAAGTAACCACTTTTTCTTTTCTGGATCATCCCAATTCCACTTCAACCTGGCGATTTCTCTGAGGATACTTTTTATTTTTCGGTTGTTCTCCTTAAAAATAACACCTCGTGGTGTCTCCTCTATCAACCCTTCGGATTTTAGAATTTTTATCAATTTCATCAATTTTGGATATTCATATCTGGTTGTTTTTGGCAATTTCTTGTATTCCTCTTCTGATATAATTTCCTCCTCCATGCTTTCCCCTCCTTGAAACCCATATCCTGTTTCATGCTACAATATATGTGATAAAAGTTCATACCCCGTCTGGCGATCGTACCCCACTGGCGTGACGCTGGTGGGGGTTGTCTTTTTTTTACTTATGGTACTTTTCTAACAGTTTCTTGATATCCGCTTCCTTGTAATACACTCTTCTAATCCCTGGAATCTTGATTCTCTTCAGAATCCCTTTCTTTTCCCAACGAAGGATAGTCATGTGAGAAACTCCAAACAGTTTTTGAAGATCATCACGTGTTAAGTATCTTTCCCCGTTGATTTCAAGCATCTATCTCCCTCCTCAAAGCGGGGGGCGGTTACACCCCCGCTGGTATTGTCTGCGTCTTTTTCAACTTTTTGAATCCATTCCATACTTCCCAACTTCCTTTAGCACCCAGACCGAGAAGAATCAAATAAAAGTGATCGTAATTCCTCTCCTTCAACCATTCATCCAAACGCTCCACAGTGGTGAATCCTTCCCTTTTCAATGTCGTTATATACCTCTTCCTCACACCAAACCGTTGGAGAACTTCAATACTCATAATCTCACCCCCGTCTGGCGATCTTCATCATCATTATAACACTAATGAACACTAGATAACATTAAATAACAGTAACTTTCATGTTAAATCTCTCAGGTTGAAATAGGAAGTTCAGGAAGTCGCATCTGAAGCGGTTTTTTGAATCTTACTTCCATTAACATCGATTTATGGAAGTTGGATTTGGCTTTTGGTTATGGTTTTTTCTCTTTGATCTGCTATAATCGTAGTTACGTTCATATCATTGTTCTGATTTGGTTATAACCATCAAGAGGGGGAGAGTATGAATCTTCATGAAATTTCACGGGCTACAAAAATTCCATACCCAACCGTGAGAAAATATGTCCTTCTTCTCAGAGAGAAAGGCTATATCATGCCTGTGAGGAAAGAGCGAACCGTTGAGCTATCCGCCAAGGATCTTGAAATCTTTGAGAAATTCGTGGCTCTCGTGAAATCTGGTCTTTCTCTCTCCACTGCACTGGAGCGTTTGAAAGATTCTTTCTCGCCAAGTGAAAGTTTCCTCGCTGAGGAGCTATACAAACTCAGAAAGGAAAACGAAGAACTCAAAAAGGAAGTCAGGCATCTCAGAGAACTCGTGGAGCTTTATCTCTCCACGATCATGGATGTCAGCGAGAAACTCAAAGGCCTCCCACCACCGAGGAGGAGCCTCTGGGAGAGAGTAAAAGGATGGTTCAAGAAAAAATCATAATTCCCGCTATACTTTCTGTGGAGGTGCTCTCGTGTCTACCGTGTTGACATAAGACATAGAGGAGATGCCTACCGATAGATGAAAATTTCTCTTCTCCGCTTCTCATCAGTGTTTTCACCACCTTCATATTTGGCCATAGAGCCTTTCAAAAAATCCGCCAAGGGGTACATAGCTTCCCCTCCCTTTTGGAGAGCCTCTATGACGATTCTCGTAAGCGATTTTCACAATGGAGCAAGTTATCTGGACTAGACCCGATACAACCAAGAAGGGTATAACCCCCCTCCCCTCAAAAATCAGAGGCAAGGGGGAGCGTTGATTATACCCATTTTTTACGCCCCCTATATCCCCGCCCGGCTTGACTCAACAGACCACCACTGGAGGATGCCTCACGGATGAGCTCACGAGCGGCTTTTTTATCTTTGGGGGATTCAAGGCCAGGGAAGAGAGCTTCAAAAACTTGGGCAGGTAGCGAATCTGGGACAAACAATGATTCTATCTCTCGCTCAATCTCTTCGCAAAGTTCGGTTAACGATTTGTTTTCCAAATCCACATCATGTGCATCTGGTTTCATATAAGTGATGTGGTTACTGGATCGATGTTGCATTTATCCGGTTTGGGGGTTCAAGACTAGGAAAGAGAGCGGTAAAAACTTTTACAGGAAGTACCTGAGGTATAGATAGTGATTCTATTTCCTGGTTAACTTCAAAGTAAAGCTCTGTTAATGATTTTGTTTTCACTTGCGAATAGTTCGCAGGTAGTTTCGAGTAGGTAACGTAAATGTTGATGAAGTTTTTAAGGTATCCTTTTCTGCATGGTGAACCCCAAGGAATGGTGAGTGGTGGGGGTAAATTTGGCGAAAAATTATGAACATGGAGGAAAAAAGAAAGCACTCCCCAGCAAAGCAAGGGAGTGCCCATAAACTGCCTTGTAGAGCGGAGAAAAGCGATGTTACACCAATGGGGGATAATACAACCTTTGTGAAATAGTGAAATAATGTTCGTTGAATCTAAAGAGAAGGAGAGGAAATCATAGTGCGTTTTTTCACCCGCTTCATTGTGATAAAACCCCGATCATCTCAGGTACCCCGATAGGTGCTGATCGATGATGCGTCTTATAATGTCTTTTGGATTCATAACATATGAAAGATGCTGACCAGCGAGAGAAGCGTATCTATCGCTCAATGAATTATCAGGTCGAATCTTCGCTAGTTTGTTCTCCCATTTCTTGCACAATGCCACAAGCTCCTTCACTGCTTTGGTGATCTCCTCTTCCGCTTCTTCTCTCTTTTTCGTGTACCGTTCATACTGCTCTGTGTATTTCTGCTTCAACTCCTCCGCTTCTTTCTCCATTTGCTCTAGCTCTTCCCAAAGTTTCTGAAGTCTCTTCTTTGCTTCTTCTATTTCGAGTTTGTACTGAACCGTTTTCTCCACAGCTTGTGGTGTCATAACGTTTTCAAGGTTTTCCACTTTCTGCTCTCTATCTGCTATCAAATTTTCAAGGATTTCAATTTGTGTTTGAAGTTCCTTTATCTTCGCCATCACTCCACACCTCCAAACAATTCTGCAAATTTCTTGGTGATCTCTTCAGAAAGATTCTTGTTTTCAATGTCATCAAGGATTGATTTGGCTTCTTCCAGAACTTTCTGAGCACTGTCATTGGCATCAGACACCTGAAGATCCTTCACCAGCGTTTCAATCTTTGCCACAGCTTGGTACTTCTTTTCGAGGTACACGATATCCTGTGCTATCCTCTTCCTCAATTTGCGACATCGTGAAAGGATTTGTTCTCGTGTAAACACGATGTTCACCACCTCCTTGGTTTCATATATCGAAGAACATATCTGTTGTTCTGATACGATCGAGGAGTTCTTCAGCTTCGAGATAGTCAGAGAGATTCCGCTTCTGTGGTTCATCCTCCAGCATCGTGATAATCTCCTCGACTCTCTGTAACATCCTCTTCCACTCTTGGAGTGTCCTCTCTCGATGTCGTACCCTCTTTTTGACCATCTCAAATTTCTGCCTCAGTATCTCCAGATCCATGACTCTCTCTATATCCTCGATACTTCCACCTCCTCATTCCAAGATGGTTTTCACAGCGAGGTAATCTGTGAAGACATATGACAGTGCTGGTAGCCCCCGCTGGTAGACGTACTCATCTGCCAAAGCCTTCTGGATGGCAACGTTGAGGAGTCTTCGAGCAAAGAACAGAAAGTCCCTTGAAGTCAAGGGGTAGAAAGTGTGCACCAAAGCTGATAAAAGCAACTGCTGGACAGCTAGGATGTCATGGGCAAAGAAATATCCTATCGTGAGGCTTCTCTCTGTGCTTTCAAGTAACCTCATTTTCAATGCCTTCACGTTCTCACCCTCCTCTCTTCCAAGCGAAGTATCATCTTGGCTCTATACAATGCCTTCAGCATTCGAGAGCGACGTTTTACGTTCTTCTCCTTCCTCATTTTCTCCTCCAAGTCCTGGACATATTCCATGAGAGCCTTTTTCAGGTAAGGGGACAACATAGCACCACCTCCTAAGATGATTGACTGGATATAAAAAGACTCCCCCACTGGCTCAAAGTGGGGGAGTGAATGGAGAGGGATCTATTTAAAGTCCTCCTCCAGAAGAAAGCTGGGAACTTCTGTCAACATCTGCGTTCTCGATCACATGGTAGAGCTCGTAGTAGAAATGCACGGTGTCATTATCGAAAATGTGCCATCCAAGTTCTATAAGGATCAATGGTAACGGATCCGCTTCCTCACCGTCCTGGAGACACCATCGATGGAAAATTCCTTCCTCGTTCACCACAGCCTCTCCGGGATCTGTTATAGCCTCACCACAGCGATCACAGAAGAGAGCCATCATGTCACCTCCTTTCCATGGAATAAAAAAGCCCGGCCGGGCATGAAGGGACTGGGATTGGGATTGGGCTTGTATATGCGAGTCATTGGTGTCGTGGTTGTGGAGCGGGTTTTAGGTGAGTGTACCATCTGGTACCAGAAGGTACCGAATTGGTACCAAAAGGTACCATATTGGTTTTTCACTAATAGAGAGGGAAAACGATAATCAGAAAAAATCATCCGGTACCACCGGTACCTTACCGGTACCTTAATTAAATCCAGTTGTAGAGCGGATTTGGATACAATTAGGTACCGATGGTACCGGCAATTCCCCTTATTTTTTTATACATATACCTGACCACCAAGACAGGGTATATATATTCTTTATAAAATTTACCGGTACCTATTGGTACCATCGGTACCTAAAATTTGGAAATTAAGAATCCATCGTGATTTTGGAAAAAAAGTTAAGGTACCAAAAAGGTACCGATAAGGTACCGTATCACTCTTTCCCTCTCTCTTTGGTGTTCCCCGTGCTTTTGTTTGGTGTATCTTTTTAATACATAAAAACCGCAGGTTTTACCTGCGGTTGATTTGTTTGTGAGCACATTTCACATGTTACGTAATTTAATTCCACCAAGTCCGTGTGGACGTTTTTCCCCTTCTCGGAGTCTTTTTTCTTTCACTGATATTCTTTTCATCTCTAGAACGTTCTTTAATTCTTTACTGAAATGCCCTTTGGAGAGCGACGAATAACCATTCTCTTTACACCACTCACGATAATTCTTATAAAGTTTTTCGATTGACACGGAGCTATGAGGATCTACCTCTACCTCTTCTTCAAACCACATCATAACCGGATTTTGCTCAAAACGATAATCTTCAATATATTTCTTTACATTCTCAGGAAGTGTCAGCATTCCTCGGTTGACCCAAACCCTCTCAAGTCCTTGGAGAGCCCATAGGAGAATTCCTGATAGCTCCTTGGCCAGCTCTTTTTCTAAAAACGGATCCATTTTTTCTTCTGGAATCTGCACGGGGAATGGTACGATAACCACACGTCTAAAGAATCCTTCGGACGTATCGGCTACACGTGGCAGGGTGTTAACGGTATATAAATGCTTGGCTTCTGCACGATATATGATGGGGTCTTTGTATTTCCTATTGACGACGATCCAATCTCCTGAAATAAGTTGCTTCCAAACCGCAGTTTCAACGAATTTCCCGGTCGTTATCTCTGAAGCGATATTAGCGATCTTGCCAACCAGAAGGGAGAGTTTGAAACCGTGAAGCTCATCAAAACGCAAAGAAGCCATATTTTCCTTGCCTATAAGTCGAGCGATGATGTTAGCAAAGGTTGACTTTCCGTTCCTTCCCCTTCCAAACAGAATTGCGGCTCTCTGTGGATTCAAGACAGAATTTGGTACCAGCATGGATCCTATGAATTCCTGAAGGAGCGATCGACTTTCTTCTTCAGGCACAACTTCTTCCAGAAACTCTATCCAGCGATCACAAGTTGCATTTTTGGAGTACCAGACAGGTAGGATATACTTGTTTCCATGAGAAGGGTCATGGGGTTTCAATCGAAACTCTATGATATCTCCAATTTTTCGATAAGGAACGAGAATTCCATTTTTCACAGGAACACCGAAGACCTGTCTTTTGGGGATTTCCCTTATTTCTGTCGCTATCTTCATAGTTTCCACAACTTGCTTCAGGTCTTCGTGAATTAAATCAAGGCCATATCTCTGGCCAATCTCATACAACCTTGTCATGATATAATCTTCGTCTACTCTCTTAAAGTATCGACCGTTCCAAATACAAAAAGAAATAAAACGACCTGTTTCATCTGTTTCTTTATAAACCTTCTGCATAAACTCAAGATCCAAAAACGCATGTATCAAAGCTCTTCTCCTGATCTTTCCTTTTTCATCGATAGCCAATTCAAACGGATTCGGCCTTGCGAGTTTATAAGCAATTGCGATGGGAGCTCTTACTTTTCCTTTCCATGGACACGTTTCACAACCTGAGAAACCAAGTACGGTTCTGATGTATTCGCAACTATGGGGACCGGGGCTATCCCTTTTTGCGTGTTCAATTTTCCGCTGTGTCTCTTCATAGCTATACCTTTTCCCATCTTTTTCATAAGGCTCGGATAATCGGTGAGCCAACTCATCAGCGTTAGCAAAAGCTAAATTACTTATCATCGCATACCAAAACGGTTCTGGAAGATCTCTCGCATTATCTCTACAGAAGCGGAGAAATGAACACTCCTCCACGGCTTGCTCGACATATTCAGGTGGTGGTGCGTTTTCAATTTTATATCGAGTGGAGCGGTCGTACTGCTCAATCTCAACGGCGAAATCTTCCAACTCTGTTAGATCATACAAAGTTTGAGAATCAAAATGCAGGATTTTAACATGTCTTGGGGGATCATATTTATGGTTTAACGTTCCAGGAAGTCTGAGGATTCTCGCTATATCAGAAGCGACGGCTCTATCACCATTGAATTCTTGAGCCAACCCCCGGTTGACGGCCACAACACGTTGAAAATCTTGTTCATATACCGGTTCCTTTAAGATCCAGTATCCATGAAGACCACCACCAGAGTCAACGATGATGGTGGGCGGTTTGAACCACCGTTCCAGTTCTTCGATTTTTTCTCTTTTCTTCTTGGGATCTTTCTCATCGATATCAATCCAACAGGCTTTGAGGTATAAGACATCCTCCTTTGTCCTTCCACCGGCTCGCTTCCTAGCTCCGATTCCAAAATAGACATCCGCAACTTGTTTCAGGTTATCTAAGATTTGCAATTTTTCGACGTTTTCGATAGAATCTACTGGGAGAAAGTCAGAAAGCCAACCTTTTTGATGGTGTTTCACCCTGAATTCAATAAAACCATCAGTGGGGAAGAGAAACTTTAGGAATGTCTTCAAATCAGGAGCCGGTTTTGGGCTCTTTTCTTTTTTTCGAACTTGATCCATCATATCACCTCCATAGGTATAGCCATAAAAATTTCATTTCTCCGAGTGTGGAAACCAAAGTTGTAACCGTCTTTTTACCAACTCGTCACTTATCTCTGGAAATTTGATTTTGCCAGTCGCTATCAAATATCCAAAAGCTTTTACGTTGAGCTCTAAAGCTTTCATATACATTACATACACTGGCCAATCAAATCTCCGGAGATCAACTTTCATTTCTCCCCATTTCTTTCTCATAAACTTCTTGGCGTGCTTTCTAACTTCTAAAGCATCTTCTCCGAAAGGTGCTGAATCGCTGTTCTCTCCTTGAAAAGGAGTGTAAAGCTCGTGGGCTAGGATCTCACCCTCTGCGAGTTTTTTCAGCTCTTTTGTGTCTTCTTCCATTTTTTTAAGTGTCTTCTCATTGATGCCTTTTTTCAAAAGTTTCTTCCAAAGGGAGAAACGATATCTTATTGAAGGGATTTCTTCCGGTGAAAAGAGTCTTTCAAGAGGAACACCAGTTATGTACAGAAAGAATTTCCAAAGTTCCTCGTTTGGTTTTCCATATGCTAAATATTCATGAAGTATATGTTTTATAACGAGTTTCTTAGCTTGATAGTCTGATTTTTGAATAAGTTGTTCAAAAGCGTATTCAAAATCCTCTTCAGCATTTTTCTTCATTTCTCGTCGTCTCTCAGTCGCAAAGAGACGGTTCAGGCTATATGAGTGATATTGAGAAGGTTCATCCAAACCAGTAAGTGATACAGAGGATTCATCTTCGTTGTCAGCGTCATCAATTTCTCTCATGTGGATTTTTGAAATATCATCTGCATCATTCAAATACTCATGTTTTCTTAGCTCTTGCCATGCAAGAAGTGCTTTTTTGAATAACTCATCTTCAAGCTCTTTTTCAGAATGGGTGTTCTGAGTTAGCTCATTGAATCTAGTGTGAAGGAAAATGAATACGTCAGCTAGATGCTCTTCGTCTTTCGTAGCACGATAAACACGTTCGATCACTCTTTTAATAACTTCAGATTTGTTCAAATCCTTCATGCTCTTACCTCCTTCACAAATAAAAAGTGCTGGAGATCCACATCCTTTCTTTATCCCCAGCACCCCAAATCTTGTTTTTTATTGTGTTGTGTGCTATTATACAAATGAAAGCTGAATAGTCGTGAAACCTAACGGGCGTTTGTGCGGGGTGCTGGGGCTATCAGCATCCCGCTTCATTCTTTTCTATTCCCTATTTTACCACTCTTATCTTCAATGAATAGTGGTTCTGTAGCAAAGTTATACAATCTCTTCAGCACGGTGATATCTCCATACGAGATCTTTTTCAACGTCTCGAAATCCGCTCCAGCTTCTACAAACCTCACAATAACTGGAGAAACAAACTGTGGTGTGAGTACCACTTGTTCATATTCTCCATCCAGCCTCTTTCCTTGAATGTATCGTGCACCAGAGAGGAAAGAGGTTCTTATATAAACATCTGTGTGTGTTTCCTCGAATTTTCTCATCTTTTCCAAATCCTTGGTGGTGAAGTCTCTAGCAGAGCGAGCGAATTTGAAACGTGCAAAAAGAGAGTTGAACAGAAAATCTGTTGAGATGTTGAAAAATCGACAGATTTCATCGATAGATTTGTCCTTGTCTAGCATCTTGAGGACAGCCATAAAGGCATCAAAGAGAATCCTGTCATCCATCATGGGGATCACCTCCATCGACGGTAATAACTCTATCCATCTCAGCTAAATAATCACGGATAACTTTTAACCTGCTCATTCTTCCATCTAATTCTTTGACGTAGTACCTGATCAATTTGGGGTTAGCGTCATAGAACTCTCCACGGTAGGTTGCTAAAACAACGAGGTAGTGAATGGCCGTATCAAGCAGATGGAAACCCTCTGAGATCTGTTTGATAATTCCTTCCATCTTTTTGTATTTCGCTAGCTCTTCCTTTGCTTCTCTGTATTTATCTTCAAGCTTGTCTCTTTCTACTATAGCCATTTCAAGTGCTTCGGTTTTGTGTTCTAATTCTTCTTTTGCCTTTTGAAGCTCCTTTTCTAACTTTTCCTTCTCTTCCTTCATGGTTTCGTACAATTTTTGAACCTCTTTTAGCTGTTTGTTCAGCTCCTGCGACATTTCCATGTATTTGTCTCGTTCTTCTTCGATCTTGGTTATCTGTTTCTGCAGATCGTCCCGTTCTTTTTCGAGATCTGAAAGTTCCCGCTCGAGTGCTTTGATATCTTCGATGTAGCTCTTCTTGATCTCCTCTTCCACCTCCTTTCTTGCTTTTTCTTTGAGCATCATGATGCGTTCTGTGAGATCCTTGATGGTTCTTTCTCTATGTTCCAGCTCCTTCTTCAGTAACTCAAGCTCCTTCTCGGTTTTCTGCAGTTTCTCCTCAGCTTCCACATCAACTTCTTTGTCTTTAAACACCTCTTCGACACGTTTTCTGAACTCTCGGGCAAAGTCAGGATCATCCCGCAGGATGTCGTCAATGAGACCTTGGCGGATAGCTTCACGGATGAGCTTTCGAGCGGTCTTTTTGTCCTTTGGGGGTTCGAGAGCAGGAAAAAGAGCCCGAATAGTGTGGATGTTTTTGATCTCAGGTAGAGTATCTAAACTCTCAATCTGTTGATTTACATAAACGTAATACTCCATCAAACTTCTATCAATCGAATTGGACCCTAGTTCCTCTGGATTGAAAAATGTGAGATAAAAGTTGATAAATTCTCGTAGAACTTTTGTACTGAATCTCATTCCATGCTTTGAAAGCCATTCTGCTGTATCTTCAAGCGACCAATTATTAAGAGAATGTGCTAGCTTTTGGTGTGTCCAGTAGATGTATCCACCAAGTTTTAAGGTTTCTTGTGCTGTTCTCCTACCTGCTATAACGATTTCTTGAGCCATGAATTCCGCTTCTTTTCTTAAAGGCTCAGGTATACCATGGCGGTCATAAAACTCTTTTAATTCAGAAGATATCTTCACATCTAACATCTGATCACCTCCAAAGTGTGGTAAAATCAAAGTGATAAAAGTTCATACCCCGTATCACCGTGGTGGAGCGTCCTTGGCACTGGCCGAGGACGCTTGTTTTGTTATCTTCGCTCCAGAATTTTCTTGATCTCCTCATCAGCATAAAACACATTTTTTATTCCTGGAATCTTGGATGCTTTTATAATCCCCTTTCTCGTCCATTTCCTTATGGTGGTAGGAGACACTTTGAAAATCTGTGCTACTTCCTTTTGTGTGTAATACTTCTTTCCTTCAAACTCGATCACCATTTCACCCCCAAACAAAGATTTTTTGTGATTCTCTCCACCGTTTAAATCCATTCCATACTTCCCAACTTCCTTTAGCACCCAGACCGAGAAGAATCAAATAAAAGTGATCGTAATTCCTCTCCTTCAACCATTCATCCAAACGCTCCACAGTGGTGAATCCTTCCCTCTTCAATGTCGTTATATATCTC
>Ga0190313_1000678_pt1 | contig 19856 bp, 22 predicted proteins | sample 4870071011_MG_FD_169989 | JGI IMG/M metagenome (GOLD analysis project Ga0190313, IMG submission 169989) | Hydrothermal vent sediment bacterial communities from Southern Trench, Guaymas Basin, Mexico - 4870-07-10-11_MG | ecosystem: Environmental > Aquatic > Marine > Hydrothermal vents > Sediment ...
TGACGAGCTTCTAAAGATTCTTCCAGGACTAAATATTGGTGAAGCAGTAGTACTTGGCTTAATGACTCCTTTACCAGCTATTGTAAAGATTGATATATGTCCAGGTAAGAGTGGTGGTAGAGACATTGATGCCGTAACTGAATGGAGTAGAAGAAAAAGTTTAGCTGAAGAGGCTAAAGAGCTTATTAAGGAGGAAATTGATATAGCTGGTCTCTAAACAATGGTCATTAAACATACATTCTCTATAAAATTACCTAAGCAATATAACTTATCATTAACATTCTATCCATCATTTACATACCCCCTATATAGATTTATGGGAAATAAAGTCATCAAGGATATCGGGGTATGTAGTGGTATTATATTTACTTTCTACAGGGATCATGTGAATATAGATGGTTCATGTGATAAGGATGTTATCGAAGAGTTGCTTGGTCTATGGTTTGATCCCTTGGAATACATAGATAGCGTTAACAAAAGGTATAGAGACTACATATTAGATCTTGTGAACAGATTTAATGGAATTAGATTAGCAATTTCACCTAGTGATAGGATCTGGGTATTTATAGCTGTTTTTCTATCTAAAGCTACTAACTTCCACACTAATACAGTCAAATGGGTTAGAAAAATAGCTTCTATAGGTTTAAACAATTTTATCAAGAATGGATATAGATCTATTGGTAATAGCTTCCAATTGAAACAACTATGGCATTTGCTAAATGAAAGCAGTATCATTGACTTACTTGAATCATTTAATCCATATAATTTTGACGATTCATGGAGATTAAGACGGAAATTGCTAAGGTATAAGTATATTGGTGTTAAAACAGTTGATGCATTTTTGCTTTTTGCTACACAATTTAGCTTCTTTACACCTATAGATAGGCATTATAAGAAGTTTCTAGCTCAAAAACTGGGATTAAGAGGCTATAGAGAGCCTTTAAACAATCTTTGTAAACTATATGACTGCTATATATGTCCATTGAGTAGGAAATGCCTTAGTTATTTTAGTAGAAGAAACTTTGGGAAATTAAGTGGCTGGATACAGACATTATCCTATTTAGCTGGTAATAAGCTATTAAATATATGACTTATCCTTCCCTCTCTTAGCACTATATGTAATTAATAGTATTGATATAATGAATAATGTTAATATTATGTGAAGAATATACATTGTATAAGCTAATGGAGTTAATGCTGTTATGAGCGATACTACGAGGCCAGCTATACTCTGAGCCATAATAACTATACCTGAAGCTGTAGCTTCCATTCCCTTAACCCTCATTGATGCACCGACATACATACTCGTATCATAGAATGGGTATATTGGGGTCAACCATAGTATTATGAATATCCAGCCACTACTAAGCCACATACCAATTATGATCAGTGCATAGGATATTATAGAGAATATGTAGAGCTTATATGGTCTATATCTCATTACAAGCCTGCCAGCTAGGAATCTAGATGGAATACTAACCAATACAGGTATACCGCCATAAAAGATCCCATAGAAAAACCTTGGCTTAATAAACTCAAAGAGAGCAGGCATCACACTCTCTACATTATATGTTAATCTTAAAGCTAATATTGTAGTACCCATTATAAAGCCTGCAGTACCAAATATTATCGCCAATGTAAAATATCTAGGCTTCTCAAGCCCTATTCTAGCTATCTCTATAGGATGAAGCTTTATAGCATAAACTGCTTCACGCGGATATCGTATGAATTGCCATAGATATCCTATGCCGAAGCATAGTGAAAGGATTATAGATATCGCTTCAATGCCAAGAGTATAGTAAATGGGCCATGCAATAGATGTACCTAGTCCCCAGCCAATACCTCCACTTAATGCATAGAATGTAAAGTTTTTACCTGCGCTACCCTTCTCAATAAGTACAGCCGATACTGAAGATGCATATCCAATACTCCATAACGTATATGTTATGCCTGCCAAGATCGTGAATATAAACGGATCATTTGCCTTAAATATAAAATATAATGGTATAGCTCCAAGAGGTGCTAACAGTATAATATTTCTCCTACCAATATGATCGGCTACTGCTCCCCAGATAATACTCATTATAGATGTACCATATTCTATGCCAGCCAGTATAAGTATCCAATAATCTCCTCCACCAAGATCTATTCCGACATATGGTCTCGATAGAGCATAGTAAATACCTATAGAGATCATTACTAGTAAGTTACCCATACTATAGACTAATACTGTTAATGATCTCAAAGCATCATTATGCATCCACTTTAATTACTTTAGACCCTTATAGATAAACAGTATTCTCTGCACTAAAGTAATTATAGACAACAATACTAGGATATAGAGAATTATCTTGGCAACATTAAACATATAGATAGAAAATACAATAATCACTATTAGAAATAGTATTCTCTCACCACGCTCAATAAGTCCTATACCCTCGATCTTTAGTCCTAGTCCCTCGGCTCTAGCTCTAGAATAGCTTATAAGAAACGATAGAATTATTAGAGCATATACTATAAACTCATTAAAACCCATATACTTCAAAGATAATATAAGTATAAAGTCATTAATTCTATCAATAGTGGAATCTAGAAATCCACCAAATCTAGTTACCCTACCACTATACCTTGCTACCGCTCCATCAGCTATATCTAGGAATGAAGATAATATGATCGATAAAATGTATATAAAGAACATATCATGGACAATGAATAAATAAAAGCCAGTTATCATGACGATTAATGAAAGTATTGTTAATAGATTAGGTGGAACTCTAAGTAAAGTAAATACTTTACCTACGTAAAGGAGAAACTTACCTACTTTCTCTCTTAATCTAGTTATCAATGCATTCTGCACCGCATAACTTGGTACAGATATTCTTCATAGCAATTGCGTCCTTCTCCAATACCGGGCTTTCGCTAATGAATACTGCATCAATACCTGTTTCAACAACACCTTTACAGACAATCTCAAAATCAGGACCATACTCTTCTTCAGCAAGAGTATGGTGTTCCCTTTCACCACCCTTCCCATATTCTATACGAGAGAAATGCATGTGCAATGGTTTAACAGCTTGTGTCCCGAGCTCCTTTTCAACAAGCTCAATAACTTCGATCACATGTGATGTATCAACTATATAGCTTCCTAGGCTCCGTGCATGTAAGTGGGCCCAGTCAATAACCGGCTTACACTTATCTATCTCACGGCATATAGCTATATTTTCCTCTAGAGTACCAAGTTGAGTAATTTTACCTGTTGTCTCCGGCCCTAGCCATACACTTTCTGCACCTAGGCCCCTCCTATATTCCTCAACCTCTCTTAAAGCCTTGATAGCTCTCTTTAATGCTTCCTCCGGTGTTGTATCCTTATAGTATCCAGGATGGAAAACAACTATGTATGCATTCATCCAGTATGCGGCTCTAACACTATCTATTAATCTCTTAATACTCGCCTGTACAGTTGTCTCCTTAGGACTCCCAAGATTAATAAAATATGGAGCATGTAAGCTTAATAATACATTGTATTTACTAGCTTCTTCACCTAGTTTATGAGCCTTATCCTCGCTAATCTTAACTCCTCGAACAGCTTGATATTCTAGAGCATTAAGACCCAGTTCATAGAGAAACTTTGGTACCCCTATCATGCTCCCTCTATAACCTATGGGCTTACCAGCTGGGCCAAAGTAATATCTAGTCATATTTTATCTCCTCCACATATCTTAGTTTATAATAGAATTTATAGTTTAGAGGACATATCAGCATCGATATAGTGCATAAATCCTATAAACTGCCTCCTATAATAGGTTGTTGTAGATTTAATGAGGTGGACAGTAATGTCTGTCAAGATAGATGTCAAAGCTATCGAATCAGAGATCGATCGTATTATTGAAGAAGCAAAAGCACATGCACAAAAGATAATTAGTGATGCACGGAAAAAAGCAAAAGAGATCATGTCAAGACCTATTCCTCTCGAACAATACAATGAAGAAGCAGAAAAAATTAAAGAAAAAGCTAGAAAGAAAGCAGAAGAAATAGTTAAAAACGCGGAAAAGAAAGCTGAGGAAATAAAGAAAAAGAGCAATACTCGCTTAAACGAAGCTGTTGATTGGCTTGTTAAAGTAGTTGCTGGGGCTTAGATCGCTATGCCTCCGATTCTATTAAATAAGCCTGTTGAAATGGTAAAGGCAAGCATACTCGTACCTAAGACTTATGTTGATAAACTATTCTCCATACTACATGAGGAAGGAGTATTACATATTACAAAGTTAGGCAAAGGCATTGAGGAATATATTGATAGGTTACAGAAGATCAAAGACATAAGTAATAAGATCAATTATATTTTATCATTTAAGACAGGGGCCGTCCTAGATGTTTCATTAACTCTTTATGAACTAAGGCAAATATCTATAGATTCCATCGAAAAAGATGTAAATAAGATCTATTTAGAGGTAAAGAGCCTTAAAGATAATATTGAAAAATATGAAAATGAGTTATCTAAACTAACGAATATTTATGATGTTACAAAACACTTACCTAATGACTTTGAGACGAAATACGTATTTTATAAAGGAAAGTATCTATCGATTATAACAGCTTATGGTAAATCCGATAATGTTAAGGGATTCATTTTAGAAAATAAGATCACAACATTATATAGTAAACTTATAGAGGAAAGAGCTATCGCCATAATGATTATTGAAATAAGTAAGTTAGAAGATCTATTACGAAAACTATCACTTTCTGGATTAAAATATCTATGTATAAGCAGTAATCTAGTAGAGAAATACACTAGTATAAAGGAGTTAAATGAGTATTTAAGTACCCGTATAAGGGAGTTAAAGAATAAAATCAATGAATTAAAAGATAAAGTTAATAAAGTAGTTTCACAATCCTTAAGCGATCTTGGTAAATATAAGGTCATAATAGAGAATATGTCTTATAAAATAGAAGCCCTATTGAATATAGCTTCATCAAAATATTTAACGCTCGTCAGTGGATGGGTACCTAAAAACAAGACTGATGAATTGGTGAACAGACTTAAAACAGAGAATATACCAGTTTACATAGAATACAGTCAGCCCTCAATAGAGGAAGAGCCTCCAACATTACTCGAGAACCCAAAGATTATTAAATACTACGAGCCTATAGTAAAGTTCATAGGTATACCTAACTATCATGAATGGGATCCCACTCCCATTGTAGCTTATTCTTTTGCACTATTCTATGGAATAATGCTTGGAGATATGGGATACGCTATAGCAATTATATTAGCAGCTTACCTTATACTCGATAAATTTGTTGTTAATGTGTATAGTAGAGATTATCAGTTCTTCAAGAGATCGATTGTAATATCAAGTATTGTTGGCTTTATCATAGGAGCACTAAGTGGCGCCTTATTTGGCAATACACTAGAAATTGCAGGATTAAAATATACAATTACTAATGTCTTTAATGATCCATTAATGTTCCTTACATTATCTATCATTATTGGATTAATACATGTGAATATAGCTCATGCCATAGCTTTAGTGAAGCATTTAAAGAGGAAAAATATCGGAGATGTTATAAGTGAAATAGGCTTATTCATAGCAGAGATCTTTGGCATACCTTATATAATGTACACAATGCTAAATATACCGATACCGTTAATACCTCAATCCATATTAAAATACTTTATCTGGCTTGCTTTAGCTGGTGTTGCATTAATTATAATAGGTATGATTAAGAGTATTGGTGGACTTGGCCTTCTAATGTGGCTATTTAATATAACTGGATTATTAGGAGACGTACTTAGCTATAGTAGGCTTGCTGGAGTAGGTCTTGCAACTATATATCTTGCATCCAGTTTCAACCTTATGGCTAAAATGATCTACAATGGTGTAGCAGGTATGCTTCCACAAATAATAGCTCCTATAATAGCCTTTATACCAGCTATATTAGTAGCCTTTCTCGGACACCTTATAAATACAGCATTATCGGCCTTAGGAAGTTTTATACATTCATTAAGACTATGCTTTGTAGAATTCCTCAGCAAGTTCTATGAAGGAAACGGCTACTTATTTACCCCCTTCCGTATTATTTTAAGGAAGAGAATGATTATCGAGTAATTAGGGACTAATATATCTTAAAACATTATATAATCTAGTTAAGAGATATTGTCTCTCTTCACTAATTCTTCCTTCAACATATTTGATTTTCTCTAAAAGATCAACATAATAGTATGAAGGTAAATTAATGATCTTTCCGATATCTGACAATACTTCAGACAAATAATCAATTTTAATACTAACTTCCTCCTCAGCCTGAGTTATTAATGAATTAAGAACCTTGCATACAACCCCATAGATGCCAGCTACATCGAATATAGGAATCTTAGAAAATATTTTTGCATCAATATGTTTGTCCACGAGTATAAATTTTGGCGGTATAAGCTCATCAATGGTTATTACTACATTTAATGAATTAAAATATGTTTTCTCAAGATCATTTAAGATCCCAGATATTGGTGAGTCAAGTAATGTACTAAATACGTTAACAGATTTCATACTAAATACCATATACCAATAATCAGGATCCTCGACTTCAACAATCGACATCTTTGGAAAATACTCCGTCACAAACTTTTCTACGTACTTACTTAATTCAGTAGATAGTACGATATAGTGATCTCTCTCATTATCTATTTTTTCTACGTTTATAAGATAATATTGGTTATTCTTAAGATAGTTGTATTTAGCAAATATACTCATAATAAATTCCTCATCTTTGAACATGTAATCTATAGAATGATTATAGAGAATAAAGTACACTATTTTACCAAGAACGTCTTTATCTGGTAGAATTGTAACTTGACTACGATTGAGAGTTTCCAGCATAGCATGGATTGATTCTATTAACTTATTCCTTTGCTCCCTAATTCTTCTCAGAACATACTTAATAGGCCATATATCATCCTTATCCTTTCTAGCTCTTTCCCAAAAACGAGTAGGGGCCATATCTAATACTTTATTTAATAGAGCTAAGCTTACTTGAATACCATCTTCGATCCTTCTAATCTCTTCTTTTAAGTTAAGTGCTCTAGTCAATAGCGCTACTTGATTTATGGGTATAAATAGTCTCTTCAAGCCAGTAATGAAAAGACCTGATTTCTCATTATGTTTATTGACTGCATGTAACACCTTCGTTATAGCGGTTAGTACTTTCTTATTTACTTTGGAACTGTCAATTAATATTATTGTAAATCTTTTACCTAATTCTTGGCCCAGGGAATGAATTAGCAATAATGATTTTAAAAGTATGTATAGTTTAATCTTATTCCTAGCATTTGCATGAGATAATGGATCAAAAATTACAATAATAGATAATTTAGGTACGAACTTAATAAGATTGTTAATTAATGCTATTGATGCACCAGAATCAAATCCGCTATATCCATGAGCAATTAAAAGTACATTGTCTGTATCTTTAACGACTTCAGTTATCTTTTGATACTGCCTATTCAATGTAATATATGAATATGCTATACTATTGAAGCCTTCTCTCAATAAAATACCCGGTAAACCCACATAAGGCCTTAAATCCTCTATAACTATATTTCTCGATACTCCAAATAGCCTGCGTTTAGATATAATAAGAGTATTAGGAGGAAGCTTTGTAAGATCTAAGTAATTGGATGCATCTTCAAATATTATTATCAAAGCTATTACCACCAGCTATCTATGATCATATCTATTTCCCTCGTTATAGTAGTGATCTTTTTAGATATCTCCTCTATTTTCTTTTTCATAACTGCTATTCTTCTTATTATTAGGTCCCATAATTCCTCAATACTTCTCGACCCTAACATAAGCATTAAATCTTTGTATTCCTCAACAACAGCTACGTATATACGTAGAGTCTTATTATCCGCTAATGCAAGATTCTTTATTCTTGTATCAGGATTCAAGATCTTATTTAAAGCATCAGTATAGGTTATTGAATATACTCTCCCTCTAGGTATAGAGAGACGCCCTAAAACAGAGTCTATGTAGGGCATTAAAGCTTGACGCAGAGTCTTTGTTTCTTCAACCGTTATTTCCATTTCATCTATTTTACTATTATTTATAAATATTTGAATTACATAGTGTCTTACAGCAATGTTCCTTATGTAGACATTATACATGGTATAAATATTTAATTTTCTTCTATCTATGAATGAAAGCCTAAGTGCTCCTTCTCCAATAGGTATTAATTCGTAAAGCCAATAACTAAAATACTTATGTGGCTCACTTAATTCAATCATATCAGAGGGTTCACTAACTACCTTTACTCTATCTTTATCGCCATAAACTTTTAGATATAATATATCATTGTTTTCAAGAACTATATTATTACCTGTAATCTTTTCAATCCTATTATCAGATGTCTTTTTAAATAATGAAATAGCTATAGGAGGTATATTGGCTATGTAAGCAATCACTACAATATTTATTGCAAACCATGTAGTAGAAATAGCGAGTTCATATCCATTAAAATAATCTATGCTCTTCAATAGTAATCCAATATAAATTATAAAGACCGTAAATGTTGCAAACCATAACATACCTCTTGCTAAACCCATTAGAGCACCCGTTTTTCCAAGCATCTTATACAATATCATTAATGCACCAACTACAATCACTATTGATATAAGCACATAAAACACTGCATTGCCATTAACAGGAATCCTCGATGTTAGGAAAATAACGAAGTTCTCATAGCTTAGACAATCAATAATATTTGATGTAAAGAAGACAATTAGATTAACTAATGCAAGAATTAATGATACTAATACCACCAATAATATCGATATTTTAGGCGATACAATATTAATTACTGCCAAATCCTAACCCCTAAATATTTTTGAAGGCCAGACATATTAAATATCTTTACAGATTAATCTTTCAACTTATAATCTAATTAAATAATAGATGGCTAGAACAAACAAAATTGTCACTTCATTTTTCCAAATATTCTCTTCTCTAAAATATCAATATTCTTCTCTACATCTAATGTCCAAGTACGTTCACTCTGACTATAGAATCTATAAGGTATTCCCCATTTCTTGACAGCAACAGTATCGTAACTAAAAACCTCAGCTTCATCTACAAGATTTAATTGTCTTAATTGATAAAGTAACCTAGCTAAGTAGACTTGATAAATACTTGGAATAGCCATTGTTACTACAACAACGTATTTATCAGGTTTAAAACTATCATTTTCGGTAAAGAAGTCAAGAATTTCATGACCCCATCTAATAATATAAATCCAAGGTTTATACTTAAAGAAACTTATAAGAATGCTGGCTTTATCCTTGTCACTAGTCTTTAGAATAACTACATGAAAAGAATCAATAAGTCTGCTTGTAAAACCAGTTTTAAGAAAAATACCTTTAATTAAATTTCTCTTATATACATGAAGATACAAGTGTTTATTAAAAACTTTCAGTGAAAATGGAAAGTCTTTTGCCATCATATGAATTGTTTTAAATGCATCTTTTTCTAACTCCTTTAAAATAATCAAGTCTATTATATCAAGGGGATCAGTATATTTAAAACTACCCCAGTAAAGTTTTCTTTCACTTAACCCTGTCTTATAGGCTATTTCATTTATTTCTTTTACCATAAGATCCCAATTATTTCTGAAAAAGGGTCTTATAGGATCTGTTGAGAATGTAGGTTGGGACCTCATAATATTATAAATCATGTAAACTCTCTCTTTACCTTGTATGAATTTTGTTTTCTTAATAAGTTCCCTATAGCCTTCTTTAATCATTTCTATCAAAATGCGTTTATTAGCTGGAATATAGTATGATATGAAGGTTCCTACAGGATTGTGGGTTATAACATAGAATTTAAGCCATACATTAAAAGGTATATCATCATGATCAACAATAGTAGGTAAGTACACCATAAACTCCATTAATCCTAAAGATAATGTATTTACATCAATTGTAAATTTTAGACCCAGTTTCCTTGTCCTCTTAATAAATTGTTTTAAATACTCCTCCTTTATTTCTAGTTCCTTTGATAAAAGTGAATAATCTCCAGCAATCCTAGCACTTCTAAGTTTATCTATTATTGGTCCAAGCTTGTACTTACCTATATTATTGAGTAGATCTATGACTCTCTTATAGGAATTAACATAGTCATCCACCATTGACGTCAGCATTTCTTTAGAAATCATGTATATCATCCGTTACGACGGTTCTATGCCTGCTCTATTCCATCTTTACCTTACTATTAATTATGTAGTCATTTAGCTATGTTTATATTTTCCACTACTACTTATATATCTCAACCATTTTATGTTATTTTGTAAAAGTATGGTGTGGAGATATATATGAGTATTACTCATAAGCTGGAGGTCTTTAGAGGTCGAAGAATAAAACTTTATGTTGAAGAACACTTACTTCCGAATGGTAATAAGACCTTAAGAGAAGTGATTAGATTCCCTAATTCAGTAGTCATTCTTCCACTCATTACATTTGACAAAATAGTTTTATTGTATCAGTATAGACCAGCCATTAGAAAATGGATCTATGAATTGCCTGCAGGTATAATAGAGGGAAATGAAGATCCTGATGAAACTGCTTCTAGAGAATTAATAGAAGAAACTGGTTATAAAGCGGGTACTCTTAAACAAGTATTTAGCATGTACCTTGCTCCAGGATATAGTACTGAATATATGTATGCCTTTATAGCATATGACCTTAAAGAAGTAGGTGCTAAACCAGAGCCCTATGAAGTCATAAGAAGGGAGATTATCAGTATAGATAAGGCGTTAGAAATGATAAAGAACCATGAAATAATTGATGCTAAAACAATTGCCTTAATACTCTATTACACATATAATAAAAATAATATAATATCTACACTAAGAAAATAGATAATTAAGAACAATGTAGGTGCACACTATTTGAGTACATTGCCGCCAGAACTAGAAGAACTTAAACATTTAATCAACTTAGTTATTCATATAGAAGGCCCTAGTAGTTGGATAGTTAGAGGCCTTATTGAAAACGTAGATGAATATGTTCTTGACACAATTTCTCTTATACTTGATGAAAATCTCTCAGAAGATCTTGAATATGAGATTCTAGAGGATAAAACACTATGCGATATCTCGCCTGGAGAGAAAGATTGCAAAGATACACTACCTATAGCGATTTATTTCAATGGAGATGTTGATCCACTCGCATATATTGTTTTTAATAGAAAACTTGGAGATAATACATATATTTTTAAACTAAGAAAAATTATACTCACTAAATACCATGTCTAAATACCCTTTATATAATTCATAAGACTGTGAAACTCGAGGGTTTTTAAACTTTTCTCCAAGATCGCAATAGCGATCATTACCTTAACATTGAGAAACGATCATTTTTATATTATTATTCTGGTGGAAAATATGAATCCACGTATACTAAGGCATCTAGTTAGAACAATCAAATACAGCAGATACATAATTCCAGCCATTATGGCCATAGCAGTCCTTTGGGGCGGAACCCACGGCGGAGACCCAATAGATGGAGACCCAGCAGTTTAAAGCTAGAATTTTTATATATTTTTACTTAATTTAGCTTTTCTACATTCAAGTAAGGCATTATTGTCTGTTCTACCTTTAATAGTTCGATTAACCTTTTTTACCTCTTCTAGCCATTGGTTTACTCTGTAATATGGTTATGGAGGATGAAAGAAATGGATCCATTAGCATTAGGACTTGCTTATGCAGGTGCCTCTATAGCATTACTTGGAGGATTCATAGGTTCGTCTTTAGGTATTGGTGCTGCTGGTTCTGCTGGTGCTGCAGCTCTTGCAGAGGATCCCAAGCAATTTAGGAATGTATTGTTATTAGCATCGCTACCAATGACACAGACATTCTATGGATTAATCGTTATGATCCAGTTTATCTATAATATTAAAGGCATAGCTGATAAGATTGGGTTAGAAACGGGATTAGCTATACTTGCATTGGGATTTGCTGTTGCATTTGCAGAGTGGTTTTCAGCAAAATATCAAGGCCATGTATGTGCATCAGGTATAGCCGAGCTACCGAGAACTAAAGGTGCTGTGACATTTAATACAGTGATCTTGGCCGTTTATGTAGAGCTCATAGGCATTCTTGGAATGGTGTTTGGCATACTAGGCATGACCCTCATAATATCTTAGGCTTGAGGGATTCTAATTGAATATGGGTACTGGAGAATTAGTGGGAAATGCAGAGGATGTTATTGAAAGACTTAGATTAGATGCTAAAAAGAAGGCCGAAGAGATCTTGAGAGAAGCCGAGAAAAGAGCTAAAGAAATTATTGAAGAAGCCGAAAAGAAGTGGAGAGAAGAAGCCGAAAAGAAGAGAGAAGAAATCATTGAAAAGGCTAAGAAGGAGGCACAAATAATAGTTTCAGATGCCCGCAGAAAAGCTAGGATGATTATAGCTACTGCAAAATATGAAGCTATAGAAGAAGTTTTTAAACAAGCTAAAGAAGAGCTTCGAAAGAAGGTCAATATAAGAAGTTCTCTCAATAACTTATTAAGAGAGAGCTTAGTCCATATTACTAAGCCCTCAGTAATCTATGTAAATAAAGATGATATCGATATTTTAAGAGAGATCATAAATGACCTTGGACTTGAGGATGTAGAGATAAAAGAATCGAATATTCTTGGAGGATTAATAATCGAAAGTATTGAAGGAGTTAAGATAGATAATTCTTATGACACAAGATTAAAGAGAGCTAAAGAAACTCTAGTCAATAAACTAGCGCAGATCCTTTGGAGTTCAGGGTGAAATAAATAGTGTTAACAATGGTTTTTCATGAATCCTATATACACTCCTATGTATCTGCTTTACTCTCAAGAATACTTACTAAAACTGATTTTTCAGAACTATTAGTATCTAAAACTGTAGATGAAGCTATAAAGGTAATAAGTGATAAGCCTATTGGAACAGAATTATATACCCTCGTATTAGAGAAGAGGCTTGAGCTAAAAAAGATCAATGAAGCCATAAATAATTATATTATAGAAAGACATAATGATCTCTATAACTACATACCTCCACGGCATAGGAAACACCTAGATCCCATAGAAGGCCTTTTTGACTCAATCAATATAACGTTGTTCTATAGTAACTTGATTAGAGGGGGTAAGGCAGAATATTTAATCCCAGCAGGAAAGATCTTTAGAATGAAAGTCGATCTTGAGAAAGTAGATAACATTGATGATCTAGTAGATATATTAGTTGATAAAGGATTAAAGATTTATGCGAGTGTTTTAAAGGGATATACTGGTGATCCGATAAAGCTATTCTATACATTAACCAGAAAGGTCTTACCCATTAGTAAGCCCTTAGATATTCCATATAGGCGTTTACTTGGCTCCATACATGATTTACTATGGATATTAATGTGTGGTGCTAAAGGCGAAATACCTAAAGAAGTTATTCCAAGTTTTTATGGATTATCAATAAATGAATTTAACAATGCTTGTTTATCAAAAAGTTTAGAGGATATTCCTGCCATATTACAAGATGGCTACTTTAAGGATTTCGCAGAGATCCTTAGATATACTAATAAGATTAGTATCGGTAGCGGCTCATTATTCCTAGGTTCTATATTATATTTATCAGTTTTAACCAAGGATTTACTAACTCCATATACTCCACATCCTTTTGTAAGGTATTATATACTCATTCTTAGTGAAGGAGTATTAGTCAATACATGTTTAGTGGCTATAGCCATTGGTATGTTTGCGAAAGAGCTTAAAGATCTTATTAACGAGTGGTGGGTACTTTGATGAGAACTAGGATTATTAGAAAAGATGTATTAGTTATAGGCGATCGTATATTGTGCCTCATAGGCTCAGCAGCAGGCCTTGATTATTTAGAATTCTCAGGTACCAATTGTAAAGATGTATATGATTTTCTAAATAAGAATGCCATGAACTATGGAGTCATCATTATATCGAGAGAAACTGTTTCATTATGTAGAGATGTTAATACGTTTCTGAAGAATCTACCTGAAAATATACTATCGATCATCATAGACACGCCTAGAACCATGGAGAGGATAGATGTTAAGAAACACTACGAGGATATTATACGTAGATATATTGGTTTAAAGGTAACGTTATAGTTTTTATGCCCCACTTGCGATAACCATTATACTGAAATAATTGAAGTGGGTGCATGATCAATTGCCATTAAAGGGAAGTATATACAGAGTATCTGGTCCACTTGTAATAGCTGAGGGTATGAAAGGTTCCAAAGTATACGAAGTTGTTGAAGTTGGCGAAGAAAGACTGATAGGTGAAATAATTGGTGTTGAAGGAGAGAAGGCTATTATACAAGTCTATGAAGATACTACGGGACTTAAAGTAGGAGACCTTGTCTATGGTACAGGGTATCCTTTAGCAGCTGAATTAGGCCCTGGTCTAGTAGGATCAATCTATGACGGTATTCAGAGGCCATTACCTATTCTAGAGGAACTTGTAGGTTTCTTTGTAAAACGAGGCGTCAAAGCAGCACCATTACCAAGAAATAAGAAATGGCATTTCATACCCATTGCTAAAAAAAGCAATAAAGTAGAACCAGGCGATTATCTTGGCTATGTTATTGAGACAGAAACGGTTAAACACTACATAATGGTTCCACCTGGGATCCATGGCATTTTAGAAGAAATCGTTCAAGAAGGGGATTATACAGTCGATGAGACTATTGCTATTATAGATGGTGTGGAAGTTAATATGATACAGAAATGGCCTGTACGTAAACCTAGACCTTATCGAGAAAAACTTGAGCCACATGAGCCATTAATTACAGGTCAGCGTGTAATAGATTTCCTTTTCCCATTAGCAAAGGGCGGTAAAGCCGCCATACCAGGAGGTTTCGGCACTGGTAAGACCATTACTTTACAGCAGCTTACCAAATGGAGCCACGTAGATATAGCCATCTATGTTGGATGTGGTGAGCGCGGCAATGAAATGGCTGATGCACTTCATAGTTTCCGTAAACTTGTCGATCCACGTACTGGTAAGCCATTGGTTGAGAGAAGTGTATTCATAGCAAACACTAGTAATATGCCGGTAGCAGCTCGTGAAACAAGTGTATTCCTTGGAGCAACTATTGGCGAATACTTCCGTGATATGGGATATCATGTATTAATGGTTGCTGATTCAACAAGTCGATGGGCTGAGGCCATGAGAGAGATTAGTGGACGATTAGAAGAGCTTCCTGGCGAGGAAGGTTATCCCGCATACTTGGGTTCTAGATTAGCTAGTTTCTATGAAAGAAGCGGTTATGTAGAGACTCTTGGCAGGCCTGAAAGAGCTGGGAGCTTAACAATTATGGGTGCAGTCAGTCCTCCTGGTGCAGACTTTAGTGAACCAGTTACACAAGCGACTCTACGTATAGTACGTGCGCTATATGCCCTTGATGTTGCACTTGCTTATCGTAGACACTACCCAGCTATTAATTGGCTTACAAGCTATAGTCTCTATGTAGAGAATGTTACTGATTGGTGGCATAAGGAAATAGGTAGTGAATGGAGAAGCCTTCGTGAGAAAACTCTTGCTATTCTGCAAAAGGAGGCTGAGCTTGAAGAACTCGTAAGACTTGTTGGAGCAGAAGCCTTGCCTGAAGAGGATAAACTTGTTCTAGAAGTTGCCCGTATGATTCGTGAAGACTTCCTACAACAAAACGCCTTCCATGAGATCGATACGTATTGTCCGCCCAAAAAAGCTTTGCTTATGATGAAGGCCATAATGTTATTTTATGAGTATGGTCTTGAAGCTATTCACAAGGGTATAACAGTTGATGAAATACATGGTATGAAATGCAGGATTAAGATTGCACGTATGAAGGAAATACCTAACATAGGTTTTGAGGATATGTTTAAACAATTATTTGATGAGATAAGAAATGAATTTGAAATAAAGATTAGAGAGGTGGGTATTATTGGTAGCCTCTAGCCTAGCTATTCGTGAATCTCCAAAGCTTGTACGAGCTCAAGGCAGTCTATTGATTGCAGAACCTATACACGGTGTTAGCTATGGTGAAGTAGTTGAAGTAATGCTTGCCGATGGAGAAATAAGGCTTGGACAAGTAATAGATGTTAGCCGTGATGCTATTGTAATTCAAGTTTTCGGAGGAGTTAGTGAAGTAGATCTAAGGGGTTCACGTGTTAGGTATCGTGGAGAAACATTGAAGTTACCAGTAGGTATTGACATGCTTGGCAGGATGTTTGATGGATTGGGAAGGCCTATTGATGGAGGCCCTCCAATCGTGCCAGAAGATTATCTAGACATCAATGGTGCTCCGTTAAATCCGGCTGCTCGTCTACCTCCATCTGAATTTATTGAAACCGGCATCAGTGCTATTGATGGATTAAATAGCCTTGTACGTGGACAGAAATTACCTATATTCTCTGGTTCAGGATTACCGCATAACCGTATAGCCGCCCAAGTCGTTAGACAAGCACGTGTACGTGGAGAAGAAGAACGTTTTGCAATTGTATTTGCCGCTATTGGTGTTAGCTATGATGATGCTATGTTCTTCATCGATAACTTCCGCCGTTACGGTGCATTAGAGAATACTGTAGCATTCATTAATACTGCAGATTCACCAGTTATTGAACGTGTAGCTATTCCGAGAGTTGCATTAACTGTAGCCGAGTATCTGGCATGGAAGCATGGAATGCATGTACTAGCCATTCTCACGGACATGACAAATTATGCTGAGGCTCTCCGTGAACTTAGTGCTGCCCGTGAAGAAGTACCTAGTAGGAGAGGTTATCCCGGATACATGTATACTGATCTAGCAACCATATATGAGAGAGCTGGCAGAGTCGAGGGCCAGAAAGGTAGTGTTACTCAGATGCCTATATTGACGATGCCGGACGATGATATAACACATCCGATACCTGACCTAACAGGCTATATTACTGAGGGCCAGCTCGTACTATCTAGGGCATTATGGAGAAAGGGTATCTATCCACCATTTGACATCCTTATGAGTCTCTCACGATTAATGAAAGATGGTATTGGTGAAGGTAAAACACGTGAAGACCATCGTGGAGTATTTATGCAGCTCTATAGTGCTTACGCCGAGGGTGTAAGGCTTCGTGAATTAGCTGTTGTCGTTGGTACTGAAGCATTATCTCCAAGAGATAAGAAGTTCCTTGAATTTGCTGATAGATTTGAAAAGGAATTTATTGGCCAAGGAGAATATGAGAGGAGAACTATTGAGGAGACTCTTGATAAGGGATGGGAATTGCTATCCATATTGCCTGAAGAAGAACTTAAACATGTAAAGCTTGAGCATATTAAGAAATATCATCCAAAATATAGAGGTAGTAAAGCTTAATACTATTTCATGATTCTTTTAACAAGATAATATTTTGCCGCATCTTCAAAGGCTACTATAGCATCTAATGCTATACCCATATCTTCACCCCATGAAATAACTCCATGCCTGGGTATAACTATAAGCCGTGAACCCTTCAATACCTCTTCTAAAATATTATTTGCTAAATCAATTGTCCCTGGCGGAGCTGGTTCACAGACACTAACCTTGCCAACGCTATATTTTATTTCTGCAAATACTTCGTTAAGCCAATCAATACCTACTACATCAACTAGTGCAGTTGATATTGGTGGATGAGCATGGAGCACTGCCTTGGCATGATCTATTTTCTTGTATATCATTATATGAGCATTTATTTCTATAGATGGTTTTCTTAAACCCATATACAAGTCTCTATCAAGATCATATATAATAAGGTCATTAACTTTTAACATATGCTTAGGAATTCCTGAAGGAGTTAGCCATACTAAAGAGCCTTTCCTAATACTTCCATTACCGCCACGGGGATTAGTTAATCTCTTCTCGACAAGAAATTTCATAGCATCAATTAATACATATGGCTCAGTTAACATATCATTCACATGTATCACCTTTTACAGCTTTATAATAGAGCCTGTCATTGCTTTAATGAGTTTTTCAGGGTATTTCATAACCATGTACTCTATAAACTTTACACCGCTACAATGCAGAGGCACTATATATGTTGATACTGAAGATAAATAGTCTGCTATAGATTTAATGAATCTTTCAGGAGCATTAACTAAATGAAAGCCTCCTATGACAGCATATATCTTTTTATTAAAATATTCATATATAGATGATAATACTTCTTTATAATTAGGATGCATACATCCACTAAAGATGATTAATCCCCTATCACTATCTATAATGAGGAAATGCTCCCATGGAGGACCATAATAGGGTTTTGAGATATATACTCTTGGAAGGATCTTAACCCAGTCAATAACCTCTATCGGCACCAAGCCATTTTTCATAACTATCTGCTCAAAATATGGGCCTGAAGCATAAGGTATGTACGTCTTTGTTGATGGAGCCACCCATCCAATAAATGGTATTCCACCAGTGTGAGGAGTATGTACATGGGAGACTATAACCGCATCGAGTAAACTTAAATCTATATCCAGAGACTCCGAATTATTTCTTAGAATATCCGGATTAGGCCCAGTATCAAACAATACATAGTGGCCCATAGTCTCTATATACAACGAAATACCATGAGTAGGCTTCAGTTTAACTTCATCAATACTTCGATCATCGACTAATACGGTAATCTCTAATTCGTTCAATCTAGTTAATCCTCCAAGAACATTATCTAGGAGATAAGGAAAATATAAAACTACGTATATCACTAAAGAATCTGGAAAAATGTCTATGGAATCTAGTATGAAAGTAGCAGCATTATATAGTGGTGGAAAAGACAGTACTTATGCATTACACTGGGGGTATCTTCAAGGACTAGATATTGAATGTCTAGTATCTATTTATCCAAGAGAGTATTCTATGTTATTCCATTATCCAGGAATAGAAGCAACAGTTTATCAAGCGAAAGCAATGAATATCGATATTCTATATACTAATGCAGTAAATAATGAAGAGTATGCGTTGTATAGCTTATTGAAAGAGGCAAAAGAGAAATATAATATAAAGGGAGTTATTGCAGGCGCGTTACTTAGTGATTATCAGAGAATGAGACTAGCATTTATCACAGAAAAACTTGGATTATCTCTATATACACCATTATGGAGGATTGATCAAAGAAGCTACATGAAAGAGATAGTTAAAAACGGGATAAAATTTATCATAACATCTGTATCAAGCTATGGATTAAGCCATAAATACATAGGTAGAATAATCACATTAGAATTACTTAATGAAATTTTAGTCATAGCAAGTAAATATGGATTAAACCCAGCATTTGAAGGGGGAGAAGCTGAAACACTTGTGATCGATGCACCATTATTCAAACAAAAACTAATGATTAGAGGAAGAATTATAAAAAAGGGTCCATATGAGGCAAGATTAATAATAGATGAGATAGATCTAGGAGATCGGATCAGAATTATTATAGAAGGTAGAGATTAGTATTACTGGAAAATATTCTTCATGGTTTATATATTAAAAACTATACTTGCCTCTCTATTCCTTATTTGCTACCAAAGTAGTTAATTAATACATTTGCTAGATGCTCTGGTTTAGTATACCATTTATCATACTTGTAGTCCTTTCCTCCAATACTTACAATAATGAACTCTCCTTGATCCTTTACCGTGGCCTGGATCTTGTTATCCTTTACTAGGTAGAATATTTTCGCACTCTTATCAACGATCTTGTAACCACTTAATTTTATTATCAATAGTTTTTTAAGCTCCTTTATATAGTCTGACATTGCACATCACTAGTTTTTGGAAACATAGTTAATCCTTCTTAAACCTTACTCTCTAAAATAAATTCAATGA
>Ga0190313_1000681_pt1 | contig 19818 bp, 16 predicted proteins | sample 4870071011_MG_FD_169989 | JGI IMG/M metagenome (GOLD analysis project Ga0190313, IMG submission 169989) | Hydrothermal vent sediment bacterial communities from Southern Trench, Guaymas Basin, Mexico - 4870-07-10-11_MG | ecosystem: Environmental > Aquatic > Marine > Hydrothermal vents > Sediment ...
GAGCCCTCTGAGAAGAAGCAGGAAGGAGAGACAGCGGAGAAAGAAGAGAAACGAGATGAACCGAGAGAGGTCGAGCAGGGCGAGCCGGAGAAGGAAGAGGTGAAGAGCACGCCGCCCGAGGAGGAGATCGACACCGCCGTTCTCGAAGAGATAATGAAAATCCTCCCGATGGAGGGGGGCCTGACAATGGCCAGAATACGGGGGGAAGCGAAGGGGATCAAGTACACGGACATACTCATGGGAATAAAGACGCTCATAGATAGGGGTGAGGTCACCGCGGTACAGAGCGGAAGAAGGACCCTATATAGAAGAATAACCAAGAAGAAAGAGGATAAAGGTGATTAACATGGAAAAAGGAGGTGAATAAATGCTTGATGTGGCTCTGGTCTCGCTTATACAGGATATGAGCGAGAAAGCAGGAGTTGAAGGTACCATACAGTACTGGGAAAGAGTCGGAGAAAGTCTGGCCATGAGGATGGGGAAGGAGGCCTATATGGGCTGGCCCTCGTTCAATGTGGCCCTGAGAGAAGGAAGAACCGCATACTCCATAGAGGGGGATGTGACACCGCTGACCGATCTGGCCATAACGGATGTGGACGGGGATGTTGTGGGCTACATATACGCCCTGAAGACCTGTGTCTTCGAACCGACCATGCAGCGGGTCAGGTACAGCGTCGGTGACATCCCGAGAGCGGACGCAGCCGTGGCCGAGGAGTACAACAACAGCGTGAGGGATACGGCCATATGCAACTTCTGCGTGATACACCAGAAGTTCAGGGAAGAGGTGGCCAAGAACATAACCATAGCGGACCAGCCTCTGGAATGCGTCCAGCTGGCAGACAGGGGATTCAAGGGCGAGACGAAGATCGCACGGGACAGCCTCAAGAGGATAGGGATAAACCCCGAGTATGTCAGAAGTCTGCTCAGAAACTACGCCTGTGTGTTCGCGATCCTCATGAAAGGTGCGAGGCTCAGGGGCGAAGAGGAGGTGGAAGAATGATCGGAGAGGAAGAAAAGATAAAGGAGTACGAGATCAAGGAGAATCCGCTTGTGGATGTGGCCGCCTATCTCTTTCTTGAGGATATCGCCGACAAGCAGGGCGCAGCGGGAATGAACAACTACCTGATCAGCCTGGCGACCTCTCTCGCGAAGAGCATGCCGGAAGAGGAGTACAAGACATGGGACGACTTCGTAGAATCCCTCGAGAGAGGAGAGTCCATCATATCGACCTTCGAAAGCGTGACGGCGAAGACGAAACACTGCATGGTAACGCAGAAGTGTCCGTTCGAGAGAGGATGGAAGGAGTACACCAAGAGAATAGGCGACTTCGCCAGAGTGCATAAGGAGGTTGCCGATTACTACAACTCCACGGTGAAGCCGGGCGCCAACGATACCCAGTGCATCATATGCCAGACCTTCCGGGCGGCAGCGGCCGAGAGGATAACCGTTGCCAAGAAGAGGCTGAAATACGCACAGGTAGCTGCGGTTGCGCCGGACGGCTCAAAGAAGATCGCCCCGGACGAGTGGAAGCCGATACTCCTCGAAAAGGCGGGCATGAGCGAGACCGACCTGAACATGACGCTCCGCAACAACGCCTGCGTCTGGATTCTCTACTGAGGCGAAACAAAACCCTTTCCTCACCGGTCAGAGGAGATCTCCGTGAAAGTCCTGGCTAGACGCGGCAAGTACCAGTTCATAAAGCTGGAGCAGGCCTCTGAAGTGGACCGTTTTGAGATACCGTGCAGCGAGAGTGAGTACGACGACGGCTTCGATTTCTTCCGCGGGATAGGGCTGACCGACTACCGGAAGAGCTTCAAGGCCTGGCTCAGACGCTTTCCCCGCCCAATCCTGATAATAGCAGCGGACAATCTGCGCATAGTTTCCTGGGTCTTCATAGAAGAATGGTACGAAAACGCAAAGGACGGCGCTCCTGTCTATGTCCTGCGCTCCATTGAAACCATAAAAGGCCTCAGAGAGCAGAAACTCGGCTTTCGCCTCCTTCTTCTGGGAAGCGCACAGGTTCCGGGATACATAATAGCAAAACCTCTGAACCATTCCGCGGAAAAATTCTTCGAAAAGAACGGATTCATGCATGAGGACGAGTTCAGAAGAAAACCGCTGGACCTCTCCAAAAACCACGGATACCTCATTCTACCTCCCTTTAAAAAGAGACTGCTTCAGGAAGATCTGGGCAGATACTTCGACGAGATTTCAGAAGAGCTTCTGAGGACATGAAAAAAGACAGGAAAAAAGGGTTTGATCTACCTGTACTTCCTGGCATACTTCTTTTTCTTCCCCTTCATGCTGTACAGAAGGAACAGAAGCACCAGCAGAGACGCGATGGATACCCAGAGGATTGTCGTTAGCGTATTGCTCCCCTTGATGTAGATCGTGCTGTAGGCGACATTGTTCCCCTCGGAAAGCTCCACCAGCTCGTTGCTCGCATCCAGCACCACCTTGACCTGATGGGCACCCGGCTTCTCATTGACGGCTATCCAGTCGTACTTCACCGTTACATTGGATTTCGCAGGGACATCCACCACCTTGCTCCCTATGAACTTATCGTCCACATAGAACTTCACCAGCACATTCTTGGCCTCCATGTCTCCGGAGTTCAGTATGCCCTGAGAGATGACGATGGGGCGCAGGATCTGGATGGAGAATGTCTTTTCCACCGTCACCGACCTTGCGGCATTGCTGGATGTGGCGTTGACCATTACCTTAAGGGTCTGCGGAATGTTCGGAGCGGTTATGTTCAGGGAGAAGGTTCCGCTGGTGCTATTGCCTGTCATCGGGCTCACGGACGCGCCTGTGGTGTTGAGGCCGTCGAGGCTTATTCTGTACGAAAAGTTACCGCCCTCCTCTCCGGGTCCGCCGGAAATGGTGAGTGTGTACATCTGAGAGCTTCCTGTGGCCATTGCGGTGGGCCCGTCCAGCCTGATGAAGACCTCTCCTGCCGCGGAGACATGCCCTGCCGGAACAACGGACACCGTAAGTAGAGCGAGTACAACAATCAGAGCGTAATGCGCTCGCATCAGATCACCCCCTTCTTTCTCGCCAGATAAACCGCGGCAACAGCGAGTACCACAAGTATGGCCAGCTGGGTCATGTTATAGGTGAGATAATCGGGAGCCACCAGGCTGACGGATTCCCCGCTAACCGTAAAGGAATTGCGCGAGGGGGCAAGGTCCGGAAGCGCCAAAGAAAGCGAGTGGGTCGTAGAGACATTGTGCTCCGTGGATTCGGCATAGAGAATCACTGGGGTCGTAACCGCAGGATAGGTCTTTATCGGCTTGAGGATTATCGTAACATCGGCCCCCTGCATGGCATCCACATCCACAATGGCCTCCTGAGTCTCGGCACTGGTGGTGGGGTCTATGAGAACAGCGTTCCATCCGAGGTCCTTCAGGTCCTCCTTGTTTGAGATGGTGAGTGTGAAGGTGTCCTTCACATTTCCGTCGTTCATCACACGAACCTTGTAACTGACCGATGTGGCGCTTATATTGCCGCCGCTCTGATCCAGAATGGATACCGCATACTCCGGCTCGATGCCCAGTTCCAGAACCTTGGCGGGGCGGGTGTTGGGCTTTTCCTTGGAAATCGCGTAAACCGTCACCGGGCTGTGCTCAACAAGGGAGTCGGGACTGGTGGTGATGGTGATCCCCACAGTGGTGGTGTTCATCACTCCAAAGTCAAGGGTGACATTGTCCTTGGTAAGCTCGTAGGTCCAGCCATCCGGGACACTGGCCGAGATGTCGTATGTGTCCTTCACATTGCCGGTATTCTCCACGGTAAAGGTGTAGGTGACCGTTTCACCGCCCTTTACGGTCCTCGCCTGCCTGCTGTCCCACTTTATCGCAGAACTGTAGACCACATTCCGGTCCAGAGAGAGATCGAGTTTTGTCGGGGCGAAAAGAGCCGCATGATCGCTTCCGGCAAAATCGACGCTCATTCCGTGCTCCACCACAGAGCCGCGCGCCGAAACATCGTACTCTCCCGCCGGAAGATAGACCGAATATGCCGCCTCCGAATCGGCAGCGGTACTGACCATGGAACCGGTCCCATCGGTGACAGTGACATCGGCATAGGGAACTGGTCCACCGGTATCGGTCAGCAGGGATCCCCTGAGAAGAAGACCTTCCTCAAGAGAGATGTTCAGAAGCGTGCCTCCCTTCGGCTGTGTAAAGGTTGTCACATTCACCGAGTTATCGTCCTGCCTCAGAACATAGAGCGAATACTGACCGGGAGCCAGCTCTACCGAATACGCCCCGTCATAACCGCTCTCCGCAGTTGCGTCCATCGCCGTCTCGTTAAGGGCGACGAATTGAAGGGAAGCCCGGACTCCCAGGCCGTTCAGGCCGTAAACCGTGCCGGAAAGCGTGTAATTGTCGAGGAACCTCGTAAGGGACAGCGTCCGGGAAACGCTCGATGTCAGTTCCAGCGAGTCGTTGACCGTATAGACCACATACCGCCTGACGCCGTCAACAGTGTCCACTGTCCTGTAATGGCCGGAAACGGTATAGTTCCCCTCCGGAAGATCCACGGAATAGCGCCCATCCGGCGTTGTGGTCTCCTTCCACGCACCGTTCTGCGCAGTGAAGCGGATGACCATGTCCCGCTCGAGAGTCTGCCCGTCGTACTCAATGGTGCCGTCAGCATGATAGGTCGGAAGAAGCGAAGCGTTGTAAACGGCAGGACCGAACAGGTCGACATTGAGAAGGGAGAGATTCATGTATGTGACGCCGTCCAGAGTGGAAACGGCCTCCACGGAATAGTTGCCCGGTATGAGATAGGTGCTGTATGCCTCCCCTTCCACCGTGATGTTCTTGCTATCGCCGTTCCCGATGAATCTCAGCACGGTGGTGGAGTTCTCGGAGGGCCTGTTGAGTATGCTTCCGTTCACGCTCACCATCTCCCGGAGCGTTATGTTCATGTATGTGTCGGGCGAACCGGGGAGAAGCGAGACGGGGGCCTCGTAAAGGTATTTTATCCATGTGGTGACATTCTGATCCACTAACAGGCGGTAGTCGGTGGGCCGCATATCGACGGCGTATCCACCGGAGGCGTCTGTGGTGACATGGTAAGAGGAGCGCTGGTCGTTAGAGAGAAGCGAGATGGCAATGCCGCTCAGGGGCGAGCCGGACTCGTCGGTAACCGTGCCTTTCAGCGTTATGTTCCTGTACTTCAGATTCACATTCATGGTCATGTTGGAGCTGCCGATAACCACATTCAGGTCCACAGGTTCGTATATGCCGCTCTCGACCCGGACGGAGTATGTGCCGGGCACGAGATAGAAGGCGTAACCCGTATCGTTGGACATGGTGCGGACCGAGATCCCATCGGTGCTCACCGCCGAGAGCTCCACGCCCTCAACGGCCTCGCCGGAATCCATCTGACCGTTTCCGTTGGAATCCATCCAGACCTGACCGCTCAGCTCGAAGCCGTAGTGGGTGTTGATGTTGTATTCCATATCGGAGGACACCGAGATGTGGTCGATAAATGATATCTGAGGTCCTCCCAGATAGACATCGTAGGAGCCGGCAGGGAGCCATGCCTCGTAAGCACCGCCCACATATGTAATGGCCACTATGTCGCTGTCCTGGGAGAAGAAATGAATGGTTCCGCCTCTGAGACCCTGTGTGGTGCTCATGGGCGGATGAGCGGTTCCGTAAACGCGATATGCCGGAGCGAAGGTCATATCCACGCTCCTGTCCGAGTCGGCAAAGACACTGTCCGCACAGGCATAGTGATTCTCGCCAGAGATATAGAGGGATTGAACATCGAACACATATCCCGCCGGAAGGGAGACCGAATACTCGCCGTCCCGGACAAGGGAGGATGCGGAATAGGTCATATTCCTGCAGTTGAAGAAGAGCGTGGTATGATCAACCGCTCTTCCGTTGAGGGTCACTTTGCCGGACACATTAACGGAGCGGTATGCCGTGACATTCACCTCGGAATGCTTCCCGCTGCTCACTGAAACCACCACCGGAGAGAATGTGTACTGCGAGTCGGCCGAGATCAGCTCGTATTCCCCCGGAAGAAGTGGCTCTATTGCCCCTGTACCGTTTGCATCGGTCTGAGCCGATCCGACAACCTCTCCTGTGGTGGAATTCACCAGCGAAAGAGAGAGACTGACATTCCTCGATGCCGAATCCCTCGCCAGAACATCCACATGCCCTGTGGGAATCGCAATACTGGCTGTGGAGGTCTCGCCTTCCTTGACCACCACCTTCGTGGGGGAAGACACGGCGACACCGTTCATACGGAGACTGGCCGTGTATGTGCCGGGAATCAGGTGCGCCGCAGCGAACAGGCCGTCGGCCGATATATTGACCGATTCCTCGAATGTACCGTTGCTGTAGGAGAGAATGAGCTCGCCTCCGTCAATCACCTGATCCGGACCGCTTCTGGAACTATCGCCATCCACATCCCAGAACACGGTCCCTCCGATGCCACCGGATGTGATTATGAGATCCTGATTGATGTTGTAGTCGAACACACCGTCCATATTCAGGTCTTCGCGCACCCGCATGGCCTGGTCCTCGGAGACATGCACGCTGGTGGCATAGAGGTCGGCCCCGATCATGGTCAGCGGATTCGGGTCTCCCGTGGAAGCCACGACGGTCATGTTTCCGGCAACGGAGAGCACGGAGTACCTGCCGTTCTCGTCAGTCAATGCGGAATCGTGCGGGATGCCGTACTCGTCCAGAACGGTGACCCTCACGCCGGGAACCGGAGCGCCGGTGTCCATCCTGACCGTCCCGTTGATTATGGCTCCGTCATAGTACTTCACGAAGACCACACCCTGCCTGAGGCCCGAACCCGGCGTCATATCCACAACTCCTGTCATGTTCCCCGCCTTTATCTCCTCCTGATAGTGTGCCGCATCCTCGTAGGATACCGCGGTCCACGCCTCCGGATGGTCTCTTACCTGATCGGAAGGATAGGGATTGTAGTAGGCGGTCACGTAGACAAGCTTGAAATGGCTCATGTTCCACGCCTGCATAGGATGCTGCTGCTGGAGGGACCCGGAGAGACCGGGGATGCTGGTGTCGTCCGGCTGACCGATGTCCTTTCCGCTGTATCCTATGTACGCCCTGTACAGCATGGAATCGTAGAACATATCCTTATAATGGATCTGATAGGAGGTTATCTTCAGCTGCGGGTCCAGCTTCTCGTCGAGTTCGTGCTCCTTTCCGTACTCGTCCACCGCCTTTATGTCGTAGAAATCTATGGGATTCCGCGTGCCGTTATCGATCCTGCGGTCGGACAGTTTCACAGGAGCGTAGAAGATACCGGTCGATCTGGCATCGAACGGGAATAGTCTGGAATCGATGGCGAAGTACTGGATGCTGTCACCAGTGAGTGCGCGGAGTTCGTTGTACATCCAGACCTCCTTCTGCTCGCCGATCTTGGAGAGCTCCACCTTGAGCATTGCATACTTCGCATTGGTGGGAGAGAGATCGTAGTTATAGTAGCCGTACACATCCGGGTTCTTCAGAACCACCTCGACATAGTTCTCCGGATTGTTTATGATGTCTATGACCTTCTGAGTGTCAACTCCGTACTTGTCCATGAGAGCCGTGATCTGCCCCAGAGTGACCGGATTCATGTTGGGGGAGACGGTTCTGTCGGGGTTCTCAGCAGAAATAACCGCCGTCTCGATTATCCTCGCCTCGAAAAGGGCAATGGTCTCGCTCTCGTTCTGGGCGGTTATGACATTTCCTGCCCACTGGTACCCGTTCTGGAAGTTATCCGCCACCGTGGGGTGATGCCCCTCCTGTGCGGCCTCGAAACCGTAATCCCACCAGCTCACGAATGCGGGCCGGTCCGCCTCCGGGTAAATGTTCGCATCCTGAGATGAGAACCATCTCCATGCCGCGGGCCAGTAATTGGAATTCAGGGGCAGAGAGTAGCCGAAGGCACCCAGATACCACATGCTGTTCTGGGGGCGGGCGGGTGATGCGAGGAAGCTCGGAAGGGTTTCGTTTATCTGATTATCGTATGTCCTCTTCACCTCATACGGTATCCCCGCGTCCACAGCATACCACACATTCGGGAAGATTATCATGAACGCAACGAAGATGACTCCGAGCACATGGCGCACCTTTATGGCCTTCTTTATCGTGGGCCACGGGTGCTTCCAGTCAAAGCCTCTGGCATTCCTCTTTATATCCTTCAGGTGAAGCGCATCGATGATTATCGCAAGAATCCAGCCGGAGGTTATGGCAAAGGCAGGGGATGCGTTAAACACGAACCTTCCCGCCGAGGTAGCCATGTATATGGCCACCGCCACCCACACCACCACGAAGATGAAGTCCGCAGTGGCTTTCTTCGGTATCTTCACCGCCGCCCATGCGACGCCGATGAACGCCAGATAGAAACTGACCATCCCGAAGGACATGGCCAGATGGCTGAAGCCCGGAGCCTGAGCCTCGGAAATTGTGGTATAAAGCTTGCTCTGAACGAGATAGCCCTGGCCGCTCAGTACATCGTGGCCAATGGAGGGGAATATCACCATGAAAAGGAGATATCCAATAGACATGACCAGCAGGAATATGCCGAATACAAGGGTCCACGGATAGTCTCTGGTAACGGTGAATATGACCCCCACGAAGAGAAGGCCCAGAAACATCAGGAGCGGTACATCGTACCATGTCTTGAATATATGCGCGTTGAGATAGATCGGCAGGACGATTAGGAAGAATGCGGAGAGGGTTATGGCCAGTACCATGGTGCTGCCCATCGTATCCCTGTTCTTGAAACGGCTGATGACCAGATCCACCAGATAGTACACGAGTATGATGACCACCACATAAGAGAACCCCTTCCAGATCATCGCAATGGCCGAGAGGGCCAGAGCGGCCATGAGGGAATAGAGAATGGAAGTGCGGTTGGAAGCGAAGTACTCCTTTATACCGCTGATGACCTCGTCCTTCTTCCTCCAATCCTTCACCCAGCGCGAGCCGTTTATGGTCTTCAGGGCCTTCAGGAAGAAGAAGAACGCCAGCACCACGAAGAACTGCACCATGGCATCGTGGTCTGCGTTGCTGAAGACGCTTCTCTCGATATGACCCGGCATTATGGCCAGCAGGAACGCTGCGATGAAGCCCGCCTTCTTACCAAAGGATTCCTTGGTGATGAAATAGACGGGGATGACGGTCATGGAGCCCCAGAAGGCCGTGTTGAAGAGGAAGGCGTACCATGTGGCGACCTCCACGCTCCCCACCAGCGGGGAGAAGAGATAGCCCAGTATGACGCTGCTCCATACGAAGAGGGGCGGCCTCGGATTCCTCGTACTGAGAGGGTAATTGATAAGAGGGTCCTGATAGAGTTGATGCCCGGTGGAGAGAGCATAGTCTATGATCCTCTTGTGGTAGTAGGAATCGGATCCGCCGGACACCAGAAATCCGTTCTGGGTTGCGGGGCCGAAGCCGAAGTACGTCCTCAGGAAGAAGGCGATTCCGACTATGGTTAACATGAGGAGCAGGTTCCCCCAGTTGTCGGCCAGCCACTGAGAGACCGGACCGGCAAAGAGAGACCTCTGCCCTTTCTCCACCTGTTTTGGTTCTTCATCTGCTCTTATCTTGGGCATCTTTGACATAATTATCACCCTTCGGTCTTGAAGCGATATGCCTCAAGTATTTATAGATTTTTCTTGGCCATGTAGGCGGCAGAAGCGTCTGAAAAATAGTTTTTGGCGGCTTCTTCCGGGTTTTCCGCCTGATATATCCCTCTGCCCACTATGATATAGTCCGCCCCGGCCCTTATGCTGTCCGATGGGCTTCCACCTTGGGCGCCGACTCCGGGAGAGAGGATGAGCATATCACCTGCAAGCCTTCTGATCTCCGCAAGCCTGTCCGGACGCGTGGCAGGAGCGATGATGCCGTCCGCGCCGTACCTCGCAGCCATTTCTACGATCTCCTCCGCATGGGCCGCAGTGAACTCCCGGCCTCCGGGATGGCTCATCTCCGAGACCACGAAAACCTTCAGCCCCAACGAGTGCCCGGTCTCCACGCACATCTCCAGAGAATCCGAGCCAGTGAAGCCGTGAACGATGACACCCGCCGCTCCTCTCGCGGCCAGTTGTTCGATTATCAGCCTGTCGGTGTTGGGTATGTCCGCAACCTTGAAGTCGCATATCACAGAGGCCATGCCGGAAATCCTCGTTATTATCTCCGGCCCGCAGGCAAGCACGATGGGCCAGTTGATCTTCACAAAAGCGATGTAAGGGGAAACTCTGGATACCGTATCCAGCGCTTTTTCACAGTCCGTCATGTCGAGGGCCAGGATCACTCTGCTGTCTGTCATCACAGGACCCTATACGCCGAAGGGTAAAAAAGTTACTCCTGCTCGCTCCCCTCAGATGCTGCTTCCCCGTCCCCGTCCTTCTTCATCCCCAGCATGGAATCGAAGTGGGCGACATAATCGTGGCCGGGCTCCTTCCTCCACGGCAGGTCGAAGAGGCCGTTTATGTCGTCGTACATCTCCGGGAGCGTGTTAAAAGTATAGAAGGTGAGGATAAGAAGCACCACGGTGCTGAGGCCCTTACCCACCACATTATGTGCGAAGTCGAACTGAGAAACGCCGTTGGCATCTACCATAAGGAATACTATGACATTCCTCATAAGGTTTGAAACATATATCATCGGGATGACCAGAAGCAGAAGGTGTCTCTTAACCGCTTTCTCCCCCCTGCTGAAATAGATGAGAGAAAAGGCCACCAGAATGGCCTGTATGCCTGTGCAGGCAAGTATTATGCTTATTGGAACCCCGTCTATGTGCGCCATATACTCACCATTGACCATTGAACCACCGGAAACAGAGAGGTTCAGGCCCAGCATGTTGGCGATCCAGACCGCCTGGTACGCAACGGCATCTATGAGCGCCTTGGAAATGAACGGAACATACTTTATGAAAAAATAGGGAAGGCCGGTCCCTGCGGCGACCGAAGCGAGGAACGACAGAGGGCGGTAGTCCTCATCCCACTCATAGGACAGAAACTCGTGGTAGGCCATGAACAGAAACACAGGGAGGGCCGCGAGGACAAGGACCGCGTTGATGAAGTCCGCAATGCCCAGATAATACGGAAATTCCAGAACCCAGTAGAACCCGAACACGACCCAGCCCACAGCGGTCAGCAGATGCCCCGTTCTCACTCCGGAGAGGCGGCCGAGCGCTATGAGGCCGAGGGCAGCTACCGCGAGGATATCGAAACCGGGCATGGGTGCGGATAGATAGGGGCCTTAAAAAGGTTTCAGTGGCCGTTCTCGCCTTCGGCGGACGGGACAAGATACAGCCTTTCCTCGTGGCGTATCACCTGCACGCTCTCGCCCGGGACGAAACCGGCCGGCTTCCTCACATCCACCGTTCTGTAATCCACCGGGTCCATCACCTGAACCTCCCTTTCGCTCTCCGAGACCACCACTGCAGAGCGGACCATGCCAGCATCGCCTATGACCTTCAGGCGGCCCCCCTTATCGAAGGAGAACTCGAACCATGTTTCCAGATCGGTGCACTGTAGGCGGTCGGAGCCGAAGGATGTGAGAAGATAGAGCCTTCCGTCCTTCTCTATGAAATCCCCGGAGCGGTAGGGCGGGAGGCGGACGAGATAGGTCATCCGATAGATCTCCCTCCCCTCTTTCATCCCCCAGAGGCTGGATGACTCCGTATATGTGGCGCCGTAGGCCTTCACAAGGGCTCTAGCTATGCGCTGGGCGAAGGACTTGTTCCCCATGTAGAAATCCCGGCCGCCGTGCATGTCCTCCTCCTTGGTTATGAACACATCTGGATTCCTGTCGAAACCCGCGACCACGCGCCTGCGTATGTCCTCGCTTATGCTCTCCAGTTCGTCCTCTCTGAACCGGGTTCCGGCCGCGGGACGCACCTGTATTATGGCCTCGTAGTAGTTGCTGCGAACCTTCTGGCAGACGGGGCAGGTGGTCTCCCTGTGCCTCACCCTCATCTTCCCCTCTTTCTCCACGGTTAGCCCAGCGATCTCCAGAACGAGGCGGGCGGTCGCGGAGTAGTGGATCTCGCTGCGCTGCTCCACATCTATCGCGTAATCCACCAGATCGACACCGTTCTCAATGAGGATGCCCTCCATCACCGCTGCTTCCAGCGCCTCCTCCATGGAAGAGTCCCTCCATCCCCCCAGCACCTCGAACCTGCCGCAGGACCTGCATGAGTGCACTATGACATCCTTCGGAAACTCCACAAAAGCACGGCTGGAAGCGAAACACTCGGCACACAGATGCTCATAGAGCCTGTCGGTCTCACGGCCGCACTTCACGCAGTACATGCTTCCACATGCCGAAAGGTCCGATTTAATACTTTCGGTAGGTCACAGCATCCTGACGAACTGGGCGTGCGGTACACCCTCGATGTAAAGGATTCGGTCCTTATCCACCAGCCCTGCCTCCAGAGCTATCCCTACGGTGACCTCTCCGGACAGGTTCCCGATGACCGCGTCGGCCAGATATGCGGCGAACACGCCCTCGTCGATATCCTCGCTCCCCAGAAAATCCTCGGTCAGATCCAGCCTCAGATTCCCTTCACGAAGATGGCTTCCAACCAGTTCGGCATCGCACGCCGCGACAAACGGGCCGTCGGCGGAGGGGTATATCTTCATCCTTATCTTCATCACATCGCCCTCTTGTAATAGCCAGATTTCGGCTCGTACACATAGCCGCCCGTGGCCATATTGACCAGAATCTTACGGACCTCGTCCTCAGTGATGGCCGGATTGGTGGCCCTGGCGATCTTGGTGATGTCCTCCACGCTCAACGCCTCCTGGTCGCTCTTGGGAATGGCCTCCTCTATCGCCAGCCTCCGGGAGACCTGAGAGCGCGGGACCGCAGTGGTGGCCTCGTAGGCCGCATCACCCAGCGCCTCGAGATAATCCTTATACAGCTTGATCGCCACATCCGCGTCTATCCCCTCGACCCTGCTGGAGAGTCTGGCCCTGGCGGTCGCCTCCGCCAGCCGTATAAGCCCCTCCATCTGCCTCGCCGTGAACACCGCCTTGAGGCTCTTGTCCTCCTCGGTTCCCGGAGGCACGGCAGGGTTTCTCTGGCTCACATAGAAGTCCTCGAGCTTCTTTCTGGCCTCCTCTGTGAAGAGCGGCACGATCTTCTTCGCATACGCTATGTACTTTTTCAGGAACTCCGCCTCGAAATGGGGCTTGAACTCCTCGGAAGTGGACAGTATCTTCTGAACATCCTCATCGGCCATGTCCATCTCCTCGAGAAGACGCGCCTCGCCTCTCTGGTGGCCTATGAGTATGTGCGACGCTATGGACCGATCCGTCTCCTCATCCGGCTTGTCCTTTATCGTGAATATGAGGTCGAACCTCGAAAGCAGAGGCGGGGGTATGTCCAGTTGCTCCAGAAAGTCCTTGCCCTGTATGAACCTTCCGAACTTCGGGTTGGCCGCAGCGAGAACGGAGCACCTTGACTGCAGTGTCGCGGAGATTCCCGCCTTGTTGACCGTGATTGACTGCTGCTCCATGGCCTCGTGCATGCTGCTCCTGTCGTTCTTATCCATCTTATCCAGCTCGTCAATGGCAGCAAGCCCCATGTCCGCAAGGACCAGCGCACCCGCCTCCAGAACCCATCTCCCCTCGCCGAACTCGTCCTTCACCGCGGCGGCTGTCAGGCCCGCGGCACTGGCGGAGCGGCCGGAGGCGTACATCCCCCTGGGGGCAAGGGAGGCCGCATACCTCAACAGCTGGGATTTGGCTGTTCCGGGGTCTCCGAACAGGAGTATGTGTATGTCCCCCCTCACTCTGGTACCGTCGTCCATGACCTTGGTGACGCCGCCGAACATCTGCAGCACGATGGCCCACTTGACCTCCTCGTGGCCTTTTATGGTGGGTGAGATGGACTGGGTCAGGTTCTCGAAGAGGTCGGGGTCCTTCCCCTCCTTGATGATGCGCTCTATGTCCTCCGGGGTCGGCTCGAACTCGTCTATGTCGTGCCTCTCGAGCTCGTAGGAGTTCACATCCAGCATGATATCGAATGTGGTGGTCAGCTGGCCCCCGCTCTTCCTCGGAACGCTCCTGAGGATTCCGTGAAGAACGACGCGGTCTCCGGCGGAGATCTTTCCGGTGAGGTCGTCCACCAGATTGGCCGGGAGCCTTGCGGGCTGGTCCCCGCCCCTGAGGCCTTCCGGGATCTCCTGAATCTCTATCCTCTGATAATCCTCGAAGGTAGAGAACTGGGGCACCAGCGAGAAAACGGTCTTCTTACCGCATCCCCCCTGCTCTTCATAGCAGATGGGTGGGCGCGTCAGCTCGGATCCGGTCTGTTTCTGATGTATGAGGGCACCGCAACTGCGGCACCTGAACACACCGTCCACCAGCTTCGGCCTCACCTCGGTGACCTTCTTCACAAGGCCCTCCATGGAGACAAAGGTTCCGATATGCTCGCTCCTCAGGTCGCGAATGGCGATATACTCCTTTCTGGAGATGCCGATGACCCTGAGGTTCAATCTCTCCCCTTCGGGGATGGTGTCCGGCGGATAGTAATCCGAGAGCACTGCCTGACCCACGGCGATGACCCTTTCCGGCTCTTTAAGCAGGTACTCCAGAAAATCGACGCTGTACTCCTGAATGTCCCCGGCATCTATGACAAAGCTCCGGTTGTCGGGATAGGCGTCGGCCGCCTTCTCCAGTCTGGGCAGGTACTCGTAGTCGGTGAGAAACTCCTCCCACATCTGTTTCAGTTCGTCGTCCGGAATAGGTCTTACCATCTTACATCCCCCGGGAGAGAGGGGTATAACACACCGGTATTAAACCGTTATGACGGCAGGATTGGGAGTTTAAATAATTCACCTTCTCATCTTTCTGGCGCAGACCTCCAGAGCGGTCACAACCGGGTCGTACACATCGGAGACAGGGGGAGAGTAGGACAGTTCCAGCCGTTCTGCATGTTCTACTGTGGCACCTGCGGTTATGAGGGCCGAGAATGTATTGACGCGCTGGCCGGCATTCGCACCCACCACCTGAGCGCCCAGAATCCTGCCGTCCTTTTTATCGGCGATGACCTTCACACTGACCTCCTCCGCTCCGGGATACCAGTGCGGCCTGTCGAGCCCCTTGGCCTTCCCGGAAACAACCTCATAGCCGACGGACTTCGCCCGGTCCGCGGTGTATCCCGTGGCCGCGACCTCAAGGCCCCCTATTCGGGAGACGAAGGTGCAGAGATAACCGGGGTATTTCGCATCTCCACCGGCGGCGTTTATCCCTGCCACTGAACCCTGATGATGGGCCGCAGTGGCCAGCCAGCAGTTGCCTCTGCTCCGGTCTATGAGGGAGAAGCTCTCCACGCAGTCTCCAACGGCGTATATGCCGGGAACGGAGGTCTCCATCCTCTCATCGGTGATTATGCCCCTGCCGACCTCCACGCCGGAACCTTCGAGAAAGCGGGTGTTCGGCCGCACGCCAACGGACATTATCACCATGTCCGCGGGGATTTCCTCGCCTGCGACGGTGACAGACCGCACACTTTCGGAGCCGTTGATGGTTTCAAGCCTCTTTTCCATGAGCATCCTTATGCCGGAGGCCTCCATGCTCTTCAGAAGGATCGACGCCATGTCCTTATCCAGAGAGTTCGGGAGAGGGCGGTCCAGCATCTCGACAACAGTGACATTCAGCCCTTTCTTTTTCAGGGCATAGGCCGTTTCCAGCCCGATGGCCCCTGCACCGACCACCACCGCGTTCTCCGACGAGCCGGCGGCCCGTGAGATCCTCTCGCCGTCATCGGGAGTGGAGACCACAAAGACGCCCTGCAGATCCGCACCGGGAACGGGGGGGATGAAAGGGGAAGAACCGCTGGATATTATCAGGGAATCGTAGGAAAGGGACTCCTCGCCGTCAGGCCCACTGACCCGCACCGTCTTTGCGCTGGCATCTACAGACAGGGCCTCGTATCCGAGTTTCACCTGAACCCGCATCCTATCGAGGCCGTAGCTGTGAATCAGGCTGCCCATGGGGACATCGCCTTCAATGGCATAGGGGATTCCGCAGGGGGAGAATCCGTCGTACTCCTTCCTCCGTTCCAGAACGATTATTTCCGCTTCCCTGTTCTGGCCCCGCGCCGCTCTGGCCGCTGAGAAACCGCCGAATCCGAGGCCGATGATGACAATTCTTTCTGGCATGGGAAAAAGGAGGGAGGAGGGGTATTTAATGGTTGCTGGAATCGGTATCACGGCTGAAAGAACATCATCCTTACGCCGCTCTTCTTCCGTCTGGCCCGCCAGTAAGCGAGCTCGCTCTCATGATCTTCATAATCCATTGTTCGGCAGATATCCGGGTTCTTTTCTCGGAACAGTCTCTCCACTTCTTTGTGCAGAGGCCCATGATAAAAGCCGCCGTCTTTTGTCAGTATATTGACCTTGCCCCCCAGTGAGGTTATGTACCTGTAATCGAAGATGACTTCCTCCACCTGATCCCAGCGGTAGCACCTTCTTTGAAACATACTCTTCATGCAGAAGGATTTATCGTTCCACTCGAAGACGCGGAAACCGTAGTTCAAAACGAGAATGACGAGAAAGAGGATAATCAGATAAAGTCCAATTATGAAGAGGTCTCCGTCCATTATGTCCTTAACAGGCGGAATGTAGTATTCGTACCAGTCCGTTTCATCACCGTAATCTGTGAGCAGGGTAGCGTATGAAATGGCATTCGGGATTGACAAAAGAAGAGCAAGTATAATAACAAAGAGGTCATACTTCCAATGCACATGCACCCTGTTCTTCCAGCCTTTCATCTCCACGCCCTCTCCCTGTACTCATCATACGCCTTTATAACGGCCTGTGCGGCCTCAAATCCCAGAACCAGCTCCGGAAAATCTATGAAATACTTATACAGCCACTTAACAAAACCGCTGTCGCTCTTCGTATAGTAAAACATGTAGTCCTTCGGGTGCCTGCTGTCCATCACCCTTATCTTGTAAACCTTCTCCCACGGGACAAAACCCTCTTTTCCGTTCCTCTTGACGAAAAAGAGGCCGTCTCTGGACACTCCGATTTTTGTGGGAAGATTACCGTCGCCGCTGCGAAGGGCAAAATACGCAATAACAGCGATTGCAAGAGGAACAAGGCTGTTTACAAGAATATATTTTTCTTTGTGTTCCGCCAAGCCTATTACAACATTTATAACTAACACTGCTGAAAATAGCAGATATGGGATAATGTGTGTTCGTTTAATATCTCTCAGATATTTCTCCGTAAACTCATTTTCAATCCACAATACCTCCGGCCCCTCCATTTCAGCCCTCCCTGTATCCGAAGCGCATTTCCCCGACACGGGTGGCCGTCCTCACCTCTTTAATGCACACGGTCTGGTATAGAACAACAGGGATTTAAAGATTTGTGCCCCTTCCAAAAACATCCCATTCTAGTGGGACAAAAAGTTTAAATATGTCCCAGCCATGTGGGACATTTGATAGCATGAAACTGGAGGAAGTGATCGTCGAATTCCAGAAACTCGGGCTCCCGGCCATGAAAGAAAGGGAACTCCGCCTGCCCACCGACCTCGGCGGAATGGCGGTGACGGTGGTCGGCCTTAGGCGTTCCGGCAAGACCTACCTTCTCTATCAGACGATCGGGGAACTGCTGGCCTCCGGCGTGGAGATGAAGGAGATATTCTACATAAACTTCGAGGACAACCGTCTGGAGGGGGTCACCTCTGCGGACCTCGACCGCATAGTCGAACTGTATAGAAAGCACAACCCGAAGTCCGATGTCATCTACCTCTTTCTCGACGAGATACAGTCGGTTCCAGGATGGGAGCTCTTTGTCCGGAGGATTCTGGAGCGCAGGGATGCCAGAGTCTTCATTTCGGGGTCGTCCTCCCGCCTCCTGAGCAGGGAGATAGCCACCGGCCTTAGGGGGAGGAGCATGGCCTTCCGCCTACACACACTTTCCTTTCGGGAGTTCATGCGGTTCAGAGGGGTGCGGTTCACGGAGCCGTTCATCGAGGACGAGAGGGGGAGAATACTCTCGCTTCTGGAGGAGTACATGGACTTCGGGGGCTTCCCCGGGATCATAGACTACGATGTGCCCCTTAAAATAAGGGCTATGCAGGACTACCTGAACCTCATAATCTTCAGGGACCTTGCGGAGAGGTACGGAATCGAGAAGACGGGGGCCATGAAGGAGCTCATAAGGCTTGTGGTGAAGAACTTCGGGAACAGGGTGTCCATACGGCGGCTCTACAACATCCTTCAGTCGTCAGGTGCGCCTCTGAGCAGGAACAAGGTCTACGAGTACTTTTCACACCTCGAAGATGTGGGCTTCGTGCTTCCCGTGAGAAAGTTCTCATACGGTGCATCCCCAGAAGCGGGAGGGATCGCAAAACTCTACATAGCCGATATCGGCTTCGCCGCGTTATACAGCCAGAAGGATGTCGGCAGGAGGATGGAAAACCTCGTGGCCCTGAAACTCATGAGGAGAAGGGACTATCTGGACGGCCGGCTCTCGGTTAACTACTGGCACGGAAAGAGCGGCAGGGAGGTGGACTTCGTTGTGAGCAGGGCAGGAGAGGTGGAGGAGCTCATACAGGTCTGCTACGATGTGGAGGATTACAGCACCAGCGAAAGGGAGATAAAGGCCATCGTGGAGGCCGCAGAGGAACTGGGCTGCAACAGGCTCACCGTGATAACATGGGAAGATGAGGGAACCGAGGAAAGGGATAGCAAGAAGATAGAATACATCCCCCTCTGGAAGTTCCTGCTGGGAGATGGGCACACTCACGGCTGAAAGAACATCATCCTCACGCCGTTCTTTTTGTGGTCCTTTACGCTCCCGTCGCTCATGGTTTCCATCCATACGAGGTCATAGCCGTTGATCTCCTTGCCGTCCGTCACATTGTCCCCGTCGGTGTCGGGGTTCAAGGGGTCCGTGTTGTAGGTGTTGACTTCCTTGCCGTCCGTTACATTGTCTCCGTCGGTGTCGGGGTTGAGGGGATCAAAGAAAAGGTCATCCTCAAAGGGCAGGTCTGGACCGTAATGGAAATGGGACTGGCCGTGTTCTGAAGCAAGAGGAGACACATGGATCACCGATCCTCTTTATTGGAGGGCCCATTAAATCTTTGAGTTTTCTTTGCTTCTTCTATCTTTTTATTTGCTAGGGCCAGAAAGTCATCAAGTGCCTTTTCGTCGCATGCTGCGACTCCTGGGACAACCCATATAATTTTGCGGGAAAGGACCACTATCTTTTTAGTTAAAAATCCTCTTTTGTAGGAGATCTTTTTCAGCTCTAAATAGGGAATCTCTCTATAAAGATTGTCCATCTCCAATATCATTTTGTCGGGCTTCAAGGTTATTCTATATGTCATCTTCCTATTCTTAATATCATGCCAGACAAATAGATATGCACTTCCTGCGCCTATAGAAGAAACAATTGTAGTTAACAAAATTGCTTCTAACCATATTTCACTCCCCCATGTCAAAATACCAAAAAAAGACACCACGCCAATTCCTCCAGTTATAAAAAAGGCTGCAGCTACTTTTAAGTCCTGTTTTCTATTTTCAATTGTTAGAGTTTTTTCATCTAAACTCACTGCCAATCACCCCCTATCCCATGAGAAAACGCTGGTATGACAGCAGACACAACCCCACAAATAGCCATTATCCACTCTACAAGCGAGGTCATAGAAAATGTATCTTCTATCACCTGTTCTTGAGGACTTTCAAGGGAAAATCCCATAAGTAAAATTCCAAATAAAGAGAGAGAAACTCCAATAATATCTGCAGCCATTAGAGCAGAGCCCGTGAAGTTTAATACCTTTGTGACAGCAGAGTATATAAATCC
>Ga0190313_1000682_pt1 | contig 19774 bp, 19 predicted proteins | sample 4870071011_MG_FD_169989 | JGI IMG/M metagenome (GOLD analysis project Ga0190313, IMG submission 169989) | Hydrothermal vent sediment bacterial communities from Southern Trench, Guaymas Basin, Mexico - 4870-07-10-11_MG | ecosystem: Environmental > Aquatic > Marine > Hydrothermal vents > Sediment ...
CTTCTTGACATAGAGGAAGATTTTATTCAATTTCTTGATAAACTGCATTTAACTGTTAAAACAGTGAATTTTTCACTTGGGGAGAACGTATTGAGAGAGCTTATTCACACAGCGGAATTGAGTCCACATACGTATGAACTGGATGCGTACATAGCAGCAGTAAGAGTTTACTTAATTTCCAGGATACTAAGTAATCATGCTAAGATTTTTTACTTAGGGCAAAACTTTATTGATGTGATGTTTAAAATTCTTTTTCCTCGTCTAATGGCTTTTCCATGTTTTCTCATAAGTGAGGATGAAAAGAGGCAATTTTACAACCAAAATATCAAGCGATGTAGAGAAATGAGCGAATATGCGGTCAAAGTTAGACACAAACTTTTTAAGGAAATGCAAAAGTTACTTGGTGTGAACGTTAAGGAAAAACTACTTCAGATATTTAAGCAAATCTTTCCTCTCATGTGAGGAGCCTGCCTCAAGTTTGGAAAGGAATTGCTTAATTATATTTTTGCTTAAGTTAAGTTCATCGGCAAGTTTTTCAATTAATTCATTACTTGAGAGATGCTTAGAATATTCTTTATATTTCTCTTTTAGCCACTGTTTATTTACAACTTCACAATATACTGGAATCTCGATATGTCTCGAAAGTTTATTTTCTTGCTGACCATATAAGAAGGAAATCGCAAACCAAGCTTTTTTTCTATGTGTTTTGATCGGTATTTTGATGATTAATTTAAATGTCTTTGTGGTATTTGATGGTAACACGATCTTTGGAGTCTCCTTATTCAAATGAATAAAATTAAGAGCATTTTTTCCAATAAACGCTTTGATTGTTAAGGGTAATTTGCTTTTATTCTTTAAAGTAACAGTAATAATTTCCTCACTTAAGCAATACTGGGGAATACTAAGTGTAGCTTCAATGCTTTTCTCTACTAAGAGTGCGGTGAAAATTTTTCTTGTTTTTCCTGTTTTATCCTTGTAGTGCACAGTTAGAGGGTATATTCCTTCAAATGCAGAAATGTTGATTTTATTTCCGATTTTCTTGAGTACTAATTGTGGTGGATGTTTTATAATCATATTGCTAACATTCTTGAGTAAAACAATATCTTCGCTAGTTGTAAATACGTATTTATGTCCATTAAGCTCACGGTCATAAAAAACAGGGATTGTTTGTTTATAAATGATTCTTTTTCGTTGGTAAAGTTTTATTTCTGCAGTATTTGTTGTGGGAACGCATTCTAAGATTAAAGATTCCATATCTTGATTACTGCGGGTTATAACTTTGGTCTGTTTTCTTATTAGAAGTCCAGAAGAGTGAATCTGCATTTTTTGCGATTTCAAAATTCCAATTCGAGTAAGCTTTTGCTTAATAGGTGGCGATAAAAGAGAGATCTTTGGAACGTAAGTGAATGCTGATATTTCCTCTCTTCCTGTCTGAATGATCAAATCGGATTTTCCTATACCACAAAGATTCGACATTGTGATAACACTTGGAGAATAGTGTACGTCAAAACTATGTGAATGTGATTTCTGCGAAGTATCATGTATGCTTATTACATGCAACTTATCATTTGATGTTGCAACTAAGATTTCACTTTTTAGGTCACCGTTTATATCACAAGCTTTTGTAAAGAATTCAAAGGTATCCAAACTAATTTTTCTTCGGCTAATTACTTTTGCAGACATTTTTTCTTCAAGGTCATATTTGAGTACCTTTATTTCATCTGAAGTAATCGCTATGATTTCATTTATATAATCACCATCTACATCTCCTAATAGGATCTCTTTAGCCATTACTGATGAGATTTTTCTTTTTTCATCCGCATACATCGCGTAAAGTCCGTCAGAGTAAACAAAAACAGCAAAATTATCGGCACAAATATTTGATATTTCCTTTGGAAACTCATGAGAAGTTATTTCATCTCCATCTGGGCCAAATATCATGATCCGGTTTTTAATTGCAACGAGAATCTCCTTGTGATAATCAAAATTAACATCAGATATGCATATTTTTGGAGCTGAAAGGAATTTCTCAGATATTCTTCTAGAGCTTATTTTTTCTCCATCGTTTGTAAAGACATACATATTTCCTTTTCGTGTGAAAACAAATGCGCGTAATTCTCCTTCATTTTCAAGGCAAAGTAACTCCGTTATCCAACTATCTACCTGGGTTCTCCATTCCATGCTTCCATTTGGAGAAATACTGACTAGATTTTTGTGAAATCCAGTTAGTATCTCAAGCTTTCCGCCACGAAATACCGAAACTGTACTTGCCGGCAATGGTGTTGCTCCAGGAGATCGTACTTTCCACATTAATCGACCTTGAGAATCAAGTGCATAAATAAATCCATCCCAACTCGCTACGAGAATTTCATCTAGTCCATCCTTATTTATATCCTCTGAAAGAACTTTTGAAATTCTATTTGTTGCTTTGAAGCTCCAAATTTTAATGAAGCCCATTTTCATCCCTCTGATGGGTGTGATAGTTTCATTCAAGAAAGATATTCATAAACAAAGTATTGCGTATATAAGTAAAACCAGCAATTTCTTTTAGAAGAATAAGTAGCATTAACTTTTAAGCAAAACTAAATGAAATATTTCACGCGCGCAAGTCTTGGAAATGGTAATGTGTCTCGGATATGTTCTAGCTTTAAGATATACATCAAAAATCTATCAATGCCCAACCCAAATCCGCTGTGAGGAACGGATCCGAATCTACGTAAATCAAGATACCACTCATAATTTGTAGGATCGAATCCCTGGGCTTTGATTCTTTTTATGAGTTCATTTACATCCGTTTCGCGCTCAGAGCCACCTATAATTTCTCCAACATGAGGAACAATCAAATCTGCGGCTAAACATACTCGTGGATCGTTAGGATCTAATTTAACATAAAATGACTTTATTTCCGTTGGAAAATGGGTTAAAAAGAATGCAGTGCCTATTTCTTCACTTAATGCCTTTTCCTCATCAGCACCTAAGTCATCTCCCCATTTTATCTTGAAATTCTTTCTTTGAAGAATCTCTATTGCCTCAGTATACGTTACACGCGGAAGAGGCGCCTTGATTTCATCGAGGTCATCTACATTTCCACGAATCTCCTTTATAAGTTCTCCTGTAACATCATCATTAAGCAGTTTTTTGATAGCGTATATTACGAGGTCTTCTTGTACTCTAAGATTATCCTCGAAGTTAAAGAATGCAGCTTCTGCCTCCAAATGCCAATATTCCGCTAAATGTCGTCTAGTTCTAGATTTTTCTGCACGGAAAGATGGAGCTAAACACCAAACACGACCAAGAGCAAAACATAATGCTTCAAGATAAAGTTGAGCACTTTGCGTGAGATATACCGGAATTTTTTCCTCAAACCATTTTACACGGAAAAGCGTCGCACCGCCTTCACATGCTGTCATAACAAAAATCGGTGGGCTTACTTCATGCCAATGATTTTTCTCGAACCATTCTCTAAGGTAATGAATGAGTTTTTCTCTAACAATCCATATTTTTATAAACTTTTGTCCTCTAACAGACAAATGGCGATACTTCATAAGAACTTCCGGTGGATGTGACTTTTTTCCAAGTGGCCAAGGTTCTTCAGGATTATGAACAATTATTATTCGTTTTCCTCTTAATTCACGACCACCGGGAGCTCGAGGATTTTGAATTAATTCTCCTTCTGCTATAAATGATGCCTCTTGTCGCAGTTTTTTGGCGTTTTCCCACGTTATTTCATCAACTTCCTGCTTTTTTATGACCACTTGTAAGGGTATCCAAGGTTGATCTATCGTTCGCATATCTAGAAATATTATCTTTCCGTGTTCTCGCTTCTTTATTAACCATCCTTTTGCTACGTACGTCATTTCATTCGACCCATATAGAAAAACGTCCAAAAAATTATGTTTGTTTGGAGTGTTTGTCCGAGGATTTCTTACCAAGCAATCCCATTGCTTTTTTCATTTGTATTCGATATTTTCTCCAACGATCCTCCGGGGAAAAACGAGGAGGATGCCCCGAAACGGTTGAATGTCCACATATTGGGCATACGTCTCTTAATGTATATCTTCCACATTTTGGACATTTCTTGAGTCTCAACGTGTGGCCCCCTTAGTACTTTTTCTTAAACGTTCTCCATCTATCTCGATTATCGTTGGATATGGGTTTTCTCTTAGAAGTTTCTGTACTAGGATTTCCTTAGTTTTTGTAAGCATCGATTCTAATTCTGACGGATCATGACCGATTATACGAAGTTCGTATCTAGGCGCGGAGATATAGTGAATGTGAATTTTTCCTGGCGCTAATTCCATAAGGGAATTCAAAGTTTTTTTGATTTTAATAATTGCATCAGGTGCAAGTGACAAAATTTTGAGTTCTTTTCTTAATGTATATTCTGGAAGCTTGATGTTTGCTTTTAAGAATTCGTAGATTGTATCATGCCATTCCTTAGGTACGCCTAATTCTTTTAGAATTTCTTTTCCACCACGAACAATTGCTTCGAGTCCAGCGTAAGGATGTAATGTTCGTTCTACAAGAGGACGTCCAAATTTTTCAATGAGTTCATTCATACCTATTTTCAATTTTTCAGCGAGCTTTTGGAATATCATATATACGCGCTTTAGTCTTCTGAAATCTTGGAGTTTTCTTTGGCGCTCGGGGCCTGTTACTCGTCGAAGTGAGGCATTAATGATTTCTCCTCCATATTTTACGGAATAAACCTTGGCTATTACCTGCTGATTCTCTTTTACAACATCTCTAATGTTGCGTGGAATTGAATGAGCAACTTCCTTTAATGGAACGAAGGCTATTTTATCATATTCCTCAAGTCTAATATATACTCCAGCTTCCTTTATGTTTTGAACAATTCCAACTACAAGTTCTCCGGGTCTTGGTGCAGTCTTATGGTACAATTTCTGATAAAATTCGTGAAATTTCATTCTTTTCAACCTTTTATTTTAAATAGTGCTCTTATGTAATAAAACTTTTGATTATGTTGGTGCACGGTTGGTTTGAAAATGAGACGTGATGAATTGTTAGAGAAGATCTGTGATATTTGGCTTAAGGTTACTAGTGAAAAAGTTGCAGTACTTGTGGAAGGACGAAATGACAAAATTGCGATTAAAGAGTTACCAAGTATAGTAGAGCCGGAAATTATTGAAACGCAAGTTCACAGATTTGAAATAATAGTACGAAAATTAAAGAGGAAGGGAGTTAAGAGAGTACTCATATTAAGCGATTTTGATAAAAAAGGTGCGATTATTAACAAACGATTAGAGAATTTCTTAAAGAAAGAAGGATTCGTTGTTCTTGAACGTGAGAGAAATAAGTTATGGTTTCTTTTTCACCAATTGAAGATTAACCATATAGAGGAAATCAAGCGATTTTCACATATAATTAAAGAGCAGCTTCCTTTCTTGATTTACTACAAGAAATATTGTTCAAAATCAATAGATAATCAAGTTCATTAGTTTTTGAATAATATTCACTTTTTCTGTTAGGGGAAAAAAATGCAAGTGACACCCGGTTCATGGCAATCACTAGTAGTTGCTTTAAAGTGTAAAGATGGTGTTGTTCTTGCTGGTACAAAATCCGTAACGTATTCATATTTACGTATAACACAGCGGGGTAGAAGCATTTTTGTTGTTGATAATATAGGACTAGGCTTTTCTGGGCACCTAGCTGACTTGCAGAATGTCGTAAGAGAAATCGAATTTGAAATGAGATATTGGAGGCATAGATTGAATAGGAAAATGACCGTTAAAGCTGTTGCACATAGGCTATCTCTATTACTCTTTTCTTGGAAATCCTTCCCAATGATAACATTTGCAGTCGTCGCTGGATATTCTAACGAGGATCATGATTTTAAGCTTTATGTTCTAGACCCTGTAGGATCAATTCTTGAAGAAAACTATGCTGCTGCTGGAATATCTGAGGAAATGGCTATAGGTCTCTTAGAGGATCGCTGGAAGGAAAACTTAACAATTCAAGAAGGAAAAAGAATTGCAATTGATTTATTAAAAGTTGTTAGTCGTCGAGATATATTCTCAACTGGTAGATTCATAGATGTTGCAGTGATTAAGAAGGATTATGCAAAATTAGAGGAAGTAGAAATTCCTATGTAAAAATAAAATTGGTGATTTTTTTGAAGAGGGTTGCTGTATTTTTAGAGTATTCATTAGTTAACACTCCAGAAAAAGTATCGCAAATCATTAATTATGCAAAACAACTTGGCAAATTAACTAAGGCTCGTATTTATCTTAGTGATAAGGAATTAGTCCAAGCTAAAAGTGTAGTGGAGATCGCAGAACGTTTAGGAATAGAACCAATTGTTATGCCAGTTAGGGATGTAATGATGGCACTTGATATACTAGAGGAAGCCTTGCAAGGAAAGGCTGATAAAATAATTATATCGTGTTCCACGAAGTTAATTCCTGCTTTAGCTGAAGCTAAAGCAAATAAGGAAGTAATATATGTTGCATGGGAAGATATACCAGCAGAAATAAAGAATGTAGTCGACAACGCTGTGAAAATGAGTCAAAGATAATTTTTTCTTTAATGATTGCTATCTTGGTCAAATTTTTGGGTTTAATCTGTCATTCAATATTTTTTAATGTTTCATAATGAAATGACGCTATAACTGTTTTAATAGATCAGGTACTTCTTGAGGTAATGTTGCTACTGGAACGCCTGCTTCTTTAAATGCTCTGACTTTTGTCTCGTATTTTCCAGTTTCACCCATTATGATAGCCCCAGCATGTCCCATGCGTTTGCCAGGTGGAGCAGTTGCACCAGCAATGTATGCAACAACTGGTTTAGTTATTTTTCCTTTCTTAATCATTTCTGCTGCAAGTTCTTCCTCTCTTCCACCGATTTCTCCAATTATGACAATTTTCTTTGTATGTTCGTCTTCTTCAGCGAGCATCAATGCTTCTCTGAGATTTATTCCTCTCACAGGATCCCCTCCAATTCCTAATGCAAAACTTTGGCCAAATCCTTTTTCCGAGAGCGCCTTAACAATTTCATAAGTCAATGTACCTGAGCGAGAGATGACTCCAACATCCCCTGGTTTAAATATTTGATGAGGCATTATACCAATCTTTGTCTGACCGGGAATAATTATTCCTGGAGTATTTGGTCCAATTATATATATTCCTTTATTCTTGGCTATTCTAACTAATCGCAACATTGACCAGATTGGTATTCCTTCTGTAATTACTACTATTGGATTTAGGTTAGCATCAATGGCCTCCAATATGGCATCCTCAGCAAATTTTGCCGGAACAAATATTATACTGGCATCGGCATCGTGTTCTTCTAATGCCTCTCTCACTGTATCATAGACTGGGACACCATGCACGGTTTCTCCATGTTTTCCTGGAGTTACTCCTGCAACTATTTTAGTTCCGTATTCAAGCATCAATTTTGTGTGGAATGATCCTTGTTTGCCAGTTATTCCCTGCACTATTACACGTGTATCTTTATTGACGAGAATGCACAAATTATATCACCATAAATTACTATAACTTTACTTTATAGTGTAAGTTCATGTCTAATTTAACGTTAAGAAAGTATTAAGAGTAATTTATTTAGGTGTCTCTGATTTTATATAGATTTTTACCGGGTGGTAAGCATGGGGAAAAAGAGCGTACTTAAGAGGCAAAGGAAGCGACGAAAAAAACACAAAAGAAAGAAGCTTGCCAAAAGGTTGAGGCATAAACAAAAATAAAAGGGATTTCCCTTAAAAACTGTGTAGGGTGACCATGTATGCCAAAGCGCCGAGCAGGAATGATGACACGTATGAAATATCGATGTGGAATAAATGTTGGTACATTCCTTACTTGCGCGGACAATACCGGTGCACGTAAATTACAAGTGATAGCAGTTATAGGTTACAAAGGAGTACAACGACGTATTCCACGAGCAACAATTGGAGATGTTGTAGTATGTACAGTAAAAGAAGGAAAACCAGAATTAGTTGGTGAGATTGTACGAGCAGTTATAATAAGACAGAGAGCACCCTATAAGCGAAAAGATGGTTCTTGGATTTGCTTTGAGGATAATGCAGCGATATTAATTAAACCTGACATGGAACCGCAAGGAACAGAAATTCGTGGTCCCGTTGCTAGAGAGGCTGTTATGCGATTTCCGTCAATTGGAAAACTGGCGAAAATTGTAATATGAATACTCATTGAAATACACAATTTAATTTGTGGGTTTATACCATTAGTTTCCAAATATTCGTTAATTTGAAAACATTTATCTATAGTCGTAGCTAAATGCTAATAATTTTTAAAAACTAACAAAGAGGAGATTAAGTCATCCATAAGTATGTTTTTTCTGCGAGAATTTTTGTAATTGTTGAGGGATCGTTAAATAAGGAAGAGATGTATGAAACAGCATTAGATAGCATAATTATAGAATCATTTTCGCTTAATTTTGAAGCCAAATTAAGCTTTTTCTCTAAGAAAAGTAATGCTCTATACGTCACGTCAATTAATGTTCTATAATCAACGAAATCCAAAATTTCGGGAAAATGTTCCTTTATCTTCATAGAGAGCAGCATTGCATTAATTTTCTTGTACTCTTTTGTTTCATCTTCGCAAAATCTAATCAGGGCGATCGGCAAATCCACATTTACTAAGAGTTCATTTAGATTTCCTTCAAGAGTATCTACTTTTTTATCAGTAATCAAATAAATTATGTGAAGGCCTCTCCTTATGAATTTTTCAGAAATTCTTCTTTTCGTTGTGCAAATGAGATCTATACTAGTTAATTGATAAGGATGAATTTTGAAAATATTACACCAACGATTGAGTAAATCCTTTATACTTTTTGCATGAGTAGTAGCTAAGCCACGTATTCCACTACAAAAAGCATCTACCAATGCAAAGCTATCCTCCTTAGATTGAATCTCTCCAACAAAGATATAATCTGGCGTTCTATGAAGAAGCTTTAGTATCTCATGATGTTTGGCAAAACCTGGCTTTGCTTCATATGGTCTCACTTTTAGTCTAATGGCTTTTTTTCCAAATACTTTCAGATTAATTATTTCCTTTACATCCTCTATGAGTATTATTCTCCAATAATTAGGAGTACAAGACAGCAAGAAAGAAGCTAATGTAGTTTTTCCAGAATCTGGCTCTCCGGCAACTAATATATTAAATCTCAATGCAATGCTCATTAATAATATCGCCAGTAAATGTAACTTATATTTGTTATGTGCGAAGAATTTGACATGGATAGGAATATTTCTATGTTTTCTAATTACAATTGTAGGTCCATCTTCACTAAGAGGAGGTGCATCAATGGATATTCTTAGTTTAAACCATCGTGTATTTATATCTACCTTAGTGGAGGGTGTTATATACGACAATGGTTTACATGATTTAAATAACGCCAAGGAGATCAATCTGCTAATTTCTTCTTCTGAAAGCACAACATTTGTGTTTACTCTACCAAAATCAATATGCGATGCATAAATGGTGGTATTTGGTCCATCGATGTAGATTTCTAATATTTTCTCATCAATCAGAAATGCTAGTATGTTTTCAATTTTCAGAATTTTAAAAGTGCAATACAATGCTAATCTCTCTAACTGGTGTCTTGTTAGGTTGCACTTTTTTCTTAATACAATTGATATCTTCTCAGAAAGGTACTTAACAAGTTGTTCAAATAACTTTTCCAGGGTAGAATCTAAAATCATTTTTCCAATGCAGATTCTATGGGAAACCACAGAGATTATTTTTTCAAGTTCTATGTGTATTTTCTCTGAGATTGTCAATTTAGGTACATAAACGATGCCATTTGAAGTATGTTTAATAAGAATTTCGTATGGATATACGGTATACTTCATTTTCTAGACACTTCCAAGAAATTATGAACCTCGTTGCCAAAGGAAATCAATCCTTCATACCAAGTGCGTTCTTAAAAATTCTGTACTTCCTTAAAATTGTAAACTGATTTATGCCTAGTACCTGTGCAATTATTCGTGCGGACAATAAGGGCTTGATATCCAGTTTATTACATACGATTTTATCTGCGATATATAGGCAACAAGCAGCAATAACCCGTCTAGAGAACCCGGAGAGATTCATGGTTTCATATAGTTCAGAAATAATCTTATCTATCTCATCTAATATTTCCACTCTATATCTTTCGATTAGTTCAGGTTGATTAAGCTTATTTTTTATATAGGGATGATTAAATATTTCTCTCAATGCTGATTTAACGTAATACATTACCTCTCCTTCCACATTATAAGAATATTTAATATGACGAAGAAAAGAGAGCACATTTAGAATTCTCTTGCACATAATTCTTTTTCGCAAATTTTTTCGTGCTATCAGAATTAATCTAGGCAAACTAAATTTACTGATTCCTGCTTCTATCAAAGAAATCCAGAAACTGACTAAGCCTAACTCATACAAAGTTAACTTGAATTTTTTCTTAATTGGACGTAAATTTAATGCGTGATAAATAGCACGATCAATTATTTTCTCCCAATTTTGAGTGTTCTCATTAAGTGCCTTTAATAAATCCCTAAGAAATTGTGCAATTCTAAAAACATGTAATCGCGTTAATGGATCTATTGAGATGTCTATTCTTTTGTTATTATACCCCAACTCTGTCACCTTTTTATTTTCACTTAAGTTTTTCATTTATTAAAAAATTTAAGCGATAATAAATTGAGGGGATTATTTCTCCACTTCATAGTCTTGGTTTCCCTGTAGATTAGTTTTATTTTCTTTTCCTGTGATCCGGGAATTTAGGTTATTAACCATATCCACATTCAATTAGCTTAAATAGAAACACAAGCATTAATCGAACAATTAACCTTGCAGAGGAGAGATTATGATCTTTCATCGGAGCATATTCAACGATGTCTAAATATCTCAAGTTTCGAAAAGAATCCATCTCGAAGATAAAGCGTATGAATGAATCTATGTCTGGGCCATCAATTTCCGGAACTTTCACGGCGGGCATGCCTATGGGATTAAAGAAGTCGAGATCGATGCTCACAAAAGTTTCCTCATATTTGAAGAGATTATTTAGAATCCTAAGATCAAAGGGCCACGAAACAATTTTCACTGGATACTTTACTATTCTTTTATTTTCTTCTGGATATGACGCGTAGCTTCGGTATCCTAAAACATAGCACTTAATATTACTATGTGTCTTCATGATATTCAATAATGCAGATTCGTATGAGGGAAGTTCATTTAATGATGTGTGAAAATCAAGGTGTGCATCTAGCCATATTAGATTTTTTACTTGTATATATCTTAATGCGAAAAAAGTTGTTGCATGATCGCCGCCAATTACAAATGGAAAGGCATCTCTCTTAATAATTTCTTTGACAATTAATGGTAATTCTCTAATTGAAAAATTTCCAACATCAACTACATCGTAATCGAGTAGAGAGAAATCATATGAAGGCAAAGAAGTTATTTCTAAACTTACTAAGCGTAATATATCAGGGGAGAAATTTACACCAAAATCAGGATGAAAACCGGGAGTAGAAACTGTGGCTCCCAGTAAACAAATAGTTTTTTTAGAAACATTTGTTATGTCTTCTTTAGGCACGCCAAAAAACGTAAACATAATGACTCCAAGGATTCTTACATCCTCAAGAGAATACTCAGCAATTTTTCAGATGGAATTTTCTTAGCTTTAATTCCAACGAATGCATTCATTCCGCGCATTGCGAGTAATATAATTCCATCAGATCCTATACTAATTAATGCTTTTGGCTGTCCAATAGAACTCCTCGGCGCCAAATTTAACAAGGATTGTTTCATATCACGCAAAATTTGCACGAAGTCCCTTGGGATCTTCTTTTCATTTTTTTCTCCAGGATAGAATGCAACGTATACAATCCTACCAACTTCATATCCAATAATTACTTTCTCAACTTCTTCAAACTTTTCTACAATTTTCCTGGCAGCATTCCATATTTTTTCTCGCGGATGTAATCTTATGGAAATCTCTGGAGGTTTCTCGATAGTATACTCCGAACGAATTTCTACTGGTTTGACTACCTCTGTCTTAATCATTGTCTCGGGCGCCTTTGGTGGTGCAAGAGTCTCTGTTGGCTCTTTCGCTGTAATCTTTGGTTCTGGTGAGGGCACGGGTTTTTCGCTAATTGCTGGTGGTTTAGGTATTTCTACTATTGATGGCTTTGGAATTTCTGGTGGTGCTTTGGGTACAAATGAAATTTCAGCTAATGCGGGAGGAACCAATTTACGAACAAGTTCACTTGGAATTCTCTGCTCCATTAAAATATATTCAGCAATCTTAACTGTTGTAGAAACATCATCCTTATTCAAGGTATTTATAAGGAAATGAGGTACTTCGTAATCAAATATACTCTTAATCTTATGCGAAATATGCTTTCTAAGCTCCTCAGCTTTGCGTATTGCATCGTCATTTATTCCTAGGTCTTTCTTTGTACCAATTAAACAGATTGTCGCAAAATTATACAGTAAATTCATTTTCAAAATTTCTTTGTCAAACATTTCCGCTAACTGATCGATGGAAGTAGGAGAACTGCAATCATAGAACAATAAGAGTACAGTACATTTCTTTAAATGTTTGATTCGAAGCTCCATGAATTCTTCTCTTCCAGGAAAAGCACGAAAAATAAGTCGATAAGTTTCTATCAATATCTTCTTTCCCATTTCCTCCTTATACCATCGTCTTTCAATTTCGTATTCTTCTACATTCTCTGACGGAAAAGGGAATCCTTCTTTCCCAGACAGAGTTGATAAAAAAGTACTCTTTCCAGAATTCGATGGTCCAAAGAGAGCTACATATACGGGATATACCTTCGACGAAAAATTGTTTGACATTATTATCACAGTTTCTCAAAACTTAAAAGTAAAGAAAATATTTAGTTCTCTCATGTCATTAGAAAATTTTTATGTTTACTCAATTGCAATAAATAGATAATAGTGTTCATTAAGAATGTGATGTTCACAAATAGGGGGGTTATAATGTCAAAAAGAAAGGCAAAGATTAAGAAGAAGAAGTATTGGATAATTGCTTATGCACCAGAATTGCTTGGTGGAGTAAAAAGACCACTTGTAAAAGTACTATGTACTTCCCCCGAACTACTGATAAACAGAGTAATCCTGATAAAGGGGTATGAAATAACAAAGCGATTGGAAGATAGAGGAATGAATCTTTACTTTAGGATAATCAAAGTCACACCTAGCGGTGCCTTTACAACGCTAGTTGGACACGATTTTGTCAGGGAAATCTTATCAAGCATGGTCAGACGACACATGAGTAAGATCGAGGTTATAACTAGAGTTAAAACAAAAGATAATCAAATAGTCAAAACTAGCGTATTAGCAATGACTGCTCATAGGTGCCATTATCGTCAAAAACGAGCGATAAGATTGTTATTTGAAGAATTTTTACATAATAAAGCGAAGAATTTAACGTACGAGGAATACATCTACAATATAATAATGAGAAAGTATGATCAAGAAATGATAAATCTAGCAAAGAAGATATATCCAATCAAAGAATTCCTCATATTCAAAACATGGGCTGAAACTGTCTGGGTTCGACCAACAGAAATTCCCGAAAACATCGAGAGTCCAGAAGAAATTATAAGAAATCTAGAACCCTTCCGTGTAGCAAAATGAGTTCTCTAAAAATTTACGCACATCTATTTTCTTTCGAACCCCGGCAAGCAATTAACCTATGTAAAAAGTTAGGAATAGGATACGAAATAACATTGAATGCTCAACGATTAGATTATGAATTTAATGAGTTAATAAAACTTGCGCAAAAATGGCATTGCTCAGCACATGCTCCTGTTTTGAATTTAGATATCGGCGCAATGGATTATCTAATATTGCAATCAGTAAAAACCAGATTAAAACAAGTTGTACATTTTTCAGAAAGCGCAAAGTGTAAATGGATCGTTATACATACCGGCTATCATTACATTTTGCATCGGGGAAAATTCTACAAAAAATGGGTTAATATAGCAAAAAATACTCTGTGTGAAATTGCAACAATAAGCAAACTTCCAATACATGTAGAAAACGTGGACGAACCTTCTCCTCAAGTATTTATAGATTTACTGAACGGAACCGACAATAAAGTATTTTTCTGCTTTGACATAGGACATGCGTACGCTTTTTCAAGGGAAAAGAAGCTTAAAACATGGATTGAAACTCTAGGATCTTTCATAAGAGAAGTGCATCTGCATGAGAATCCCGGAACAGAAGATTCGCACGAACCTCCTGGTTCTGGTTATATTTCTAACTTAAATGAATTACTATGTCTAATTGAGGATTACACGGATAAATTTATAATCACGCTTGAGCCTCGTGACGAAAATGACCTGATAAAAGGAATGAAGTGGCTTAAAGAAAACGGATGGATGTAGTATTCACTATAATGCTTTTGTTATGAGTAAATCAAACTACAAATTTGAAACAAGAGTTATTCTCTGAGGAGAACTTTATTTCTTAATTCTTTTCCAAAATCAAAGCCGAGTTCAAAAGCTTTTTTGTTAATTTCAAGAACTTTTCCTGAAAATTCCTTTTCAAGTACCTTAATGGCAATGTCTTTCTTTATCAGACGAGATAATGCAGTGTAGATTCCCAACGCAATAAGGTTCGCTGCTAATCTGCTTCCAAGCTCTTCTGCTCTTCGAGTCATTGGATATTTGATGATTTCTTTAGTTTTAATTCCCGATAGATCCCCTGCAAGATCACCATCAGCGATAATTATTCCTGCCACTTTCTTGTAAAGATGTGAGAGACCTTTCCAATGCAGCACAATAAGAAAATCAGGAATTTCAACAAATTGAAACAGCAATGGTTCCGTAGATATCCTACAGCCTGAGGAAACAGCGCCGCCCCTTACTTCCGCACCATATGTATATGAGACAACCGCGTTTAATCCTAACTCAGCCGCAATTTTTCCAAGTAATATACCGGCAGATTTTATTCCTTGACCACCCATTCCAACAATCAGTATATCCTCTTTCATTTCATTTCACCATCTTCTTTCTCCAAAGCTCAATTGCTTTCTCTCTAACCTTACTTAATTGCTTGATAAATCCCGGATTATCTCTTTTTACAAAAACGCCAATCAAAATTTTACCTTGTGTATCATTAGGATCCTTAACCTGCTCAATTCGAATACTGTTTTCCTTAAAGTATTCAAGCAGTTGAATGGTATTCATTTTTTGCATGTGTCCCCAACGGGTTGGACATGATGAAATAACTTCAATAAAACGAAAACCTTCCATATCAAGAGCCTCCCTAAATGTTTTCTCCAAATCAAAAACATGATATACCGTCCATCTAGCAACATAATTTGCATTTGTTTGGGCTAGCAACTTACAAACATCGAGCGGTTGTTCGGGATTACCATACGGCGTTGTTGTTGTACGTGCACCAAGAGGCGTTGTTGGAGAAACCTGCGCACCCGTCATTGCATAGACGAAATTATTCACAAGAATTACTAAGATATCAAGATTTCGACGCGCTGCATGCAGAAGGTGATTTCCACCGATACTAACGAGATCTCCATCTCCAGAAATAACCACAACATTTAATTTTGGATTGGCTAATTTAACCCCCATAGCAACTGGAATTGCTCTACCATGTAATGTATGAATTGTATCAGCATAAAACAAAGGAGAAGGAATCCATGCAGCACAACCGATGCCCGAAACAAACACGAAATTATCAAAACTACCGTATTTCTTATCAACTGCACGAATAAAAGCACTGGCAATTATTCCGTTTCCACATCCCGGACAGAATGGTGATGGCACAGCGCCTGGGCGCAGGTATTTTCCAATCCAAGGATGTTCTATTTTCTTCATTTTACATCAACCCCTTAACTTTCTTTATTATTTCCTCAGGATAAATAGGCACACCACCACCAATCTTATTTATCCTTACAATTTTTCTTCGATCGATTAATCTTTCTATTTCTCTAACATACATTCCAGTATTCATCTCAGGAACAACTACCCACTCAGCATTACTTAGAAATTCCTCAAGCGCTTTTTCATATATAGGCCAAAGAATTTTTGGACGAAATAATCCAACATTAATACCTTCATCTCGCAATCTTTTGACAGCCTCCATTGCAGAACGAAAAACAGAACCATAAGCTATTATAGCTATTTTTGGAGTATCTTTTCCTATAATCTCATACGTGAATATTTTATCCGCATTTTCCATGATTTTCTTAACTAAATGCCAAACTAACCTTGCATGAACCTCGGGATCCTGAGTTTTTCTATAACCCCACTCATCATGGGTCGATCCAGTTACGCTCACTCTGTAACCCTTGCCCACAGTTGGGAATCCGGCAACTTTTGTTCCATCTCCACCAAAATGTGGCTCGTTCTCTCTTGGTTCGCGTCTTTTAACTTTTTTGATTTCATCTGCATGTGGAACATTTACTGTTTCATATGTATGACCAACAATCTGATCCGTGCAAATTATAACGGGTACTCTGTACTCGTCGGCTAAATTAAATGCATCTATTGTGAAGTCAAGCATTTCCTGGGCAGATGCAGGAGCCATGACAATAACTGCTTGATCTCCATGACGTCCCCAGATTGCCTGCATAACATCGCCTTGACCAGATTTCGTTGCCTGTCCTGTTCCTGGACCTAATCTCATTACATCAACGATCACAAGTGGTGTTTCAACCATTACCGCATATCCAATTCCTTCTTGCATCAATGAGAAACCAGGCCCGGAGGTAGCAGTCATCGCACGCACTCCAGCCCAGCTCGCACCTATTGCAGACATGACGGCTGAAATTTCGTCTTCGGCTTGAATGAACGTCCCTCCGACCAACGGAAGATACTTTGCCATTAAAATACTGATTTCATTAGCAGGGGTTATTGGATATGCCGAAAAGAAACGGCACTCAGCTAAGAGCGCACCAATAACACATGCCTCATTTCCTTGCAACAAGTGTTTTCCAGGTGATATTTTGTCTATGTATATCATACAACAGTCACTATATTACTAAATAATTAAGATTCTTTTTCTGGATGGTTTGAAGAACTTATAGTCTTTCAGAAAATAAGTTTTTCTTTTATGTGGTTGTTTTGATCACTAAACTTAAAATCCAGTTCTCAATAATACCAATTATCCTTGAACTGCTGAACTGAATTGTGTCTTTCCAAGTCACCTGTGTGTTGGGGATAAAACGATTCATCTCTTTTCGACCATTTTCTAGCTTCTTTCAGCAGAAAGACTCGCTCAGAGCAAAGGTACTCAGTACCTAACATTTTTTGGAGACAGCTTTTGGAGAATTTGGTAGCTAAACTGGCTAAATTAAGATGAATTCTGGTGAGGAATCTTTATTATCACTCAGCCATAACTTGCTGGCGTCAAAGCAGTTTAGTTTGTAGCCACGCTTGATTAGTACAGCCTAATGAATCCCGCTTCGTAAAATACGATGAACGAGAATCTAGTTAATGATGAATTAGAAGGGCAATTCTCATAAAAAAGTTAGGTGCTGAGGCAAAGGTATATAATTTGCTTTAAAGTATTTCTTGATTCAAACAAAATCTTCCACCTAATCCACTAGTTAATCAGAATTACGTAAGGAGGAAATGTAAAAAATTTCCCAAACAACTATAGTTACCTAACATTTTTTAGAGCTATACTTTGGTTAATTTGATAGATAAATTAGCTAAATTACGATGAATTATAAGCGAGAACCTTCCATCACCACGTGATCGCAACTCGCTGATATCAGAGTAACCCCACCAGAAGACTAGCCAATGAGCTCAACTTAATGAATTTCTACTATCTAAAACCGCAACGAAACCCAATCCAATTAATGATGAATTAAAAGAGCATCCCGCATGAAAAAATGTTAGGTACTGGGTTTGAAGAATAACCATGACTGAGAATATATATTTCTTCATGTCAAGGAATGCAGAATTACGAATAATGCTTGATGGTATTCTCCAGATAATACATCCCATAATACAAAGTCATTAGAATTAATTGACATACTTTTAGAATTCACGAACGGAATGGTTTCTACTGTGAATTCCGAAATTATGGAATTAATAGATCAGTTCGTACAGATATCTTATTCAACGGAAGCGTCAAGGATTGTTGTAAAACATTACCTAAAATGGTTCATTAGATACCTTAAGCAACGTAGTATAGATGATATTTCTATGGTTACACCACAAGACATAGTGAAATTTCGTTATTGGTTATCACAAGTGCAAAGTAGACGTGGAAAAAAACTGAGTAATAGAACCATAAATCAAATTCTTTCATTCACAAAAGCATTTTTTGAATTCTTGGAAGCATTAGGTTATTCGAATCCCTTTAATGAGTTGCCTACAAAAATTCTCAAAAGGTTGCGACCGCGTGAAAAAAGGGATAAAGTGCCAGAAGAATATACAGGAGAGCAGTTAAGAAAAATCTTTGATTACCTTAGACACAATGCTGATGAAGATGTGTATCTCGCCTGTTTAATCGCGTATGCCACTGGAGCCAGATTAAATGAAGTACTCAATATTCGTGCAGAAGATGTAATAATTGAAAATGACGTTATGTACATAATAATTCGAAAGGGGAAAGGACTTAAGGAGAGAATTTCCATAGTTGGCTGTCCAGGTCAAGATCCAATACTAAAGGAATTAAACGCGGAGGCAAAAAGAATGTTAAAAAAACGTGTTAAAGAAAGAAAACACGGATATCTTTTTGGGAATGATGATGATCGAAGACGATTACGAATGCGATTGCAACAATGTTTGTATCGTCTTAGTAAAAAACTAGGTTTTCGTGTTCATATTCATGCTTTTCGAAGCAACTGGGGAACTAAAGCGCTCAATCAGGGAATTCCTCTTGAGATAATTTCAAGGCAACTTGGACATGCACATACACAAACCACGGAGATTTTCTATGCGCAATTAAAAGCAAAGAAGGTTCTGGAAATGCTTAAAAAATATGTTTCATGACTTATTCTTCTTCAGTAGCAGCTTCCTCCTCTTCGACTTCCTCTTTTTCCTCTTCTTCTTCAATTTCCTCTTCAACAGTAATTGGTATTTCATAAGGATGAGTTGCGACTACTCGGTAATATTTTTCCTCACCTGCAGGAATAAGAAGTTTAAGAGTCTCGTAAGTTTTTCTTCCAAATTCTGGACCATACTTTTTAATTAATTCTTCAAGTGGGGGTACTCGCCGTACGAATTCGATTACATCACCAGGTTTTGCACGAAGGATTCTAACAACGGGATCTGTTACCAAGATTTTAGGAAAATATTTAAGAGGTCCATACTTCTCAACTAATTTCTTTTTTTCTTCCTCGCTTATGATACGTGCTTGAGGAACAAGATAATGATCGAAGATGTAGATAAGTGGTTCCGAGGAGTCTACAACTTCAAAGCCTGCTTGTACTGCCTCCTGCCGCGCAGCGCGGGTGATACGGTCTGTTGTAGCTATAGTACCCTCCTTGCAATTATTTTGATTAGCCATCTTTAGGAATGTTCGCACAATTGTAACGCCAACTTTTTTATTTGTACAATAAACCAGAGCACGTGACTGACCTTTCTCAAAAATTGCAACGATTTTTTCGGGATCTTTTTCTATGATGCTCTTAAGTTGATAACCTCTTCCTTTTGTCCAGATTTTTTTCATATTTTTCCACAACATATTAACTGACATTCAGCTCCCCAGATGATACTTTTTAGTTTAGATTATATCTTATCAAATCTTAAAGTTTTTCGGAGACATGCATCAACTGCAGAAAGTGCTAA